>CETG01430818.1_pt1 | contig 13120 bp, 9 predicted proteins | sample 361471 | NCBI WGS metagenome assembly CETG01 (sample SAMEA2622696, study PRJEB7988) | marine metagenome | isolation source: saline water (ENVO:00002010), including | reverse complement strand
TAGAGCATCTGACTGTTAATCAGAGGGTCCTTGGTTCGAGCCCAAGAAGAAGCGCTGAAAGCCTCCACAGATAGTGGGGGCTTTTTTTGTTTTTGATAATTAACAGCTAAAAACTTAACTTAATAGCTCATTTACTGACTATTAATTAAAATGGCAAAAAAGAATTTTTTTGTAGATATCCATTGTCACCCCACCATGAGAGTGTTTCACAACCAATCTGATGATGGAAAGACTAATCTATGGGAAGAGAATAAAAACACCTATGTAAATAATTTTATAGGAAGAAAAATTGTTCGCCTATCAGATTTTATCGCTAAAGTTTCTCAATCTAATTTCTACCATTGCGCCAGTGGAAATGTACGTGTTGTATTTGATTCATTATATCCTATAGAAAGAGGTTTTATCAACTACAAACCCCTTGCTAAGCTTCTGCTTGGAAAGCGAAATACTGAAGCGATTATAGTAAATGCCTCTGGAATCAATCCAAAACAATATAAAAAATACAAAGAAAGTGAAGATTACTTTAGCGATCTTAATCAGCAATACCATTTTCTTTTAAATAACCAAGGTCCGTCTCCATGTGGAAAATACAATTATAAAGTGGTGAGCAGCTATAAAGATCTCTCCAATTGGATTGATAAAGAACCAGGAAATATGGCAGTTGTTGTTACCATTGAAGGGGCTCATGTTCTAGGGTGTGGAACCAATGCAAGTGAGAAATTATCAGCTAATGAATTAGAAAAAATTCTTTTAAAAAACATAGAACTTCTAAAAAATTGGGAGCACCCTCCTTTTTTTATAACGTTTGCGCACCATTTTTGGAATCAGCTCTGTGGTCACGCCACATCACTTTCGGCAGTAACCCAACTTACTTGTGATCAATCAAAAGGAATAAATAGTGGATTTACACCTTTGGGGAGAAAAATACTAAAAACACTTTTAAGTAAAGAGAATGGCAAAAGAATACTAATTGACACTAGACATATGAGTGCTAATTCAAGAGTAGAGTATTATCAACTAATTGAAAAGCATAACACTAATAATCCAAACGATATTATTCCTACAATATCTAGTCATACAGCAGTAAATGGATACAATAGCTTTGCTGAATCTATTCAAGAAAAAGACGCAAGCTCTAAGACTAAAAACACTAAATTTTACTCTTGGAGTATAAATATTTCAAAGGAAGAAATCAACCATATTCACAGATATAATGGGATTATTGGAGTAATTCTTGACAAGGGAAGACATTGCGGAAAATCAACTCTAAAAAAAATAAACTCCATCAAAAACCCTAACAAAAAAAAGGAAGCATTTATTAAATTAATTTTAGACAATATGTTTTTCTATATTGAAGCCATAGGCGAAAAAAGTGCTTGGGATATATTAACCTTAGGAACTGATTTTGATGGAGTAATTACTCATTTTGACTGCTATGAAAACATGTCTAAAATTCCAGATTTAAAAAACGATTTAACTGCATTTTTACATTCCACTAAATACAAAAAAGACCTATGGTTTAGCTATAGTCCAGAAGAACTTTTAAACAAGGTGTTTACTTTAAACGCCATAAGCTTTTTAAAAAGAAATTTTAATTAACTTACTTTATGAAAAAACCTAAAATTCCATTTCCTAAATCAGGTTCTAGTAAAAAACAGCTATTAGATTCTTTAGAAAAGTACCGTTTAAAGGACATCGATTGGAGAAAAGGAAAGGCCTTTTGTCTAGTGTACTATCCAGGTGATGAAAGAGCAAAGCTTATAAAAAGCATTTATGATGAGTTTTACTCTGAAAATGCACTTAACCCAAGTGCAACACCCACCCTTACTAGAATGGAAAGTGAAGTGATTTCAATGTGTGCCGATTTATTTAATGGAGACAATAATGTTAGAGGCAATATTACATCAGGTGGAACAGAAAGCATTTTACTGGCTGTAAAAACCGCTAGAGACTGGGCAAGAAAACACAAACCCCAGGTAAAACATCCAGAAGTTATTATTCCATCCTCAGCTCATCCTGCGTTTATAAAAGCATTTAAATATTTTGAATTAGATTTTGTTGTTGTTCCTGTTAAAAATTTTAGAGCAGATCCAAAAGAAATGGAGAAAGCCGTTTCGAAAAACACCATTTTACTTGTTGGTTCTGCCCCATCCTATCCTCATGGACTAATTGATCCCATTGCGGAAATATCGGAAATAGCAAAAAAGAACAATCTTCTTTGTCATGTAGACTCTTGTATCGGAGGATTTATTTTACCCTTCGTAAAAAAACTAGGTTTTCCATTAATCGATTTTGATTTTAAAGTAGAAGGAGTTACTTCTATTTCTGCAGATATGCACAAATATGGATACTCACCGAAAGGAGCATCAATTGTGCTTTACAAAGATTCCTCTTTACGTAAGTTTCAGTTTTCGGTGTACACAAAATGGAGTGGTGGAGTGTATGGATCTCCCACTATTCTAGGAACAAGACCAGGAGGGTGCATTGCTGGAGCTTGGGCCGCTTTAAAGGGAATAGGTGAAGATGGGTATCTAGAAATGGCAAAAGAAACGATGAAATCTACCAAACAACTTATAGAGGGAATAAATGAAATTAAAGATCTTCAGCTAATTGACAATCCTGATATGAGTATAGTTTCCTTTCAATCTTCTACAATTAATGTATATCAGCTGGCAGACGTTTTAAATAAAAAAGGCTGGCATTTTGAGCGTCAACAACTACCACCAAGCTTACATTTTACCATTAATTACATTCACCGAGATGTAATGGAAACTTTCATAAAAGAATTAAAATCTGCTGTTAAAGAAGTGAAAAGATTTAAACTTAGCAAGCTTAGTGATAAATTACAGATTGGTTTGGTGAAAAGTGCAAAAAACATTTTACCAGATGGAGTAATCTCAAAATTTCAACAAACACAATCCAAATCTTCGGACATCCACAAAGAAAACACTTCGCCAATGTATGGGATGATGAATGTTCTTGCCGGAAGCGATGATCTAGATGATATTGTTCTAGATTTTATGGATAAAATTAACAGCTTAGAATAAACAACATTAATCCTTATACTTGTTTTCTTTTAAGCGCTGTTTAATTTCCTTAAGGTGCTTTTTCTTTTTTTCTCCTCTAAGCTTTTTGGCAGATTTGGTAAAGTACTTATGTTGAGTGAGAAACTTTACTTGAATCTCATCCCAGAGACGATCACTTTTAATTTTTCCATGATCTCTCAGCTCTCTTCTAAGGGAGTCAGAAATAGCATGAAAATCATCTCTACCTAAATAGTCTAAATCTGCATCGCAGATAATTTGTTCTAAATGGTTATTTGGTTTATGAGGAATTATAGTAGCATAAATCAATGCCCAAACTTGCTTAATCTGCTCGTCAGTATATCCATATTTAGGAAGAATTTCGGCAGCCATTGATGCTCCAACCACCTCATTTTCATCGTATTTCTCTACAAATCCTGCGTCATGATACGTTGCTGCAGATTTTAACACAAAAATATCCTCATCTAACACCCCCTCCATTATGGCAATTCGCTCTGCTGCTTCAACAACATCTAAAGTGTGGTGAATGCCGTGATAATGAAGATGTGCAGGAAGCTTCTCTCGAAGAATTTTCATAATGTGACGTTCCGCCTTTTTGTAGTTAATACTACTGTAAATATGCAAATTCACATAGTCGTTAAACTTCTTGTTGGGAATAAGTCCATTTTCGTCCTGTGAAAGATGCTTTTTAATTCTATCAACGTAGTACATCTCAATTTCACCAGTATTTTTAGTTGGAATTTTACCTCTACTTGAGCATTCAAAAAATGGTGAGATGTATTCATAAGTAGATTCTGAAATATTTACTCTTCCAGACTCTCCGCTAGTTTCCATTCGCTGAGCGATATTTACGGTATTTCCCCATATATCGTAAGCAATTCGTTTAGATCCAATAACACCCGCGATAACATCTCCAGTATGTATCCCGATTCTAAGATTCCAATAAGAACTATTTTTTGCTTCTGCTTCCTCTTTTAGTCGGTTCATGTACTGCTGAATCTCTAAAGCTGCTAAAACACAATTAATTGGGTTTTCCTTATCTCTTAAAGGGACACCTCCGGCAGCCATGTAAGCATCTCCCATAGTTTTAATTTTTTCAATTTGATGCTTTTCAATAATCTTGTCAAATTTTATAAATAAACTGTCTAAGCTTTTTACCAAATCAACAGGTTTCATGGTCTCAGCAATTTTGGTGAAATCTTTAATATCTGTAAACATTACTGTTACCATTCTATATTGTCGAGTTCTTGCCTTACCCTTATTTTTAAGCTCTTCTGCAGTTTCTGCTGGAAGGATATTTAACAAAAGTTCTTCAGCTTTTTGTTTTTCAAGCTCAATTTTTTTGTTCTGTTTTTCAATTTGTTCTTTTTGACGTGTTACCGTCTTTGTCCTTTTTTCAACCAAAAATGCCAATCTTCTTTTTTGACGCTTTATTGATCGCATTCTTAAGAAATATATTCCCCAAAAAATTAAAATTGAACTCGCAATTACAAAGGCTATAAATCTCCATGTGGCCCAATATGGTGAATTGATTTTAATATATATGGTTTTTGGCTTAGACCATACACCATCACTATTGGCAGCCCATATCTTAAACAAGTATTCACCGCTAGGAAGGTTAGAATAGTTAACTTCTTTTAAATCTCTTAAGAACCTGGGCTCTTCATATAATCCTTCTCCTTGAAGATGTATTTTATACTTATTTCCTTTAGATGAAGTAAAATGAATCCCTACAAAATGAAAAATAAAACTATTTTGATTGTAGTTTAAAACGAGTGTGTCTAGGGTTAAGGTATTTCGATATTTGTCAGCTACCTTAGCTGAGTTTTTAAACAAAAATTCAATTTCGTTGAGTACAATTTTTGGAGGAATCTTATTTTGTCTAATCTCATTGGGGAAAAATGAATTTACTCCCTTACTCCCTCCAAAATATAGCCTGCCACTTTTCCCTCTGTGATAAGAACCATTATTTAGCTCATTATACAATAATCCATCACTTTCAGTATATACATTAAAGCTCTTACTGGCAATGTTGAAACAAGAAAGACCATTATTGGTGCTTATCCATATTTCTCCTGATTGGCCATGTAATAATCCATAAATTGAATTGTTAGAAAGACCATCTTTTTCAGTGTAATGACTTAAAAGACCAGTAGAAGTCTGTAGTTTATTCAATCCCCCACCAAAAGTACCTACCCAAATAACTCCACTATCACCTTCTAAAATAGAAAGAACAGTGTTGTTAGATAGTCCATTTTCATCATTATAATTGGAAAAATCAAATGCTAAATCATTAATATCTGAGGAATCTATTTCAATTTTTGACAAACCAGATACTTCATGACCTACCCATACAACACCCTTTGAATCAACATAAATTCTTCTACATGATCCCGGTGCTAACGAGTTAATATTGCTGCTCTTGTTTTCAAAAAATAAGGGTTCTAAAGTTTCCAAATTTAGAACCGCTAACCCTTCCTCACAACCCACCCAGAGTTGATTTTTGTGAAGGTGCAAATCATATGCTGTGTTATTTTCATTTTTTGAGCCCTGCTCTCTAAATCTTACTTTTTTATAAGAAGCATTAGAAAAGTCCGTACTAGGGTTAAGGAAATACAGCCCCCCCATTGAAGCAACCCAAATTCTATTTTTAGCATCAATGACAATATCATAAACATCATTTTCTCCAGGATGATTAGTGTTATCAGAATAATAAGGATAACTGTTAAAGGAATTGGTGTTTTTGTTAATGCGTATTATTCCATTTCTATCGCCAACCCAAATAACTGAATCACCCTGCTCGTATATACCCCAGGCATTTTTATCGATCCCTCCCAATATGGATGAATAATTGGCAAAAGATTGTTTTATTGGATCAAAAAATGATAAGCCATCTTGGGTTCCAATCCACAAGGTACCTGTTGCATCTTTGAAAATATCGTGAATCAAATTATGACTTAAAGACTTTAGGTTGTAATCGTTACTCTGGTAAAAAAGAAGGTCATAATCCTTCTTTTTTGATATACAGTTTATTAGACCCCTATTATAGGTTCCTACCCATAATCCAGAAACAGAATCTAAAAAAATAGCTGTTACCTGAAAGTTGTTGAACTGATTAGACAAATTGGCTATTTTGTTGTTTTCAACAACCTTAATCCCTTTATTCGTTCCGATTAAAAAACGATTCGGTGATTCTCTAAAAAAACAATTTACCTTAAGATTCCTTAGCTGCTGATTCCAGGTTGTTTGTGTTTCAACTTTGTTGTTTTTAAAATTTAGTTTTACAAGCTCACTACTATTTGTGGCAACAATTAGACTTTCTTTGTCTAATAATAAATCATAAACATGGTTTGAAGGCAACCCACTTTCTTTGTTATAAATTTGACAACTACTATCCTTTAGATTGTAACATATTAGACCATATTTAACCGTTCCAAGCCAAATTCGATTTGCATTATCTTTTATTACTTTAACAATTTCTGCTTTATCTAAGCTTCCTGTAAGTGAAATGTGTTTAAATTCCTTTGTCTGCTCATTGTAATAATTAAGCCCACCTCTTTGAGTGCCAATCCAAAACCCACCTTCATCTGATTTACACAAAGCATTTATATAGGAGTTAGATAACGATTGATCGTTGTCTATTTGGTGCTTATATTGATCGATAGAATATCCATCATACTTGTTTAATCCATCTTGTGTTCCTACCCAAATATATCCTTGATTATCCTGTAAGATACAATATACTGTACTCTGAGAAAGACCATCATTAATTGACAAGTGATTAAAGCGAATTTCTACTTGTTGAGCATAAAAATTGGCAGTAAACACTAGCTGAAAAACGATTAGTAGATAAATCTTATACGAGTTCCTGAATTTCATATCGATTTCGAAGTAAGTTAATTGATTTTAACTCCTATAACAAGAATATCATCTACCTGTTCGTAAGATCCTTTCCAATCTTCTATTTTTTTGTCTAATGCAAGTTGCTGTTCCTCCATGGATAACGATTGTATGGAAAGCAGGGTTTCTCTAAACTGTTTATACATAAATTTCTTGCCGCTAACCCCACCAAATTGATCGGCATAACCATCAGAAAAAACGTAAATAACATCTCCCTTTTGTAAAGGGATTTTATGGGTGGTGTAACTTTTTGTATACGGGTTAAAAGAACCTATTGCAAATTTATCTCCTTTTGTGATTAAAATTTCATTGTCTCTAACAATATATAGAGGGTTGTAAGCGCCAGAATATTCTAATATCATTTTCTTATGGTCTATACTACAAATAGCTATGTCCATACCATCTCTTACTGCATTGTCATCTTCTTGCTTATAAAGAGACTCGCTTGCGTAATTGTTTAAATCATCTAAAATTTTCCCAGGATTCTGAAGTCGATGTTCCTTTACTGCAGAGTTTAATCCATTTGCACCAACTAAACTCATAAATGCACCCGGAACACCATGTCCAGTACAATCAACTGCGGCAAAAATATGTTTGCTGCCTATTTTATTCATCCAATAAAAATCTCCTGAGACAATATCCTTAGGTTTAAACAAAACAAAAGAATCAGGGAATAAACCCTCAATATATTTTTTGGGTGGTAAAATAGAATCTTGTAATCTTTTGGCGTATTTTATACTATCAGTTACATCTTTATATAACTCTTCTAATTTAGACTTTTGAAGATCAATTTCATCTTTTTGTTTGACTACCTCTTCTGTTCTTTCTTTTACTTTTAATTCTAATGTTCTTTCAGTTTCTGCCAACGAATCTTTCATCTTCAAAAGTGCATGACCCAAAATATCTTCACTACTTAGAGGTTTGTAAGGGAAGTTAAAATTACTTTGTCCCACTTCATGAGCAAATGAAGTTGTTTTTTGAAGCCCAGAGACCAATGAATTCATTGCAAATGTCATTTCTCCAATTTCATCATTGCTGGGGTCGAGGTGTCTTTTAGGGAAGACTCCCCTTCCTAGATCAACTAAAATTTTCTTTAGTTGCTGAACTGGTTTGGTAATACTTAAAGTAGTAAAAAATGCAATGATAAAAGTTCCAACGAACAATGTTATTCCAGCTATCAATACACCCAAAGAAAGTCGTTCAAAATTGGCATTAGTACCAATAAATGATTCGCTACTTTGTTCCTGTTGTATTTTGGCTTCAACGTTTTTGTTGGAAATAAGTGAATCCATTTTTACCATCAAAGCAATAAATTTGGGTTCAGTATAAATTTCAAAATTGGATCTTAACAATAAGTATTGCCAGTCGTCGTAACTTTTAAATCCATCATTGATTACCCTAACATTCGTATTGTAATCTATAAACAAACGACCAATCTCTTTCTTTACTTCATCATACAAATAAATACTGTTGTCTACATTTGTCCATTTCTTGGTAAGTAGGTTGATTCTAACTGTATCCTCAGGAATTAGGCTGTCAATTAATTCGTTTGCCTTGACTTTAAAGTATGCATCCTTACCTGACTGTTGGAGCATCCATTGCTGCATAAACATATGGGCATTTGTAAGGTCTTTCTTTAATATATTTAGTTGGAAAACAGAGGGCTGATCAATATTTAGAAACTTATCATTGGTTTCAATACTTTTCTTTAGAGTACGTTCAGCATCTCTAACTACAAAAATGGTGATAACAAAAACTGTGAGAAGAAGCACTAAAACAATCCCAAAACCTAATCCTATTTTCTTACCAACAGTAAATCGCATCTTATGTTTATGTTATATGCTTAATTTGAACTTACTCATAAAAAACTAATCGTTCGTTTGTTTTAGTTTGTTTAATTGCTCTAAATACATATTTGATTTTTCATAGTCATGAAGGCTAATATATACAGCAGCCAATGCCGTTAAATTATTTTCAACATCAGGCTTAATGTAATACGCTTTTTTCAAAAATGGAAGTGCTTTAGTAAAATACTCAACTGCCGTTTCTTGAGAATTGACAAGAGCTTCTAAACTAATTTCATTATCCATGTTTTTAATTACAGAAACTCCGTGGTTATGGTAAATAATTCCCAAGTTATAATTGGCACTATAATTTAGGCTATCCATGGCAAGTGATTGCATATACAAGTCTACTGATTTATCAATATAATCAGAGTATAGCACAGGGTTGTTATCAAACTTCTCTTCATATATACCAGCAAGTGAATTATTGTATTGAATCTCCTGTTCATTAAAATTGAAATTTGGTTTTGCGGCTCTATATGTAGTCTTATATTTAGAGTAAAATGCTATTGCCTTTTTAAAATTAATCGTATCCATTAAAGACGCCACATCATTTAAATATGTAGATCCAAGATAGGCTAGCACTTGCCTGTTTTGCTGCACAGCTTTTTCTTCTAAATCTTGTTCAACACTGTCAAGAGCTAAGGATTTCAAAATAGACTCAATCGCTTTTTCCCTATACTTTGAGTTATAGTCTTTCTTATCTATTATTCGATAAATATCCTTTTCAATAAAACCTTTAATATGCCAAGAATATGCCTTCTGAGGAACTTGATCACACTTGGAAAATGCAGTATCTAAGTATTTTTCTGCAGTCAGATAATCTTTGGCGATATAAGCATCTAGAGCTTTGTACTGATAAGTGCAAAACTGCTGCCCTTTAATGTTGCTTTGAAACACTAAAGAAAATAAAAATGCTATGTATGCTAAACGCTTCATATCACATTAACAGCCAACTTAATTAAAAGTTGACTAAATGTCAACTTCAACTTATCTGCAGCTGTTTTATTTATTTCAAAAGCTAATTTATTTGCTTTTATTATAAAATTAATGATTGCACCCGAGGAAAGCAACCCTGTTTTATTTCCAATTATAATTGTATTGGCACCATTTTTTTTATGTATTGTTGCCAACTGACTACTTTTATTTTCAGAAACATACAACAAATGACACTCTTTAGTTACTTCGGTTGCCGATATATATCTAATAACTTTTATTTTATGGTTACCTATAAATTTTCCAGAACAGGTAGACGACAATTGCTGAAAAACGTTCTCATCACCATAAACACCAACAACTAAATCTCCAGTAAGTAATTCTTTTGGCCACTCAATATTTTTTAAGAATTGATAAATATATAATCCTTTCTGTTTGGCAACATATTTTTTTGCTTCTTCTGTTTGTGTTGATTGGGCCCCAACACAAATCGGAAGTACAGCAAGAAAAACCAAAAGTTTTACAACTGCAAAGACTTTTACTATAGATAAGGTGTTAGGGTTACGCACTTTTATACAAAAAATATCTATCAAATTAATAAAATCACGCTAAATTACAATAATTAAAGAGTTGAGCTATTTATATCTTATTCTTATGTAATTTTTCTGACTTTTTTGAGCCTGTTTTGATCTAACGTTATTTACATCATATTTTCTGTAAAAAGACCCCCTTCGATGTTTTGATTTATAGGACTTTTTATCAACTCCAGTAGGCTTGTATTTCACTCTACCTTTAGATTCAAAAGGATCGTCAAATATACCAATAGCACCTTTTTCTTTTGGTGTAGAAGCGAAAGGATCTCTACCTTTCTTTAATTTCTTTCCTCTTCCCTTTCGAACAAACAAACCTTTTTTGTTGTTCGGTTTTATTCTTTTTCGTTTTGATTTTGTCGCAAAAGGGTCTCTATACTGACCATACGCCTCTGAACAACCATAGGAAGACAAAAACAAAATAATTAAGAATAAAAGTCTATACATAGAACAAAAAGAACTCAATTTAGTAGAAACAAATTAAATGCCAAACTCATTTATTGGGAAGGCTTTTGATTGGCCAATAAAGATAAATCTCTGTCAAACATGTATAAACCTCCTTTATCGTTACCAATCATTTTTAGCTTATCCAGTATTGTTCTGGCAAGCGCTTCCTCTTCAAGTTGCTCAGAAACATACCACTGCATGAAATTGTGAGTAGTGTAATCCTTTTCAGATAAACATAAATCAACAACATTATTTATACTGTCTGTAACGTTAAGCTCATGCTCCAATAAAGATTCAAAAACAGAAGCAAGAGAATTGAAAGTTGTTGGGGGTTTACTTAACCCAGGAATGACAGATATTCCTCCTCGCTCATTGATAAATTTTACCAGCTTTAACATGTGCTCTCTTTCCTCATCACTATGTTGATATAAAAACTCAGAAGTTCCAGTAAGCCCCTGAGCCTCTGTCCATGAAGCCATGGCAAGATAATATTGAGAAGAAGATGCTTCAAGCTCAATTTGCTTATTAAGTGCTTTTTCAATTTTAGATTTTAACATGCTTTTTCTTTCAAAAATAGTTTTTTTTCTTCGATAATGCTAAAACGATGACGCAAGAAATTTAGTATTAAGAAAATGTAATTATATTGCAAGTACATAATAAAAAACACTTTTTTGTTTGTATAATGTTAATCAGCCTACTTCTAGAAATAAAAAATCTTACCACAAAATTCACTCTCAAGGGCTCAAGCCATTTGGTGGTAAAAGACATTTCTTTCAATTTACATAAAGGCGAAACCATTGGTATTGTTGGAGAGTCTGGGTCTGGAAAATCCATAACTGCACTATCAGCGATGAAACTTTCCGACAGTCTTCCCAACTCATCTTCTTCTGGTGAAATTCTTTTTCACCAAAAATCAAAAACAGTAGATTTTAATCTGCTTTCAGAAAAACAAATGCAATCTTTTAGAGGAAATGAAATTGCTATGGTTTTTCAAGAACCCATGACGGCATTGAATCCCGTTATGAAATGCGGGAAACAGGTGGTTGAATCCATTTTAATCCATCAAAAAGAGTTAACTGACCAATCAAAATCAGAGCTTTTTTTTGAAAAAATAAAACTCTTTTTTCTAAATATTATTTCTCCCATTTTATATGCTTTATCATTAGGTAAAATTCCATTTTTTAAAGTTCAACATACCTCAAAAAAAGAAAAAGCAGCAAAGGCCAAAACCATTCAATTATTTAAAAAAGTTAAGCTTTCAAGACCTTACGATATCTTTAATTCCTATCCCCATGAAATTTCTGGTGGTCAAAAGCAACGAGTAATTATTGCAATGGCACTTTCTTGTAATCCTTCAATTTTAATTGCTGATGAGCCCACTACTTCCTTGGATGTTACGGTACAAAAAGCAATTATAACTTTACTCAAAGATTTACAAAAGGAGCTGCAAATGGGAATTCTATTTATTTCTCATGATCTTACATTGGTCGCTGAACTTGCAGATAAAGTTTTAGTTATGTATAATGGGAAAATTGTAGAAAAAGGAAATGTAAACCAAGTGTATAAAAACCCTAAGCATCCCTATACTATTGGTTTATTAGCATGTAAACCCCCAATAAATATTAATCTAAAAGAGCTACCAACTAGGAAACATTTCACAGAAATTGACGAACATGGCTTTTCGGGAGATGTAATCAAAAGCATTGATGATGTGCTAAAGGAGCTAACCATTAAAAAATCTGATATAGAATTTAGAAACACTATTCTTTACCAACAAGAGCCGTTAATTGAGGTTAAAAATCTCCTAAAAAAATATCCTTTAAAAAGCTCTGCTTCAAAAATGTTTAACGCTGTAAACAACGTGAGTTTTAAAATTTATCCAGGAGAAACTTTAGGTCTTGTTGGGGAATCTGGATGCGGCAAAAGCACATTAGGTAAGCTTTTGTTAAATCTAATTAAACCTTCCTCAGGAAGTATTTATTTTAACTCTACTGATATATCGAACTTTTCCAACAAGCAAATGAGGCCGCTTAGGAAAGACATGCAAATCATTTTTCAAGACCCTTACAGTTCTTTAAATCCAAATACACCCATTGGAAAAGCTATCATGGAACCTATGAAAGTTCACAAGATTTGTGAAAATGATTTTCAGCGAAAACAAGAAGCTTTACAGCTTTTAGCAAAGGTAGGAATTGAAAAAAACAGCTTTAACAAGTATCCACACGAATTTTCTGGTGGGCAACGACAAAGAATTTGTATTGCAAGAGCTTTAGCGTTACGTCCTAAATTTATTGTATGTGATGAATCTGTATCTGCTCTTGATGTTTCAGTTCAAGCAGAAGTACTTAATTTATTAAAT
>CETG01189245.1_pt1 | contig 13126 bp, 14 predicted proteins | sample 361471 | NCBI WGS metagenome assembly CETG01 (sample SAMEA2622696, study PRJEB7988) | marine metagenome | isolation source: saline water (ENVO:00002010), including | reverse complement strand
TTATCAGTGCTGGTAATTTTTGAGCAGCTGAATCCGGCGAAGAAGTAATAAGCTGATGCGTGATGTATTGCGCCACACTACCAACAAAAGGTGGTGCATTTAGCGCAGTTCTTATCCACTGAATGTTTTCACCTAGGCGAGGAAAGTCATTTTCTTGGAGTAGCTCATTGATTCTTTCCAAGGATTTAGCATCGGGGGCATCGGTATGCAGCGTTTGTTCAAGATATATTTGTAGCTCCATAACATTCGCGACTTGCATTAAATGTTGACCATTATTGAGCAAAAATGTTTGAATAAATTTAAATATGTCTTTGGTAGAGGCATTTTCTGCAAGGTTCTTATTATTTGGAGCAATATTAGCGCAAATAGCAAGAAGTGATTGTCTTAAATGGCTGATGCTCTTATGTTGATGGTTTTGCTCTAATACTTTGATTGCCTCTAAAAATTCATTGTGGGCGCCTTGAATGCCTAACTGAATTTTTTCTCTAAACTGTACATGAAAGTCTCTTAACGCCATTACTATTTCCATCGACGGAATCATACCTGGATAATCACGCCAAAGTTTGGAAGGCGCCCGGATACCCGCTACAGAAGTGCGATTAAAAAAATCTAGCACAGGATAAGCTTTATTTTCTAACTGCCCACCTAATATGGCTGGTGCACTTAATAAATCATTGAATGCATGACCAAAATCAATGCGTGCTACTTGTTTTGTTTGACTCTGAGTGACAACCATCATGTTACCTGGATTAACATCATGGTCACCTATTATAGCTGAGAGAACGAGCGCTTCGGCCAAGCTTTTTTTTAAAGGCATGATCTGTGTTTGATTTAAATCAACTTCATGGGCTAAAGATTGCGCATTTTTTTGGCTGACGAAAGTCGCATGACGCACAGAACTGGGAAAAGGCTTATCAAGTTCTTGTCTAACGAACTCATCAAGTGTGCTTATGTGCGTTCCTTGTAGATACTTAGAGGCTACCGCCAAATGGCCTTGAGCTTTATCATAAACCAAAGAGACTTCAGGCACGAGCGTGTTACCAAGTAATGACTGCGCTACACAAGAAGCAATCACTTCACCAAAATTTTCACTATCAACATCGTGGGCTTTTAGGCGTCGAATTAAACTTGGATTGGCTAAAATTGAGGGCTTAAACTGATAAAGTTGTCCCTTTATATCAGATACGCACACACTTCCGGTTTGTCCGCCAGTTGTTTTTTGCTCTTTAAAATTAAAATCTTCTTTAAATAACATACTTTGATTACTTAGAATATTTTAATTTAAAAATAGCACAAAAAAATAACTTTTTGATTGTTTTTTATTAATAAAGACATGTCATGATTTATTAAAGATAATCGTTTTTATACTTGTGGTTTTTAATAGAAAAGGATATTATGCGTTACTTTTCGGGGCGTAGCGCAGCCTGGTAGCGCACTAGCATGGGGTGCTAGGGGTCGAAGGTTCGAATCCTTCCGTCCCGACCAATTGAAACGTTCAACTCGATGTCAATCTATAACACACAAAATTAAGGAACAATATGCGTTTGTTATTGGCTATTTTTTTACCATTTTCTGTTTTTTTCACCATTAAACGCCCTGTTGCTGGGTTTGTGTGTTTAATATTGCAAATTACCATTATCGGTTGGTTACCTGCTACAATCTGGGCTGTATACGCTTTATCCCAATATAATACCGATAAAAAAATTAGTAGCTACCACAAACGTTTTCGCTGAGAAATTTACATTATTTGCGCTTCATTTTTAAAATGTCCTGGCACTCGCTACGTTATCTTAAAACCTACGTGTCATTCTGTTTTCCTATCTCACACCTCTGCGCTTCGAAATAACGTGCTGGAGCGTTACTTTTTTATAAAAAATCGATATAATAATATTCACTTTTTTTATAAAAAAATCAAGGTGGTTATCATATGTCATCAACGATCATCAATAATGCTGGGGGTGGTCATTGCGGCTATTACGCTTTTGCCATTGGTTTGATAAACATTGCTCAAAGTAAATATCGCATATCTTCTTCAGATATTATGTTAAAAAATTGGTTAGATGCTGGCTTGCTAACCGAAGACATGCTTCAAATCATGCTGAAAATTGATTTAAATCAACTCAAACGCGCCCCTAACCAATATAAAAAGCAAGAATTAACAGCTTTGCAACAAACGCTACGTCATACACTAGCTAAAGAATATCTCGGAGAATTAACCGAAAAAGTACATCATGAATTAGGTCAATTTAATGAAGATTTGTCGTTGGTAGAAGGCACGGCTCTAGGCATGCAGTTGCACAAGCTGTTAAATACACTTTTAGCTAAAAAGCGTATTTCTACCAAATATAATCTACTAGCTAATTCTCCAGCAATTATCAATGCACTCAAACACTTAGCTCAACATATTGAACACCAATCTCAAGATTGCGCCACACTTGATGAAAAAAATAAACTGACCACCCGCTTCTTAAAAGAATGGCTTTATAAGGAAGTGATTGATAATCAAGGTAAATTATTAAAAAACGGATTAAAATCATTAGAACACAATGCCTGGGCAACCCATAGTGATTTGCGCTGTTTGGCTGAATGCTTTCAGGTTAATTTAATGGTCAAAGGAAAACAAAATGGCGAGACTTTACCTAACAGACCCACCATTACCCTAGGCAATCAAAATAATATCCATTGGGTAACGCACATCCCATCCTCTAAAAGCTTGCGCAATAAATTTATTTTTTCCAAACGCCATGCCATTCAATCGCCACCAAAAATTCATCAAACGGATGTTATGGATGAATATATCGCACAAATTACCCGCCCGGGATTTTTTAAAAGCGTGGCACATGCCCCTAAAATTGATATCAGATTTATTGATAGCGCCGAACATTTAGACAATGAAAGTGATGAGGATTTTGCTAAACGCTTGCAAGAAGCTGAATGCCGTGCGGCAGGTTATAAAGTTTAAAACCTGCCGATGTTATTTGCCTATAAAGTCTCATGCGTTTTTTGGATAAGGTAAGATCACCACCTGAGTGCCGCGGGTGATAAATTCTTCATTCAACCATTTAGCGGCACTTGGCCATACTCGCACACATCCATGGCTGGTATTGGCATAAGGCACCTCAAAGGCGGCGTGAATGGTATAGCCTTGGTAAAAATACATACAATAAGGCATTTTGCCCCCCCCTGTTGTTTCAACCGGGAACTCACCTGAACGGCATTCAGCGCCTCTTTTTTTATAAACACGAAACGTTCCGACCACTGTGCGACAAGGTTGCCCAACATCTTCACAAAAACCCTGCCCACCTGAAGCACCACCAGTCATCACGCGCATGCCTGTTTCATCGTACGCGGCCCACGCATAAGCAACAGGCGCGAATACAAATTGTTTTTTACCCGTAGCCGGAATGGTTTTGGGGAAGTAATTTTGTCCTCGTTTATCTTTAAGATAATGAATGGTGTGATGAGCATACCCTTGATCATCTATGACCACGGTCGACTCATCAGCATTCATACAGCCTGTTAATAAGCTTAAATATATTAAACTTAAGCTTAACCACTTGTTCATACAACTCTCCACCCGACAGATTTATACTTCAAGCCGTCGATATTTAATGCGATGCGGATGCGCGGCGTCTTCACCCAAACGTTTTTTTCTATCAGCTTCATAATCAGTGTAATTACCTTCAAAAAAAATCACGCTTGAGTCGCCTTCAAACGCCATGATATGCGTACATATTCGGTCTAAAAACCAGCGATCATGGGAAATAACAATGGCACAACCTGGAAAGCTTGTAATCGCTTGTTCAAGCGAGCGTAATGTTTCAACGTCTAAATCGTTACTTGGCTCATCTAATAATAAAACATTGCCACCGCTTTTAAGCAGCTTGGCCAAATGGACACGATTGCGCTCACCCCCTGATAATTCATTTAAACGTTTTTGCTGGTCAGCTCCCTTAAAATTAAAGCGACTCACATAAGCGCGTGATGGCATTTGAAATGAACCGACTTGCATCAAGTCATGATTATCAGAAATTTCTTGCCACACCGTTTTGGTGTTATCAAGATGGTCACGAAATTGGTCAACATAGGCTAACTTCACCGTTTCACCGACATTAATTTCACCTTTATCAGGGGTAATATCACCGGTTATCATTTTTAAAAACGTTGATTTTCCCGCGCCATTCGGGCCAATGATGCCCAAAATACCGCCTTTTGGTAGGCTAAAGTTTAAATCGTCGATTAATAAGCGCTCACCAAAACTTTTGGTTAAGCCATGCGCTTCAATCACAATATCGCCCAAACGGTCGCCAGGTGGAATATAAAGCTCGTTGGTTTCGTTACGTTTTTGAAATTCTTTGGAATTCATTTCTTCAAAACGCGCTAGTCGTGCCTTGTTTTTAGCATGGCGGCCTTTGGGGGCGGTTTTTACCCATTCAAGTTCGGCTTTAATTGCTCGCTCATGTGCTTGCTGTTGTCGGTCTTCTTGAGCTAAACGTGCTTCTTTTTGCGTAAGCCAGGCGGTGTAATTACCTTTATAAGGAATGCCCTTGCCTCTATCTAATTCTAAAATCCATTCAGCTGCATTATCGAGAAAATATCTATCATGGGTGATGGCCACCACAGTGCCTGGAAATTCTTCTAAAAAGCGTTCAAGCCAGGCCACACTTTCAGCATCTAAATGGTTGGTTGGCTCATCTAACAACAACATATCAGGATTGGATAATAACAAACGACAAAGGGCAACACGACGACGCTCACCCCCTGAAAGCGAATCCACTGAACTATCCCAATCAGGTAATCTTAAAGCATCGGCGGCAATATTAAGCTTGCGCTCGATATCCCAGCCACCATTGGCTTCAATAGCATTTTGCAATTCACCTTGCTGCTCTAGAAGCTTATTCATCTCGTCATCACTCATAGGCTCACAAAAGCGCATGCTAATCTCATCAAATTGCGCAAGTTGTGCTTTGATGTCAGCAATACCCTCTTCAACCACCTCACGCACACTACTATTGGCTTTTAATTGTGGCTCTTGCGCTAAATAGCCAATTTTAATACCCGCTTTAGCGCGTGCCTCGCCGGTAAATTGGGTATCTACCCCGGCCATGATTTTAAGTAGCGTTGATTTACCTGAGCCATTTAAGCCTAATACCCCAATTTTTGCACCGGGCAAAAAACTTAATGAAATGTTGTCCAATAACACGCGCTGATTCTCAACCGCTTTGCTCACACGATTCATCGTAAATATATATTGCCCTGACATCGATACCTCTTAATTTAGTGAATTTAGTGGTTTTTTAAGACCAATTTAAAATGACTTTACCAGACTGGCCTGAGGCCATAACTTGAAAAGCGTGCTCAAAATCTGTAATAGAAAATTCATGAGTCAGTACAGGCTCAATAGATAAACCACTTTGCAACATAGCTATCATTTTATACCAGGTCTCAAACATCTCTCGACCATAAATACCCTTAAGCGTAAGCCCTTTAAAAATGACTTGATTCCAATCAATAAGGGTTTTTTTAGGAGGAATACCTAGAATCGCTACATGCCCACCATGATTCATCCATGTAAGCATGTTATTGAATGCTTCTGGGTGTCCTGACATTTCAAGGCCAACATCAAAACCTTCGGTCATGCCCAAATCACGCATCACTACCTCGACAGATTGATGTTGAATATTAACCGCATGCGTGGCACCCATTTTACGCGCTAAATCCAGGCGATAATCATTCACATCGGTAATCACCACAAAACGTGCTCCGATGTGACGTGCGATGGCTACAGCCATTATCCCAATTGGGCCGGCCCCAGTGATTAGAACATCTTCACCGACCATATCAAACGCTAACGCACAATGGCAGGCATTACCTAACGGGTCTAGGACTGCAGCTTGCTGCCCTGTAATATTATCCGGTAAAGCCAAAATATTGCTGGCAGGTATGGCTAAAAATTCACCAAAACATCCGGGTCGATTGACCCCAACACCTTGAGTGTTACGACACAAATGGCGCCGACCTGCACGACAATTGCGGCAATGGCCACAGGTTAAATGGCCTTCACCTGAGACGCGCTGATGCTTTTTAAAACCCTTAACTTCTGAACCAAGCTCGACAATTTCGCCATAAAATTCATGGCCTATGGTCATGGGTACAGGAATGGTGGCTTGCGCCCACTCATCCCAATTATAAATATGAATATCCGTACCACAAATCGCCGTTTGATGAATTTTAACCAACACATCATTGACGCCATAAGTTGGCACTTCTACTTCTTCTAACCAAATACCCGGTTGGGCTTTGGTTTTTACTAGTGCTTTCATACTATCCTCGATAATTTAAAAGATGCTAAATAACGTTTAATGCTTTACCAACTTTTGCGAAGGCTTCTAAGGCTTGGTCAAGCTGCGCTTTGGTCAAAGCTGCTGACATTTGGGTGCGAATACGTGCTTGATTTTTAGGCACAACTGGATAGGAAAAACCAATGACATAAATACCTTCTTTAAGCAATGCATCGGCCATTTGCGTGGCCAATCGTGCATCATATAACATCACTGGAATGATTGGGTGCTCACCTGGTAATAAATCAAAACCAAGTTTGGTTAGGCCTGCTCTGAAATAGTGTGTGTTATCCGCTAAATTTTTACGCAGCCTCGCATCTTGAATGATTCTATCTAATACATTAAGCGAGGTATGCGCGATAACAGGTGCTAATGTATTAGAAAACAGATAAGGCCTTGAGCGTTGCCTTAACCACTCAACAATGGTTTTATTCGCAGAGGTAAAGCCACCTGAGGCACCTCCTAGTGCTTTACCTAATGTGCCAGTGATAATATCAATGCGCTCTAGGACACCACAATGCTCAGGTGTTCCACGACCATTGGCACCTAAAAAACCCAAAGCATGTGAATCATCCACCATTACTAACGCATCATATTTATCAGCCAAATCGCAAATGGCAGTTAAATTCGCGATGGTGCCATCCATAGAAAATACCCCATCGGTGGCAATTAAACGAAAGCGGGCTGAGTGGCTGGCAATTAATTGCGCTTCTAAAGCCGCCATATCATTATTGGCATAACGAAAACGCTTGGCTTTGGACAAGCGAATGCCATCGATAATGCTGGCATGATTGAGGGCATCACTGATAATCGCATCTTCTTCGTTGAGTAGCGTTTCAAATAAACCGCCGTTGGCATCAAAACAAGAAGAATATAAGATGGTATCTTCTTTGGCTAAAAATTGACTTAACTTTTGCTCAAGCCTTGTATGTGGCGTTTGGGTACCGCAAATAAAACGTACAGAAGCCATGCCGTAGCCATATTGCGTCAAGCCCTGTTTGGCCACTTCCACAACTTCGGAGTCATTGGCAAGCCCTAGATAATTATTAGCACATAAATTAATCACCTCATGCGTTTGCAATGAGATGGTTTCTTGTTGCGGACTTTGAATCACCCGCTCATTTTTATAAAGTCCTTCTTGTCGCAATTGAGTGATTTCTGACTGCAAATAATCATCAAATTGTTTGTTCACTTCGCTCTCCAGAGTAATTTTGTGCAGCATTATAGCAAACTCACTTGACTCACACTATCTAGACATCAAGTGACTTAAAATAAATCAAGTTCTTGCCAAAATGACACCAACGTTTTACTCTATACCACATTTTGCATGGAAACTGTGTAATGATAAAAAACGACGCCTGCACCAATATGATAAAACAACAGTTAAGAACGGGCGATGTGCTTGATGAGCGTATTTTGACGTTGTTCGCCACAATTTCTCGTGAACAGTTTGTGCCTAAAGAAATGCGTGAATTTGCTTATTCTGATATGCACATACCACTTGCTCATCAACAATGTATGCTCACCCCACTTGAGGAAGGCCGTATTTTACAAGCATTGCAATTAAATGGTACTGAAACTGTGCTTGAAATTGGTACAGGCACAGGTTTTATGACCGCACTACTTAGTCATTTAGCCGCGCGTGTGATTAGCATTGACTATCACGCAGAATTTACACAACAAGCGCGTGTAAATCTTGATGCACTTGACCGTCATAATGTAGAGCTTATCACCGCTGATGGTTATGAAGGTTATTTAGAACGTGCGCCTTTTGATGTGGTGATTATGACTGGTGCCATACCCACTATCACCGAAACCCATCAGTTACAACTTTTACCTTTTGGTAAATTATTTGCCATCGTGGGTCGCGCTCCAGTCATGCAAGGGATTTTATATAGTGTCGATGATAACAATAACTGGACCCAACGTTTGGTTTTTGATACCTGTGTACCATCGCTTATTAATCGACTACCTACCAAACAGTTTGTGTTCTAAGGTTATACTTGTTATGAAAAAATGGTCGCTGTGCTGTACTTTAATTTTAGGGTGCAACCTGGTTCAAGCTGCAGATTTACTTGATGTTTATCGTCAGGCATTAGAGCATGACCCTACCTTTAAAGCCGCATTTAGTACCTATATGAGCACGGCTGAAGCCATCCCTCAAGCGCGTTCTGCCTTGTACCCTCAGGTAAATGTTGCCGCACAAACTGGTCGAATTGTGCAAAATGTTACTGCATCGGGTTTTGGCGTTGATCAAACTTATGGCAGTAACACCTGGCAAATCAGTGCTTCTCAAGCATTATTTAACTACCAAGCATGGGCGCTTATCAAACAAGCTAAAGCCACTGTAAAAGCGGCACAAGCAACTTTCAATGGGGCCGCACAAGAGCTTATTTTGCGTACCGCACGTGCTTACTTTGATGTGCTATTAGCCAAAGATACGCTTAACTTTGCTCAGGCTAAAAAGCGGGCAAACAAACGGCAACTAGACCAAGCCCAAGCTCGTTTTAAAGTAGGGCTAGATGCCATCACCTCTGTGTATGAAGCGCAATCAGCGTATGACCAATCTGTCGCTGAGGTTATTGGGGCGCAAAACAATCAAACCAATCAAAATCAAAATTTACGCAAACTTACCAATCATGTATATGCCGAGCTCGCCCCGCTTCGCAATAGCCGGATTCCTTTGATCAGACCCGAACCCGACAATGTCGATGAATGGATTGATACCGCGCTTAAACAAAATTATCAATTTTATGCAGCCAAATACAATCTACAAGCTGCTCGTGACAATATTAAAGTACAATCTACCAGCGGTTGGCCAACCCTTGCGTTACAAGGTACCGGCACTCAAACCCATAACCAGGTCAATAGCGGGTCTTTTTTTATTCCAAGTCAACAAAGCTCTGCCAATGTCGCAATCGCACTTAATTTTCCAGTTTTTCAAGGTGGCTTAGTCGAATCACAAACCAGGCAAGCACAATTTAATTATCAAACTCAAAGTGAACAATTAGAAGCCACTTATCGTGATGTGATTGTTAACAGCCGAATCGCTTTTAATAATATTGTGGATGGCATTAGTAAAGTTCGAGCGGATAGGCAAACTGTTATCTCTCGAATTAATACCGTAAGCAGCACCGAAGCACAGTTTCAAGTGGGTACGCGCACCATGGTTGATGTGGTCAATGCGCAACAGCGTTTGTTTGAATCACAACGAGAATTAGCCTTGGACCAATATAATCTTATTTATGCCATGCTTAATTTAAAATACTTAGCAGGCACTTTGAATGTCGATGATTTAGCCGAAGTCAACGCGTGGCTTAAAACCCTTCGCATCAACAAATCTTTCACCGCACCCGCCATGACCAAATAAGCATCATTGCGCTTTTTAATGATTAACCTCGGATGAATTATGTCTTCTTTAAGTACTGTTGAAAAAAAATTATTACATTATACCGGTAAAGCCATTGCTGATTTTAACATGATTCAAAAAGGCGATCGGGTGATGGTATGTTTATCAGGTGGTAAAGATTCTTTTACGCTTTTAACCATTTTGCATCTTTTACAACAACGCTCGAACCATAAGTTTGATATTTTTGCGTTCACCCTTGACCAAGCCCAGCCAGGTTGGGACGATAGTCAACTTCATGCTTGGCTTCAAGCACGCAATATTGCTTATGAAATTTTAACACGTGATACTTACAGCATTGTTAAAGAAAAAATTCCTGCTGGTAAAACTTATTGCTCACTATGCTCAAGGCTGCGTCGCGGTATCATCTATCGGTACGCTAAAGAGCATGGGTTTACCAAAGTAGCGCTAGGGCATCATCGTGATGATTTAATTCGCACGCTGCTTATGTCAATGTTTTATAACGGTGAAGTTCGCTCTATGCCGCCTAAATTATTAAGTGACGATAAGCAGCATATTGTTATTCGCCCTTTGTGCTATGTTCAAGAAAAAGACATCATTACCTATGCTAAAGAACAAGCCTACCCTATCATTCCTTGCACGCTTTGCGGCTCACAAGCGAATTTAGCACGTCAAAAAATTGCGCAATTAATTGAGCAGTTGACCCTTGATAATCCTAAAATTCCTAGTAATTTATTGCACAGTTTACAAGCGGTTAAACCTAGTCAGTTAATGGATAAAAAGCTTTGGGAATTCAAACAGCTTGAACAACAACTTGTTTCAACAAGTTTTACTGAGCCGCTTGATACCAAAATTTGGGCCTTAGAAGATGAGATAATTTAATTATCCACACTTTTATCCCAACGCCACAATTTAAACAGCATGGGCAAAATAGTTAGAATAATAATGCCATACATCACTAACGAGAAGTGCTGTTGAACCATAGGTAATTGACCAAACCAATAGCCGCAACTGGTCATAGCACCTATCCACAAGCATGCGCCTAATAAATTATATAAGACGAAATGAGACTGTTTCATATTGCCAATACCGGCAACAAAAGGCGCAAAAGTGCGTACAATTGGAATAAAACGCGCCAAAATAAGTGCTTTACCACCATAACGCTTATAAAAATCATGGGCATGTTTGAGATAGTTTTTATTAAACAAGGTGGAATTAGGTCGATTAAAAATACGAAACCCAAGCATTCGTCCCAATGTATAATTCATTTGATTGCCTAAAAAAGAAGCAAGAATGAGGATTCCCATCAAGCTGGTTATATTTAATGAGTGAGTATATTTAGCCGTTAAGCTTCCAGCAAAAAACAACAGCGAGTCACCTGGTAAAAAGGGGGTAATAATCAGACCTGTTTCACAAAAAATGACTAAAAACAGCAGACCATATACTTCATAGCGATGCAATGCGGCTAATTGCATCAAATGATTATCTAGGTGCAAAATTAAATCTATGAATTGTTCCATCATATTATTTAGTAAAAGAGATTGGCTTGATATTATAACGAGACGTCATAGAATTAGTAGTTTTTACCCTATCGATTTATCGGTAAACTAAATAGCTAAAAATTTGTTACACTTAACATAATCATCCTTATAGGAGCATTCATATGTTTGGCTTATTTCTGCGTAATTTGATGCGGGTTAAATTAGCAAGTTTTATCATGAAACTGATATTAGGTAAAAAAAATAATTTAAAAGGCACCACAAAGCTCACCATTCTAACGTTTGTTGTTGAGCAAATATTAAGCAAATTAATCGATAAAAAAAAGTCTTCTGGTAAACGGTGATGTTTTTTGGTGATTAATTTGTTAAGCCGTGGAAAATGTTGCTCTGACGAATGGTGAAAACAAATAAAATTTAAATACCTATTTCATTATTCGGATGTAAATGAATAAATAATCCACTGTTCTTTTTTTATCATTTTAAGTGATTGTTTGGGTAAATTTCCGGTAAATTTTTTTATAGCCTGCAGTCAAAATTTACATGCAATCGTGTTACAAACAAGCACTCTAACTTGCCATTGCCCTTTAAACTGTTTCCAAATATTGCAGGCTGCCAACGTTCCAATGCCCTGATTTTTATAACGTTTCATCACAAAAAATTCGGCAATATCCCACACAGTTGAATCGGGTGAAATAGGTGAACCTTGTTGCACTAAAATAAATCCTGCTATTTTATTGTTGACATAAATAAGATAAGGAAATCGGGTAGGCTCTATCCAATATAGAGGTAAATACTTATAACCATAAAAACCATTATCACCAATATCAAAATGAAAAAATTCGGTAAAATCATAAGCATATAATTCTAGCAAATTAGCCAGGATAGGTTTTTGCTCAATCGTCGCGCTCATTAACTCTAGTTGCATGGCTATTCTCCAAAAGAACTTAGCTTAAATTTTTTTGTCATTCATTCCAATCATATCTATCTTGAAGTGCTATTAAGTCTTTTTTGTTACGCACTTCAATTAATTGCACATGAGGATAGGTTTCTTTAAGTCGATTTAAAATCGGATTGACTCTATGTTCAAATCCCCACATATAGGTTAAAAGCGACCAGCTTACTTTCTCAGGACAATTAGGTGCTCGGTCTTGAATGCGCTTATTTTTGCAGAATAATCGTTTAAAAACTCGTATATAACAGCAGCTTCGTGAACAGTTAAAATAAAGACAGATATCCGCTTTTTTGTAGCGCATTTCGAATGATTTTGTAGAATTTCCATCGATAATCCACTGTTCTTGATTGACCAACTCCTGTTGAATAGCAATAAATTCTTCATATTTTCGTTCTTGCCAGGCATCTGTAAAAAAATATTTATCCAGATGATATAAAGGTAAATTAGTTTTTTGATGTAGTTTATAAGCAAATGTAGATTTGCCACTTCCTGAGCGCCCCATAATCATAACTCGTTTAATCATAATTGCCCTGCTAGTGATTTCTTTCCTGATCTTACCCCACTTTAATAGGCACATAATGATACAAAGTGACGATACTTCGTGTCAGTATTATTTCTTTGATAATAGTTAAATTGGCGGTGCCATGACTATTAAAGTTTAGACGATGATACAGGCGCATGCTTTGAATGAACAGATGTGTTTGCTCGTTCCACGGAGGGGGACGCTTGAAAAAAACTGGTCTTTCTACCATAAAGTTAACCCATTAAAGATGGGTAAAATGTATAATAGTGTTACATTTTTGAGGTGTATATATACAACCGGAGCTTAACCCAGAAGATATAATAGTTATTGATAGCGGTATTTCTTGGGTGGTTCATGATAATTTCTTTTCGCAGCTTATCAGAGCAGGATTTTTCAATGCTTTTAAAATGGCTGGCAATCGATCCTAAAGGGATTATCGGCGAA
>CETG01190049.1_pt1 | contig 13157 bp, 13 predicted proteins | sample 361471 | NCBI WGS metagenome assembly CETG01 (sample SAMEA2622696, study PRJEB7988) | marine metagenome | isolation source: saline water (ENVO:00002010), including | reverse complement strand
TGTAAAAATTCTCCTTTCGCTCCATCTGTCTTCATTTTAAAGCCAAAGAAACTATTTTCATTAGATGGTACTGATTCAAGCAAAACAGCTCCTGCTCCATCACCAAAAAGGACACAACTTGTTCTATCATCCCAATCAACCCAACTCGAAAGTTTATCAGCACCAATCACAAGAATTCTTTTATAATTTCCATTAACAATAAATTGGCTAGCTGTAATTAAAGCAAACAGAAAACCACTACATGCGGCTGTCAAATCAAAAGCTACTGCATTTTCAGCTCCTAACAGAGCTTGGATTTTAGGCGCAGTTCCAAACAAATCATCTGGAGTTGAAGTCGCCAATAAAATTAGATCAAGACTTTTAGCATCCCATCTTGCCATCTCTAATGCAGAAACAGATGCATTGAAACATAACTCACTCAAAGATTCATTAGGAGTACATATTCTTCTCTCCCTAATTCCAGTTCTTGATTTAATCCACTTATCACTTGTATCTACTCTTTCTCCTAAACTTTCATTAGAAATTTTCTGTTCTGGAATTGCACTTCCAGAAGCAACAAAAGAAATACCATTTTTTATTAAATTTGAATCAGTCAATCAGAAAAGCATTTATCCTTATACTCAGTCAAACATAAAGAAGGCAAGTTTTGTTCATGAAGTCAATACTGGAAGCTTCTGAAGTTTCAATAAATCCTCCATGACTCCATGCGCTACAGCTGAATGGGCAATTCTTAAAGCACTAACGACAGATAAAGATTTACTACTACCATGACCAATTACACAAACACCATTAACACCTAACAAAAGGGCTCCTCCATGTTCAGCATGATCAAGTCTTTTTTTGATTCGTTTTAAGTTACTTCTAAGGAAGGCTGATCCAACTTTTCCTCTTCTACCTCTAGGTAGCTCAGATCTTAGAATATCCAATAGAACCCCTCCTACAGATTCTAGAAATTTCAACAAAACATTGCCTGTGAAACCATCGCATACAACTACATCAAAATCACCAGAGAGAACATCTCTACCTTCACAATTACCTACAAAATTAAACGAGTTTTCCTTAGATAATAATTCATAAGTTTTTTGAGAAAGATCATTACCTTTGCAAGATTCCTCACCAATATTAAGTAATCCAATTCTAGGATTATTAACCTGTAAAACATCTCGAGAATAAATATTCCCTAGTAATGCAAATTGATGCAAATAATTTGGCTTGCAATCAGTATTAGCTCCTACATCAAGCACCAATACAGGACTACTGGGATCTTTGGTTGGGAATAAAGCCCCTATTGCTGGACGATCAATGCCAGATAGTCGTCCCAACCGAAAAATAGCTGATGCCATAAAGGCTCCTGAATTCCCTGCAGAATAAATTGCAGAAGCTTTATTTTCTTTTACTAAATTCATGGCAATATTTATACTTGCATCACGCTTTTTTCTAACTGCAGTAGGTTCATCATTCATTAAAACGGATGGCCCACTAGAAACTAGTTCTAATCTTCCAGAATCAACTTCAGCAGTGAGCCATTCTGACAAATTCTCTTTTTTAGCAGCATCCTGAATTTTATTAATTTCTCCGACAAATTTAATTTTCACAGGCAATCTTTCAATAGCCTTCAGACATCCTTCTAAAATTGGTCCTGGGGCATAATCACCACCCATTCCATCAACGGCAATCCATACCCTCTTAGAATCATCAATAGTATCTTTAACTAATGCGGAATCCCCTATTTGCAATCTTTTCAGAGGATCAAAGACAAGTGGCTGTAAGGTATTAAACGCCTTAGAACCCGCACTAGATACAACACTACCTGCGGAAGAAACCACCGAACCCGCACTAGATACAACACTACCTGCGACATTAGTGGCGGTAGTAGCAGAATTTGTTGCAGTATCAACAATTGATGTAACTGCTGAATTTCTTCTATACCAAATAGCAAGTCTCCTAATAGCGCGAGATCGATTTGATTTGTTTCTTGAGTCTTTATTCACAATTTTAATGATCGAAAGAAGCTAAATCGACAATCCTCTGAAAGAGATAACCTGTTCCTCTTGCTGTAAGTATAAGTTCTGGATTGGCTGGATCTGCCTCAAGTTTTGATCTCAACCTAGAGATATGAACATCAACCACTCTTGTATCAACATGTCTTTCTGGAGTATATCCCCAGACTTCTTTAAGAATTTCTCCTCGACTAAATGGCTCTCCTGATCGACCTACCAACAGCTCCAACAAACTAAATTCCATTCCAGTTAATCTAATCCTTTCATCACTCTTAAAAACTTGTCTTCTATTAGTATCAATTTTAATATCAGTTACTTGTATTAATCCAGAATTAGGCATTCCAGCTATTTGCTCTTTTTCTATTCTCCTTAATACACATCTAATTCTTGCCTCTAGTTCTTTAGGGCTAAAAGGCTTTACTACGTAATCATCAGCCCCTAGTTCTAATCCAGTAATTCTATCTGCTACATCGCCAAGTGCTGTAAGCATAACAATTGGAACATCCGAATCTTTGCGCAATTCCTGGCAAACCCCATAACCATCCAATTTCGGCATCATGACATCCAGGACTACTAAATCGGGTTCATAATCCTTAAATAGCTTAAGAGCTTCTTTACCATCAGAAGCTGAAATAACTTGATAACCGATCATTGATAATCGCGTTTCAAGTATTCTTCTAATACTTGCCTCATCATCTGCGACAAGAATAGTTTCTTTTGTTTGACTTGAAGCCGTCATATGTTCTTATTAGCTAGGCGGCGAATTCATTAATTCTAACCTAAATCAACTCATATAAGCGAGATTTCTATTTCAACTAGAAACCTTACTAAATTTAACAGTATTAAGTGCCTAGAAAATCTTCAATTTATGAATGCCAAAATTGCGGCTCGGAAACATCTCAATATTTTGGGAGATGTTCCATTTGTGGTGAATGGAATTCTTTAATTGAAAAAGAACAATCGCCTAGAAAACGTAACCAAAAATCAAATCAAAAAAAAGCTGGTCAAATTAAATCAAAAAATATTGCTGCCATTAACAATTTCAATAATGAGAGGTTTTCTAGTGGATTTAAAGAATTTGATAGAGTCCTTGGAGGAGGATTTATCAAAGGATCAATAATACTTGTTGGAGGTAATCCAGGAATTGGTAAAAGCACACTGTTACTTCAAACAGCAGACAAAATTTCTAAAAAGCAAAAAGTTCTTTACGTTACAGCTGAAGAATCTTTACATCAAGTCAAAATAAGATGGTCAAGATTGAAATCCAATAATCTTGAATTAAATCTCTTAGCAGAAACTGAATTATCAGAAATTACACAAGAGATTGAATTATTAAAACCTGAACTAATAATTATTGATAGCATACAAACCATCTTTGATTCAGAGATAAGTAGTTCTCCTGGTTCTATTTCTCAAGTTAGAGATTGTGCCGCAACACTAAATCAAATTGCAAAATCAAATGAGATTACCTTATTAATTATTGGGCATGTAACTAAAGAAGGGAATATCGCAGGACCAAAAACACTGGAACATCTTGTAGATGTAGTATTAACTTTTGAAGGGGAAGAATTTGCATCGCATAGAATTCTGAGAAGTATTAAGAATAGATATGGTGCAACTCATGAATTAGGTATTTTTGAAATGGATGAGAAGGGGTTGAATGAGGTAAAAAGCCCAAGCAGTTTCTTTATAAATAGAGAGGAATGTATCGGGTTAACAACAACGATTACAGCTGAAGGTTCAAGACCTTTTGCTATTGATATTCAATCTTTAACAAATGAGACATATTATCCGAACCCTAGAAGGATTACAACAGGTGTGAGTATAAATAGACTCCACCAAATATTAGCTGTTATTGAAAAAAAGCTCAATTTAAAGCTCTCTAAGCATGATTGTTATTTATCTGCAGCAGGAGGTTTTTGCATAAATGATCCAGCAGCAGATCTTGCAATTGCAATGGCAATTATCTCAAGCTTCACCAACAAAAAGGTCCAAGAAAGTTGCGTTGTTATAGGAGAAATAGGATTAAGTGGTCAAATAAGACCCACAAATAAGATACAAACTAGATTAGAAGAAAGCAAAAGATTAGGCTTTAAAAAAGCAATAATTCCTCTGACCAAAAAAGAAAAAACACTAATGAATGATTTAGAAGTATTTGAAGCAGATAATATCAATGTTGCAATGGAAATTGCTTTTGGTAATTAAATATATAAGTCAATTGACTTTCTCCCTGTCGTTTTCAACCAATTTTCAATATCTAAATATCCTCCAGGATATAATCTAACTGCTTTTATCCATACTTCAGCAGCTTTATCAAACCATATTTCACTAGTATCAATATCTCCAGACTGTTGAGCCATTCTCCCACGCTTTTCATATATTAAACCAATATTTTTTAAACAAGAAGGTTGTTTTGGATTTTCTTCTAATGCCTTTTGATAGGTTTCAATAGCAAGATCTTCTTTTCCATTACTCATATAAATGATTGCAATATTTTTTAAAGTTTCTCCTCTATCAATTGGATTCTCTTCTAATTTCAAACTTTCTTCATAATATTCAAGAGCTTCGGAGTAATCCCCATTATTCTGAGCAGCAAGCCCATCTCTATAATAGATATATGCTTGTTTCTCATTCTCGGCTATTGGCATAAACTTTACTATAGTCTCAGCAATAACTGTGAAAGCCTTATCTATAAAATTGTCTTGATTTTGATTACTTGGCAATTTTTTTATTTTATTATAGCCTGTAGAAAAGTTTTTTATAAAACAATCAATTGATATTTAAAAAATTCTAAAAAAGAATTAACCTACTAATGTATCCATAATTTCAAAATTGACTTCTTTAGAAAAATTAAATTCAGACAATTTATTATTACTTGATATTGAAGGAATGAAATGTGGAGGATGCGTTCAATCAATAGAAAATATTCTCTCTAAGAATCCAAATGTTAAGAATGTCAATGTCAACTTAGTATCCAAAAGTGCCTGGATTGATTTGCATGATAAAAACAAAGAAACCGAAACAATAATTTTTGAACTACAAAAAAAAGGTTTTAAAGCGACAATTAGGGAAGAGAATAATTTTAAAAAATCTAATTTATCTCAAAAAGGTGAACTAGTTAAATGGTGGCTTCAATGGAAAAATCTGATTTTCTCTTTAACTCTATTAATTGCTTCTGTTTTAGGACACCTAACTGCAGAAAATATTTTAAATTCTCCTGTACTTGGTAATTTCACATTTCATTTTGTCCTTGCATCAGTTTCTATTTTTGGACCAGGATTTGAAATACTAAAAAAAGGTTTAAAAGGAATAATAGTCAATTTACCAACTATGGATACTCTGGTTTCGCTAGGAGTACTTAGTGCTTATGGAACAAGCGTTTTATCTATTATATTCCCCAGAGCAAATTTACCTTGTTTTTTTAATGAGCCTATAATGCTGCTTGGCTTTGTCCTTTTGGGAAGATTTCTAGAAGAAAGGGCTAGATTTAGAACAGGTTCAGCATTAAAAAAACTAGTTGACCTGCAACCTGAAACCGCCCGCCTAATAATAAAGAATGATTGCATAAGAGAAGTTAGAGTCGGAGCATTACAACCTAAAGATAAAATTGAATTACTTCCTGGAGATAGAATTCCTGTTGATGGGAAAGTTATTCAAGGTAATTCCTATATAAATATTTCTCATATCACAGGAGAATCTACCCCGATTCAAGCATATAAAAATGTTAAATTAATAAGTGGGGGTCTTAATCTTGATTCTCCAATAATACTAGAAGTAGAGAAAATAGGATCAGAAACTTCTTTAGCAAGATTAATTAGGCTGGTAGAAAATGCTCAATCAAGAAAACCTCCGATACAAAGAATTGTTGATAAAATCGCTGGTAACTTTTGCTATGGTATTTTATTTATTTCTGGGACAACATTTCTCTTTTGGTGGAAACTAGGTACAAGGATATGGCCAGAGATACTACAAAGGTCTAGCCAAGACACCCTAATCAATCATTCTCATAGTATTCATATATCTTTAGGAAGCAACGCCTCTTCCCCCTTTGAATTAGCTATTCAACTTTCTATTGCTGTTCTAGTAATAGCATGTCCTTGTGCTCTAGGTTTAGCAACACCTACAGTAATTACTGTTGCATCAGGTATTGCCGCCAGAAAAGGATTGCTATTTAGAGGTGGTGATGTCATAGAAACTGCTGCTGATATCAATAAAATTATTTTTGATAAAACTGGTACTCTAACCATTGGCAAACCTAATATCACTGGAATTAGTAATATGCAAAATGAAAATGAGACAATTCAAATTGCAGCTAGTTTAGAAAGAAAAAGCCGCCATCCAATAGCTAAATCTATTTGTGCAGAAGCAGAAGCAAGAGGATTATCATTGCTAGAAGTAAAAGAATTTAAGAATGAAAATGGTAAAGGTATTTCAGGAAAATTAGAAGAAATTGAAGAAAAAATCATAATCGGAAATATAAATTGGCTCAAAGCAAATAATGTAGTTATTAAAGAAGAAATTTTAAATTCTCTAAATGATCCGATTAGGAATAAACAAACCATTGTTGGAGTAGCTAAACAAGAAAATCTACTGGGGTTGTTTTTTATAGAAGATACTTTAAGAAATGATGCTGCTGAAACAATTGATAACCTAAGATCTCTTGGAATAGAAATTAAAATCTTAAGTGGTGATAGAAAATCAAGTGTTCTAAATATTGGTGGACAATTAAAATTTTCAGAAAGAGATTTAGAATGGGAATTATTACCAAAAGATAAACTCGAGAGTTTAGAAAAGTTTAGGGGTCTAGGGAAAGTAGCAATGATTGGTGATGGAATCAATGATGCTCCATCATTAGCTGCGGCCGATTTAGGGATTGCTGTTGGAACTGGAACACAAATTGCCAAAGAAAATGCGGATTTAGTCTTAACAGGTTCAGAAATTAATAGACTAACAGATGCTTTTCTATTGGCAAAAAAAACTATTAAAAAAGTCAACCAAAATATTATTTGGGCATTTGGTTACAATTTAATTGCAATACCTTTAGCGGCAGGAATACTTTTACCAAAATATGATGTATTGCTCTCTCCTCCAATTGCAGCATTATTAATGGCAATAAGCTCAATAACGGTCGTATTAAATGCCCTTTCATTAAAGTGAAAAATTCAAAAAGTTGCTTCATTGCTATTGAAGGTATTGATGGTTCTGGAAAATCGACACAAATCCAAGAACTATCAAATTGGTTACCAACAAGTGGATTAATGCCAAAGGACTCAAATCTAATTATCACTAAAGAGCCTGGAGGAACATTATTTGGGCAAGAAATACGCAATTTATTATTATCTCATCAAACAAAAATCAAACCAGATAGAATCGCAGAATTATTATTATATTTTGCAGATAGAGCTCAACATATTTCTGAAGTCATTAAACCAGCCTTAAACAAAAATGATTGGGTAATAAGCGATAGATTTAGTGGTTCCACTCTTGCTTATCAAGGTTATGGTAGAGATCTTGATAAAAATCTTATAATCAATCTTGAGAAAATTGTATGCGGGGAAACACAGCCTGACATCACCTTATGGCTTGACATATCAGAAGAAGAAAGTATTTACAGGAGAAAACATATTACTAATGATCGAATAGAAGCAGAAGGAATACATTTCCTTAAGAAAGTTAATAAGGGATTCTCAATCATTGCAAAAGAAAGAAACTGGGAAAGAATTTGTGCGAATCAAGATCCAAGTGATGTCAGTATTTCAATAAAGAGATTACTAAACAAATTATTAGCAAATCAATAAACTTATGGATTATCTAAATAAGTTATTTAAAGATATATATGGTAATGAAGATGCAATCAAATTTTTACAATATTCTTTAAAAGAAAAAAGAATAGCTCCAGCATATTTATTCCATGGAGAAAAAGGTTTAAATCAAGAAAAGGTGGCAAAAAGATTTGCAGAGGGATTGTTATTAGATGGGAATTCTAATCAAGAACTATCCAGAAAATTAATAGAATCAAATAATCATCCAGACCTATTATATATAGAACCATCGATAATAAATAAAGGTAAAATAATCTCTCTAACCAATGCAAGAGAAGAAAAAATAAACCTTAAAGTTTTACCTATAATAAGAATAGAACAAATTAGAGATGCAAACTCATTTATTAATAAAAAATCGATAAAATCAAATAGAAATGTTGTAATTATCGATGGGATAGATCTTATGAACGAAGCATCTTCTAATGCCCTCTTAAAGACTCTTGAAGAACCTAATAACAGCGCTATAATACTAATTTCAAATAACTTAAAATTAATACTACCAACTATAAAATCAAGATGTCAATTAATAAATTTTAAGCCTCTAAGTATAAATCAGATATATAAGTTTATTGAAAAAGATAAATTCATAGAAAGTGAGGATAAAAGATTATTAGCAAATAACAAACAATTAATTGAATTATCTAATGGATCTCCTGGTAAGCTAATCGATAATATAAGAAAGTGGAATGCAATTGATAAGGATTTAGTTTCATTGATAAAAAAACCAATCAATAATATTATTCAAATAATTAACGTAGCAAATCAAATAAGTAACCTTCCTTTAGAAGAACAAATCTTACTAATTGAATTTCTTCAATTAGAATGGTGGCGACAAACCAATGAAAGTAAATTAATTGAAAAATTAGAAATCCTTAAAAAACTAATTGGAAATCGTATTCAACCGAGACTGGCTTGGGAGGTATGTTTACTAGAAATCAAACAAGTACTTAATCAAGCAGAAGCAGCTTCATCTTGAGAATCATCAATATACTTAGATTTCCGTGAATTATTGATTAATTCTCTAGCCTCTTCAATAGTTTTCTCTGAAGGTAATTCCAAACAATAACCAGCACCATATACAGTCTTAATGAATTTAGGTTTCCTAGGATCTGGTTCAAGCTTTGTTCTCAAATGGCGAACATGTACTCTAATGGTTTCAATATCATCGTCAGGCTCATAACCCCAAACTTCTTTTAAGATAAGAGAAGGAGAAACAGTTTGACCATGTCTCTGCAACAAGCAATGTAAAAGTTCAAACTCCAGATGAGTCAGTCTAACCGGCTGCTCAAACCATATAGCCTCAAACCTCTCTGGCACTAATGTTAGAGGACCATAATTTAAAATTTCTTGATGATTTGCTGCAGAAGCAATTGGAGTCCTATTAGTTCTTCTTAATAAAGCTTTAATTCTGACTTGTAACTCTTCCAAATCAAACGGCTTAGTTATATAGTCATCAGCTCCAGAATTAAAACCAATCACTTTATCCTTGATTCCGCCTAAAGCCGTAATCATCAAAATAGGAATGTTGGCAGTTCTCTCGTCTCTCCTAAGTCGCTGACAAAGAGTCAAACCATCAACCTTAGGTAACATTAAATCCAATAGTATTAAATCCGGGGAATATTGAAGAGCTAAAGCTTGGCCTTTTATACCATCCTCAGCTTTTTGTACATCAAATCCAGTATGTTCAAGATGGCCAGCAACAAGATCTCTCATGTCCTGGTCGTCTTCGATCAGCAATATTGAAGGCTTCATAAGAAGTGACTCAGGCTAAATAATTTAACTAGCAAAAAGCTAATTTTGGTTTAATTACATGATTCTCTCAAGATTTTTTGTTTAATGGGGATTTGGTTAACTTAACTACACACCAATCAAAACACATAAACCTCTTTTATACCAAGGGATTAACTAAGGATAAATCAGAAAAAGGAATTCTGGGATTTTATTATTTCTTTCGATTTTAAAGGTATTTCTGTATAAATTGTAAAATTCCTAGTGATTTATTTTTATTCTAATAAAAATTTAAAGCAATATTAAAAGCATGAAGCTTTCTATAAAGTGCAAAAGCACCCGGCTCACTGGTAGATGAAAGGGTGCCATTTGCTATTTCAGGAAACAACTCTTCGATTTTCCTGATGTATTAGTTCTAGGCAAGATTGGTTATAAAAGAAAGTCAAAATTACGGAATTAAAATTCCTGAAACATTTCACGGATTCAAACGCTTTTTGACTCAGGAGTCAAATAAAAGAGTCCAAAGAAAAGTTCCTTATCTAAGGTTTTGTGATTAATACTTTAAAAGCAAATTCAAAGTCAAGAAGAAGCTAAAAAATAATTTCATTAATTTATTCTGGAATAATCGCGAATTTATTAAAAAACATATGAAGTCTGTAAATGAAATTTGATAAATACCGAATCAAAACCAATAATACAATTGTAAAGACTATTTTAGTTTTATGATCGAAGAGGAAATCACCTTTAGGGCTCTCACTAAGGAAGAATTAGAGGATCTCAAAGAAATATATTTAAGCAATAAAATTGATGGTATGAATATGAAAGAACTCCAGACATTTGTTAGGGATGTCTTAGAGCATCAAGTCAAATCAACTGTAGGAGATGAGGAAGAGAAAGAAGTATGGGAAGAAATGAAATTATTTTTTAAAAATGACTTCTCAGAAATCATCACAACAATAAAGAAAGAAAATCTTGAGAGCAAAGATAATAAAAAAAACAATCCTGACAAACTAAAGCAAGATATTAAGACCATTATCGAAAGGAATAAAAACAGCAAAGAAATAGAAGATATGTGGGAAGACGATTAAACCTATCCTATTTCATAATCAAGAAAACTTCGCACTCTCTATTTATGTCAGCTGCATAGCTGTCACATGTGACAGTTGCAATAGTCTCCACTAGCTCTTGATTTTGCGTGAGAATTCTGTAAATTAACCTTGTGTGAAGGAGTTGCGTTTAGCAAACTGGTAACTAGGAAACAATTTGCTATTCGCTCCAAAGACCCGATTTATCGGGTCTTTTTTATTGTCAAATCAATTAAAATCCTCTAAGGCATTAATAGAATAACTACCCACCTCTTTATCAATCTTGCTTTCAATAGCGCCGATTTTAACAATAACCAATTTATCAAAATCATACTCTCCTGATTCTTCATCGTAATTAATATCACTTGTCTCCAAGAAGTTTCTTATAAAATCCGTATTTTGATTCCTAATAGCATCTGCTGCAGTAGATTGCCAAACAATAATTTCAACCCCAGAATTATCACCAACAAATTTAAAAGTGGTACCAAATGTCATAACTAAAAAAATTATTAATATTAGGAAAGCATAGCCTATAAAAGATGAGATATATTTAACACGCTACAACTACATTATCATTTTAATTATAGATAAAAAAATTATAAATTCTGTGCAAAATCATACATAATTGGCTATTTTAAGTAGATCTTATAATTCATACAATGTTCAATAAAAAAGAAAAGAATGCAATCGTTAGGGGGTTGTTATTGGTTAGCGGATGGGGGATAGGTCTTGATAGATTTTATGAAGGAGACAAAAAAGGGGGTATACTTTCCCTTATTGGATGGGGAATTATTTTCACATCTTTTCTATTTTTAAAATGCTCAGGTTATGAATACGTAGATGGAATAAAAAACTATTCCAATTATAATGCAAGTCCATATCTAATTATTCCATTCATTGCCGGGCTTTATGGAATTTATCTCATTATTCGCAAACTATTCCGATTATCAAAACAATTTGAGAATGCAGAGGAGTAAAGGTTAATTGATCAATACAATTATAAAAAAACAATATTATATTATTAATTGCTACTCGAATCTAAATCTGAAATAAAGAAAAGATAATTAATCAAATAATAAGCTTATCCTATATGTATAAATATTTTCAAACCTATGCTAAGTCCCTTAGATAAGATTTATAACAAGCCTTTAAGAAAAAATAATATGCAACCAGCCAAAAGCAGCAGTTGCTTAATTAGCATGATTAGTGAGAATTTAATGCTTGAGAGAATATATGAAAGTGAAGAAATAGAGTTTCCTTTTCAAGGGAAAAATCATTAATTTTAAAATTAGCCTTGCCACAAGGACCATTAATGGACTAATACAAATGTCCTATACTGTTCTTACTAGTCCTTCCCTAATTGCATGAAGATCTAGTGACAGAAACAAACAAAGACCCTATTAGGGTCTTTGTTTGACTATTTAAGACATATAAAACTCCCTGGCGGACGTTGAACAAGTCTTAAAGACTATCTATGAAGGGTTTTGAGGAAGAAAAAGCAAGATATTAAAGAGAAAAGGCACACATAAGGCACACAAAAACCTATTGGTATCACTAAATGAAATTAAAAAATGATTACTAAAATAAGGCAAAGGATATGACTAAATTAATCCCTTCAGTATCGACTAAAAAGCACTTGTAAATTAGTTTACTTGTGATTGACAGTCGATCTAAAATTAATGAATAACTCTTATAAATCATGTCCGAAGAGAAAAAAGATGTAAAACCCTTATCTAAGAAAAAAAGGGGCTACCTTTTAGCAATAATTGGTGGAACATTAGGAGGTCCTTTGGGATGGTTTATCTCTCCTATAGTTTTATATGCATTAAATAAAAAAGTTAAATCTAAAGATGGTATACCACCAAATATTTTTAAAATTTGGAGTTTGGTTGGGTTAATTGGAGCTCCACTTTCTTTCGGTTTAGCTTATTTATTATTTGTTGAACCTGAAAAGAAATTTGATTATTTATGCAGGACTTATGAAGATGTAATGACGGAAATAGAAACTGGAAGAAAGCTAGAAATGCAAAGTGTGAGGGTATATGGCAAGCCTAAATTTACTTATTTTCCTGAGGAAGGATACGTTGAACAAATTACTTTTAGAAAAGGAGAAAATGTGAAATTACAATTCCCAATATCAAAAGATGGTTCCTTGATAACTTGGGAAGATAGCAGAATCACGAGAACTTTTAATTTGTCTAATAACATTCTTTTAGAGAAATTTACTGGCTTTGATTATGAAACTAATACAAATTGGGAAAATGTTTGGAAGGCAAGATGCTCGTTGAAAGATTGACAGTCGATCTAAAATTGGAGGCACACAGTCCTGGTTAAAAGACACACATAAGACACACGAATGGGGACCTAGTTATGATTACTTGTAATGTCTTATGCATTGCCTTATTTCTTGAAAACCTTGTTGCAGGCACAAAAAAAGAGACTGATGAAGTCTCTTAATTGTTCTTGAAATTGAATTGAAACTCCCCGGGCGGGATTCGAACCTGCGACCAATCGGTTAACAG
>CETG01008037.1_pt1 | contig 13159 bp, 12 predicted proteins | sample 361471 | NCBI WGS metagenome assembly CETG01 (sample SAMEA2622696, study PRJEB7988) | marine metagenome | isolation source: saline water (ENVO:00002010), including | reverse complement strand
AATGAATTTCCAAAGAAAATCATTTATAAACTCCAAAATGATACCCTAAAAGCTAATGTTTCAACCACCGAATTTGATGTGGATTTTGAGTTTGTAAAAATTCAGAAATAGTAAATTACCTTAAGTAAAAGTCATTTAGTTTTTTTAATTCTTGCAAGCCTCATGGTTAATCTTAATTTTAAATTAAAAGTTTCATTGATTTTAATCTGTCGATAAAATCGCATACTCAAAACTATCAGACCATCCACTTTTAAGAGGTAAAGATTTTCTTTTTCTACCTTCTTTTTTCATCCCCACTTTTTCTAAAACCTTAATACTACCAAAATTCTCAACAGCACAGCCAGCTTCAATTCGATGCAATCTTAACTCTTTGAATCCATATTGCACAATTTTTTTTAAAGCCTCTGTAGCATAGCCCTTATTCCAAAAATCAGGATGCAGTTTATACCAAACCTCGGCTTTTTGAAATTTCGGGCTCCCAGGTTTTAAGGCTATAAGACCAACAAAAGACTTCTCCTTTTTTAATTCAATCTTAAAAATGAGATCATTCCCTCGTAACCACATTGCAAAAATTTTTTCCGTTTCTTTCAAATTTTCAGGAATTCCAAGAGTGTTAAATCTATCCACGTTTGGCAGAGAATGTAATTTGTGAATATTCAGAATATCAAAACTTGATATCGATATAAGTGATAATCTCTCAGACGTTATTGCTGTCATCGTTAAATTCAGAAATAGTAAAAAGCATCCTCTATAAGTTCGATCCGGGTTCCTGCAGCATTTTTGATAATTGCCACGATATCAAATCGAATTTCAGCATCCAGATCCTTTACCTCAGCATAATGATTCATCGCTAAAACCAAACGCTGAATTTGTCCGGTTTTTACAAAATCTTGAGGATTTCCAAAATGCGAAGTACTTCTGGTTTTTACCTCAACACCTACTAGAACTTTATCTTTAAAAGCTATAACATCAACTTCAGCTTTCTGAAATCGATAATTTTTCTCAAGAATTTTATAGCCGTTATCTTTTAAAAAAGCAATGGCCAGCCCCTCCCCCTTTTTCCCAAGTTCATTATGCTCAGCCATAGTTTTAAAGTTTTCTAAAGATAATGCTACTTCAAGAATACATATAACCAGGCATTATTTCCTCCTTATAAGAAAATCTAAGATAATTAAAGCTTCTGTATCTTAATCACGGTACATGATTGTGGAAACTTTTAAATTTAAGGCTTTAATCTCCTCAGGAGAAGCATCGATCATTCGGTCTCCATAAAATTTATCGGCAATTCTACCTTCAGGATTTAAAAACACCCGGATATTTGAATCTTCTAATTTTCCGCCGTTCCAATCTACAGCGCCACTATAATCCCAACCAAATCCGTAGAATTTAACCTCTTTTCCGTTTATTTTAGAAAGCTCATCATAAGTGGTTCCTATTTTAATTCCTGTCGCAGAACTCCATTTTCCGTTTTCAGAATAATTAATATCAAAAATAGATGTTTTAGCATCATCTTTCCAGGTAATTAAAATTTCATCTTTAGTCCCAGGATATAATATGGTATAAGGCCGCTCTACAGTCCCTTCTTCCATCATATCGTTACCATTTTCTGGATCGGCATCGCTGTACATTCCTAAAATCTGCTCGTAGTTTTTATGCTGAAGGGATTCTATGGTATACTTATCGCTATTGATAGCTTTTTTACTTCCGCCACAAGCCACAACACTTATGACTACGAATAATAAAAGTATTTTTTTCATTTTTGGTTAGTTTTTACTGAAATTTAGTCTCCAGAAGACGATTTAAATTGCACAGATTGGTTATAAAAAAAGTAAAATAATTACATTGGCAATCGGCCGATCTTTTGAATTACTAAATTAGAAACAAATTGAAGGAGTACATGGTGTTTTGCAAGAATTTAACGCGTATTATAACGCAGTTGCTTACCTTTACGCCCTAAAATTCATCCTTACAAAAATGAAGGTGAGTTTTACAAAAAAATATCCCATAAAATTGGGAAGATGAATCAAATCCCGGGAGAACCGGGTAAACTACCTCAGGGCAAACCATGAGGTAGTTATTAAAAAATTAATTTTTATTTCGAGTTATCCCAATAACCAAAGGGACCGGAATATTTAATCTCGATTATCGAGTAAAAGTTAAAACAGAAAATGAGTAACACGCCAAAAAGATATACAATTACGGCAGCTTTGCCTTACACTAATGGGCCAATACATATTGGGCATCTATCGGGAGTTTACGTTCCGGCAGATATCTATTCCCGATTTTTAAGAATGCAAGGGCACGATGTAGCTTTTGTTTGCGGTAGCGACGAGCATGGAGTACCTATTACTATTAAGGCAAAAAAAGAAGGAGTTACTCCGCAGGATATCGTAGATAAGTATGACGGGATTATTAAGGATTCCTTTAATAACTTCGGAATTTCTTTTGATAACTACTCAAGAACATCTGCTGAAATTCATCATAAAACCGCTTCAGCATTCTTTAAAAAACTGTACGATGATGGGAAGTTTATTGAAGAAACTACCGAGCAACTTTATGATGCTGAGGCAAAGCAATTTCTTGCCGATCGTTTTGTAACCGGCACCTGCCCTAAATGTGGTAACGAAGAAGCTTATGGCGACCAGTGTGAAAGCTGCGGAACGTCGCTAAACGCAACAGATCTTATCAATCCAAAATCGGCAATTACAGGTGCTACGCCAACATTAAAAGAGACCAAACATTGGTTTTTACCCTTAGACCAATATGAAAGCTGGCTAAAAGAATGGATCCTTGAAGGACATAAATCTGATTGGAAACCCAATGTATACGGACAGGTAAAATCCTGGATCGATGATGGTTTACGTGCCCGAGCAGTCACCCGGGATCTGGATTGGGGTATCCCTGTACCAGTTGAAGGCGGCGAAGGAAAAGTATTGTACGTTTGGTTTGACGCACCTATTGGTTATATCTCTTCAACCAAAGAATGGGCTGCACGCGAAGGAAAAGACTGGGAGCCTTATTGGAAAGATCAAGATACCAAAATGGTTCATTTTATAGGAAAAGATAATATTGTTTTTCATTGTATCATCTTTCCAGTGATGCTTAAAGCACATGGCGATTATATTTTACCAGAAAACGTACCGGCTAACGAGTTTTTAAATCTAGAAGGTAAAAAATTATCGACTTCTAAAAACTGGGCGGTTTGGTTACATGAATATCTGGAAGATTTCCCTGGCCAGCAGGATGTATTGCGTTATGCATTAACCGCTAACGCGCCAGAAACAAAAGATAATGATTTTACCTGGAAAGATTTTCAGGCTAGAAATAACAATGAACTGGTAGCTATTTTTGGTAACTTTATTAATCGTGTAGTCGTTTTAACTAATAAATACTATAATGGTGAAGTTCCTACTCCGGCAGAATATTCTAAAGTAGACGAAGAAACTATCGCAGCTTTAAAAGCCTATCCTGCAGTAATCGCCAGCTCTATTGAAAAATACCGATTTAGAGAAGCTCAGGCTGAGTTAATGAATCTTGCCCGCCTAGGAAACAAGTATTTAGCTGACGAAGAACCATGGAAACTGGTAAAAACCGATGAAGAACGCACTAAAACCATTATGTATGTAGCACTACAAATCGCATCGGCACTGGCAACGCTTAGTGAACCATTTTTACCATTTACCTCTAATAAACTGAAAGAGATTTTAAAATTCAGTGCTGAAGAAAGGAATCTTAACGAAGGAGAACTTTCGCAGTGGAATAAAATCACCACTCGAGAAGCACTCCTGCCTTCTGGTCATATAATTGGCAAAGCTGAATTACTTTTCGCTAAAATTGAAGATGAAAAGATTGAAGTACAGCTACAAAAATTAGAAGCCTCTAAAGTGGCTAATGCTAAAGCAAGTGAAAGCGTAGAACCTCAAAAAGATACGGCTACCTTTGAAGATTTTACTAAAATGGATCTTCGAGTAGGAACCATTCTTGAAGCCAGCAAAATGCCTAAAACCAAAAAACTAATGGTTTTAAAAGTAGAGACCGGCTTAGACAAAAGAACTATTGTTTCTGGTATTGCAGAACATTTTAAAGCGGAAGAATTAATTGGTAAAAAGGTGACCGTTTTAGCGAATCTTGCCCCAAGGAAATTACGAGGTGTAGAAAGTGAAGGAATGATCTTACTTACTGAAAATGCTGAAGGCAAACTGGTTTTTGTAAACCCAGATGAAGATGGCGTAATAAATGGAGCGACAATAAATTAATGATATAGAGCGATAGCGCCTAACAGGCAACGCCAAGGATATGGGAAAAACTGCTTATTTTTATAAGGTTGCCCAACGCAATATTAAAGCAGATGCTAAAAACGTAAAAGTTTTACTCTACTCATTGATTATTGGCATTATTGCAGGTCTACTATCCTCTGCCTTTAGAATATGTATCTCTAAAATTGAGAATCTTAGAGAAAAACTGTATGGAAATTTCGATTTTTCTTTATCGCCAATTTTAGAAGGCATAGGACTAATTTTATTAATAATCGGGGCTATTCAAATAGCCCTTTTTTTAGTTAAAAAATTTGCCCCCGAAGCTGGCGGAAGCGGTATTCAGGAAATAGAGGGTGCTTTAGATGAAGTTAGGCCTACCCGCTGGAAACGAGTATTACCTGTAAAATTTATAGCCTCTATTTTCTCTTTGGGTAGTGGCATGCTTCTGGGAAGAGAAGGACCTACTGTACAAATTGGAGCCAATGTAGGTAAAATGGTAAAAGAGCTCTTTAAACAGGAAGACGAACAAAACAATCCTCTTTTATCGGCAGGAGCGGCAGCAGGACTTGCAGGGGCTTTTAACGCTCCACTTTCAGGAATTGTTTTTGTTATTGAAGAAATGCACGGTCATTTTAAGTTCAATTTTTATTCAGTTGCAGCTATAATGATTGGATCAGGAACGTCAGATCTTATCGCCCGTTATTTAATCGGTGAAGATACAGCACTTTCTATTAAAATATTCAGCTCACCAGACATCAGTGAGATTTGGTTTTTTGGTTTGTTAGGACTCCTATTTAGTTTTATAGGATATCTATTTAATAGTGCTTTATTAAAATCACTGGATCTTTTCGGTAAACTTAAAAACCCCATTTTAGTGTTTAGTATAGGTCTGGGAATTATAATCGCCATACTTAGTATTTACTTCCCGGATATGACGGGCGCAGGCTACAATACTATTAAAGATGTATTGGGGCATTCTTTTACCATATGGGTGCTCATAGTTATGTTCGTGGGGCGATTTATCCTTTCTATTTTAAGTTATAGCTCTGGAGTTCCCGGTGGTATTTTTGCACCCCTATTAAGTTTAGGAGCTATTTTAGGAATGATATTCGGATATACCATTCAGCATTTTAATCCGCATTTAGTAAATGAAACGGGAGTATATGCTGTAGCCGGTATGGCGGCAATATTTGCTTCTACCGTTAGGGCTCCGCTTACCGGAATCATGCTGGCCATAGAAATCACTTCAAATTATGAGCTTACACTTCCGTTGATAATTACAACAGTAACTGCTTCGGTCTTTACCGCATTTTTAGGAAATAAACCAATTTATACTTCTTTGCTGGAAAGAACAATACGTCATGCCAAACAAACGAAAGCTCAAATAGAGCAATCATGATCCTTTTAATTTTAAGGGGAAGTTCATAAGAAAACCTTAGAAATATTTACTAGACAAACCGGATGAAATGTTCAACTCCCGTACTAGATGAAATAAAAAATAATGCCCTGCCAAGTTTAGCTTTAATAGGAATTTTAACTTGAAATAATATATTTGCAGCTTTTAATTTTTAATAGCTTTAAACGTGAAAAAATTTTACACTCTCTCTATTTTAATTTATTTTAGTTTTAATGTCCAAGGTCAAAACAGATATTTCGACCTTCCAAATGAACTAAAAGACAATAAGCGTTCTATTTAAGCGATTTTTACCATAACAAATGATGAAAATGGGAACTTAACCCTTTTTATAGATGATAACAAAACGTTTAATGCCTACATCTACAATAAAGAAGTAAAACAGGTAAAACAACTTAAATCTGATGGTTTACCGAATAAATATGATAACATAATAGGTTACGTTCAGAACGGAGAGGTAACCACATTGTTTCTACAGCATAGAAATAAAAGAAAATATGGAGCCATACAGTTTGATTTTTCAACCAGACAAACCAAAGAAATTGAGTTCGATTTCAAACTCAAAAAAGAAGCCTATATAGAAGCTTTAAGTAAAGACAATAAGCTGTATTTATTGACACTTGAAAAAAATTCATCGAACCTAAATATTTACACTTTTAATGACCTAAAACAATCAAAGAATAAAATAAATCTAGATTTTGAATATAGAATCAAGGATATTCACTCAAAAGATCTTCATGAGATGCTATTGAGTCCCAATGGGATGAGTTCAAGTATAGAGGTTGAAAAAATTGATAATCAAGTCCCTATTAGTATAGAAATGGCCAGTGCAACTAATAAATTGTATAAAACTTTAAATGGCTTCGATCTTAGCCTGGATAAAAGTATTTTTGAAACCTTTATTATCTCTGTAAATCTAAAAAATTATACTGCCGAAATTAAACAGTTTGAGAAACCAAAATATAGCTCACTTGATGATTATCACAGTAATTCTTTTCTATTAGATGATAATATTTATCAGGTAGTAGCGAATTCTAATGAATTATATTTTGAAGTAAAAAATAGAAACTCTAATGAGGTTCTTAAAAACATATTTCTAACTAAGGATGAAGAGTTTAATTTTAAGAACACCCCGATTATTCAGGATAAAGAAGGAGATTGGTTTGCTCCGCATCGTGAACTGGAAAAAAACGTCTAAATTTTTAAGAAAAATTGATAATGAGAATATAGGCGTTTCAGCTTTTAAAAATGATAATAAAATATCATAACCATAGGAAGTTATATAGAAATAGCAGGAGGAGGTGCGCCTATGATGATGGGAATGCCAGGAATGGGTGGTATGCCGGGAACGCCAATGTATATCTCAGGTAATTTTAGTTTATACGCCGGTGCTTACTTTTCATATACCAGAGGAAAATCTGTTCGCATAAAATGTTTGTTTGACCAAAATTTTGAACATATCGACGGGCCCGTTGAAGAAAATGTCTTCGATAAAATTAAGAAATTCACAGAAAAACTTAAAAATAACGATACCGCAGAGAATGTGTTTAAATGGAATGATCATGTTTACTATGGCTATTATTATAAAAACAATGATTATTATAGAATAAGAGAGTTCTAAAAATATCAAATCTACCGGCTAAAGAAGTTCTTTAGGCGGATTTTTAATCAAGCTATGCTGAAAATTGCCTTCCACCCTATTTACAAACATCCTTTACCAGAAGGGCATCGTTTTCCCATGGAGAAATACGATTTGCTGCCTAAACAGCTTTTACATGAGGGTACTTGTGAACAACAACATTTTTTTGAGCCAAAACCAGCAGATCTGGAAGACATTCTTGCGGTGCATACCAAAGAATATGTCGAAAATTTAACGAACCTTACGCTGGATCGAAGAGCGATTAGAAAAACCGGATTTCCACTTTCTCAGGAACTGGTAGATCGTGAAATCATTATCGCCGGAGGTACTCTTGAAGGCTGTCATTATGCTCTAGAAAATGGAATTTCAATGAATATTGCCGGTGGTACTCATCACGCTTACAGCGACCATGGCGAAGCCTTTTGCCTGTTGCACGATCAGGCAATTGCGGCAAGATATCTTCAGAAGAAAAAATTAGCTGAAAAAATACTGATTATCGATCTTGATGTCCATCAGGGAAATGGTACGGCTGAAATTTTTCAGAATGATGATTCGGTTTTTACCTTTTCGATGCATGGTAAAGGAAACTACCCTTTTAGAAAAGAAATTTCAGACCTGGATATCGAAGTTCCCGATGGCTCTAAAGATGAGTATTACCTAGAAACTTTAAAAGAAATACTACCCGATCTTATTGAAAAAGTACAACCAGATTTCATTTTTTATCTGTGCGGAGTAGATATTCTGGAAACCGATAAACTTGGCCGACTTGCCTGTAGCATTGAGGGGTGCAAAGAACGTGATCGTTTTGTATTGCAAACCTGTCACGATCTTAAAATACCGGTACAATGTAGCATGGGTGGAGGCTATTCTCCTGAAATAAAAATAATCATCGAGGCTCACGCCAATACCTATCGTTTGGCGCAAAATATCTATTTCTAGCTTGCTTTCAATTTCTTCATAAATTTAGCGAACTCCGCATCTAAATTCTCCCGGTAAAAGAAAAGATGCTTTTTATTATTCAGTAGTACTTCGCTAGAAAACGCAAACCTAAGGCAAACTCCGTTCCTGCATTCTCGATTTGCAACAGCAAAAATATTTATACACCTCACAACACAGGATAGCTGATTTATAATTAAAAATCAATTTTTTTAAAATATATAAATTTTATTTACTAAATTTTGATTATTTATTTAACATAATGCGATTTTGAATAACAAAAAACCTAAAAAATACTGGCGCAAAAACATCAAATATCTAGTTATACTTTTAAGCATATGGTTTATGGTATCCTTTGGTGCGGGCATTCTATTTAAAGACTTTTTAAATCAATATAAGATTGGAGGTTTTAAACTAGGATTTTGGTTTGCACAACAAGGCTCTATTTATGTTTTTGTGGTCCTCATCTTTATTTACATACGATTGATGAATAAACTGGATAAAAAATATGGATATGCTGAATAATCAAGCTTTACAATATTAAAACTCCCCTCAACTTAACATTACAAATATGGATGTACAATTATGGACCTGGATCTTAGTAGGTATTAGTTTTACGCTATATTTTGGTATAGCCATCTGGGCCCGGGCTTCTTCCACAAAAGATTTTTATATCGCCGGTGGTGGAGTTTCCCCATTAGCTAACGGAATGGCCACAGCTGCCGATTGGATGAGTGCCGCTTCTTTTATTTCTATGGCCGGACTTATATCTTTTAGCGGTTACGATGGGTCGGTTTATTTGATGGGCTGGACGGGTGGTTATGTTCTCCTTGCACTTTTGCTAGCCCCGTACTTAAGGAAGTTTGGAAAATTTACGGTACCCGATTTTATCGGCGACCGTTATTACTCTAATTCGGCACGAACCATTGCCATTATCTGTGCTTTAATTGTTTCGTTTACCTATGTGGCAGGACAGATGCGCGGCGTGGGAATTGTATTCTCTCAATTCTTACAGGTAGATATTACCAAAGGGGTACTTATTGGTATGGCAGTGGTACTGGTATTTGCTTTTTTAGGAGGAATGAAGGGCATCACTTACACGCAGGTTGCTCAATATTGTGTACTTATTTTTGCCTTTATGGTGCCTGCTATTTTTATTTCTATCCAGATGACGGGCAATCCTTTTCCGCAAATTGGAATGGGTGATAAGGTTGAAGACGGAACCTTTCTATTAGATAAATTAGATCAATTACATACCCAGTTAGGATTTAAGGAATATACCAGCGGCACAAAATCTACATGGGATATTTTTGCCATTACCCTGGCTTTGATGGCAGGCACTTCTGGTTTACCCCATGTTATTGTTCGCTTTTTTACGGTTCCAAAAGTTAAAGATGCCAGAAAATCTGCCGGCTATGCTTTACTGCTTATTGCCATTTTATACACTACGGCACCGGCAGTTGCTGTTTTTGCCAGAACCAATTTAATAACAACGGTAAACGAAACGGCGTATAAGGATTTACCCGACTGGTTTAAAAATTGGGAAAATACCGGCTTAATTTCATGGACCGATAAAAATAAGGACGGAAAAATTCAGTACCGAAATTCTGAAGCTGTGGATGGGAAACCGCTTTTTACCGATAAAAGAGGAGCAAACGGTGAACGTATTATTAGCAATCCCAGTGCGGCTGAAAATGAATTATATGTAGATAAGGATATCATGGTTTTAGCCAATCCGGAGATTGCGCAATTGCCTAACTGGGTCATAGGTTTGGTCGCCGCCGGCGGACTTGCTGCTGCTTTATCTACCGCTGCCGGATTATTATTGGTGATTTCTACTTCTGTTTCTCACGATCTGGTAAAAAAACAATTGAAACCCAATATTTCAGATAAGGGCGAACTTATGATTGCGAGAATAAGCATATTAGTGGCTATTATTGTTGCAGGTTTCTTCGGGATTTATCCACCTGGTTTTGTTGCTGCGGTCGTCGCATTAGCTTTTGGATTAGCTGCTGCTTCATTTTTTCCGGCTATCGTGTTAGGGATTTTCGATAAAAGAATGAATCGACAAGGTGCAGTTACCGGAATGATCGCTGGGACCAGCCTAATGCTATTTTATATGATCACTTATAAAACCGGACTTATAGGCATTATGGATCCGCTACCAAAAAGTGAATGGTGGTTTGGCACTTCGCCTGAAGGTTTTGGCGTTATTGCCATGCTGGTTAATTTTATACTGTCCATCGTTATTTCTAGACTTACACCTCCCCCTCCAGAAAATGTACAGCAGATTGTTGAGGACATCAGGATTCCCAGCGGTGCCGGCGAGGCACAAATGCATTAAAAATCTAAAAATAAAACTCCGTTTTCTATGATTAAAAAAACGGAGTTTTTGATTTACACTAAAATCAATCCCAATTCGATCTACTTTCCTAACAGCAGGATTTCGTTGCATATAATTTCAGTAATATATTTTTTAGTACCTGTTTTATCTTCATAACTCCTACTGGTAAGTTTACCATCTATTGCGATTTCTTTTCCTTTAGGCACATAATTCTCGACCAAATCTGCCGTTTTCCCCCAGGCCACAAGGTTATGCCATTGGGTTTCAGAAACCTTCTCTCCTTTGGCATTTTTATAATACTCGTTGGTTGCAATAGAAAATTTCGCCAGTTTTTTACCTGAATCTAAATTTACAATTTCGGGCTCTGTGCCTACATGGCCAATCAATTTAACGCTGTTTCGTAAAGTGCTCATAACTATAGAATTTAATTGTAATTGAAAATCATTCGTTCATTTCAACCCTGCAAACATAGATGAGCATTAAAACTATATCCGTCTGTAAACTAATTGTTTTCGTATAGATACGTTTGTAAACGATTGAATTCGTTTGCAAACGACAAAATTTATTGAATATCGCTAGTAAACAATAGCTTAAGAATAAAAGCGTTTTATTTTTATCACTATTAAATTATCAATTGAAATCAAACCTTATTAAAAAGATAATTGGTGTTGTTAAGTATCTGGCCATTTATTATCTATCTATTAAAATGATCTGTTTTGGAGTTCCCAAATTGCTGTTTATGCAATTTAGGATCTTGCATTACGAGTCATTTTTACCGCTAGTCGAAATATCTAAATATCAACACATGTGGTCTTTCTTTGGAAGATCATATAATTACAATATCTTTATTGGTTTAGCTGAGCTATTGATAGGAATTTTAATCGTTTTTAGAAGAACAAGATTAATTGCTTTATTACTTTCCATTGGGATTTGCCTAAACATTCTCATATTAAATATAGAATTTGAAATTTACTTTGCCATTTCACATATAATCTTGGATCTTGTTCTAACTATCTTATTGTTATTTGAATATAGAAAAGATCTTTATAAATTTTTTATCCTTAATAGCGGTAAGTTTAAGACATCATTACTTCCGAAGAAAAAAGGATTCGTACATAAGCTTCCTTTTCTATATATTTTCATGCTGCCTATTGGTTATGGCATATTTTCGTATAATATTAAATCTAAAGTAGACGACACGATTACTGGAAGTTATACGATTAAGGAGTTTAAGATTAACTATTCAGACATCAATATTACAAAAGGGAAATTAGGATCTGATCCCATGTTATTTTTAGAATATAATCAACAGGCTGTAATCTCTATTAATGATTCTATTTACTATGGCGCATATTCGATCTTTAAAAGAGAAATTAGAATGTATTTTGACCCTCCGGTAGATGAAATCAATTCGATCACAGGGCGCCTGGATAAAGAAAATTTCACCATAAATGGAGTGGTGAATGACTCGATACCTGTTATGATAAATCTTGAAAGATTATCGGAAAAGAAAGACTATTTAAACAGCTTATATCATTAGTGACATAGAGGAACAGGTTCAACCGTATATGTTTATTGATTAAGTATTAAGCAACAGTTGCCATGTACGATGTCACCATACCCTTTTTTACTCTATTAGAATTCTCCACATTTTATTCTAGAATAATAGCTGCTGTATAATTATAATCGTATTTATCCATAGGAGATGGTGTTACCTCATTACCTTCAAATGTTATACGGTAACATTTAGCGGAAGGATTTCTTTCGTTCGGAATTTCCCAATAGGTAACCAATTCATGTACAGCACCATCTCCAAATATATATGGGCACTTTATTTTGTACGTAAGCATTTCCTGTTTGGGACAATCGTCTATTGGTAAACCAAACTGATTTGTAAGGTAAGAATATTCATTATACCGGGACAACCCAAATGTGGGACGGTTAACATCTGGCTCAAAGCCAGGCCGGGCAGGAGCATTATAGATGTCATTATCCCAATTCCAACATGGTTCAGAAATAATAATATCTAAGGTATATAAAGCGTCTTTTACAGATCTTGAAGAGTCATTTAATTCAATTTCTTTAACTAAGTCATTTCCCGCAATATCCTGGAAACTTAAATATAAGTTGTAGCCTACAAACTCTGGTTCACTATGAAATGGGGGATCACAAGATGATAGTAGTATCAAAGTTACAATACTGAGTATTCTTAGCGTTTTCATAGTTTTCGTGATTTAAAAATATTAAAATCTTCACCTATCTATTGAAAATTATCAATCCATTAAGCTACATTATTTTTCTTATTGATGACATTCTTATTCTCGATAATTAAAGGGAATGAATTTCTATACTTTTTATAACTTAAATGAGATTTTTATTCTATCTAAGCCGCATATACAATTTTGAATAGCGATTTTTTTATATTGACATCATTGTTCATCAAAAACATGAATTAAGAATTCACAAAATGGAACTTCACATTCCTTCTGCTAATTTTTAATTTGAAAAAGTATATCCCAAAAATAATATTAAATTTAAAGCAAATACCTTAGAAGTTTAAGGCAATCAGG
>CETG01002233.1_pt1 | contig 13160 bp, 10 predicted proteins | sample 361471 | NCBI WGS metagenome assembly CETG01 (sample SAMEA2622696, study PRJEB7988) | marine metagenome | isolation source: saline water (ENVO:00002010), including | reverse complement strand
CTATTAAAAGTTGGTGAATTTTCTCCTAAACTAATAAATTGCTCTGATCCAATATTTAAATAATCCCCAGAGGTTGGATTTCTTGAATTATCTAATTTGTTGTAAGTAACTGCACTTTTAAAACTTACAAGTGTATTTTCATCGGCACAATTAAAGCCCACACAAATAATTTCATTCTTCGGAACTTTGCCTTCTTTGAAGTTTGTTGATGCTACGCCATAAGGTCTTTTATCACCTGCATAGTCTATTGGCCTAACTTTCTGAAAATTTGCACCTAAAAGTACACTCCAAGGAACCTTTTTGAGAGGCTCACCTCCATTCAAAGGTCGCGCAAAAGAAAATCCCCCTCCTGTTCTCTCCAAGACAATAGAATCCCCCTCATAATCAAACCAACTGAACTGAGAAGCAGCTGATTGAGCAGCAGAGAGATTAGAGAATGGCCCTGTTTCTACCAAAATATTATTATTGTTTAAATCTAAATTTTGAGTTTGATTAGTATCATGACTTATTGTTGAATTAAGAGCTTCATATCTATCTGTAACCCCCCTAATACTTCCTCCATCCTGGCTTCTAAATTCCTGGGGAACTTCTCTACTTAAATACAATGAAGTCCTAAAAGATGTTTTATGCTGATCGTTTTTTATCCAAGGGTCATATAAAGATAAATTTAAAAGCGCACCATATTCGCCATAAGTCAAATTCATATTTGACGACCATGATCTTCCCAAAAGATTGGACTCTTGCAGTCCAATCTGCCCAAACACACCTTGGGCTCCACTATAACCAAGTCCTCCTGTCAAGGATCCCGTTCTCTGTTCTGTTATTCCTAATGAAATTATTATCTCTCCAGGTTTAGAATTGACTGGTTTTAAAGTTACTTTTACATCATTAAAAAGAGAAGTTGAATATAATCTTTTTATATCTGACTCTAATTTAAATCTATTAAAAATATCTCCAACCCTTGTAATTAATTCTCTTTGAATTACCCATTTTTTTGTTTTACCTTTAATAGGTTTTCCTTTTTCATCTTCTACATTACCTTCCTCATCAATGAAATTAATCTCAATACCTGCGACATAACCCTCTTGAATATTTAGTTGTACTATCCCATCATTTGTAACTCGACTAGGGCCAGAGACCCTAGCTAATGAAAAACCTTTGGATTCATACCATTTTTTTATTTCTTTTATCCTGACTTGGAGGACATTAAGATTCAAAGTTTTTCCATAATCATTCCCAAAAATTTCATTTAATTTCTGATTAGATAGTTTTTTCTCTACCGGAACAATATTAATCTTATTTAATATTGGATTTGGTTCAACCTTAATCAAAAGTTGAATTCCTAAATCATTTTGTAAAGATTCAACCCTTGCGCCAGCAAACCAACCAGTTGAGTAAATGCGATCTAGATCTTTCTTAACTTCTTCACTTGTAACTTTACTACCAGGCCTAATAGACATAGCATCATAAGCAACAATTTCTAAACGTTCTTTATCCGGATGATCTTCAAGTCCCTCAATAATTATCTCTGAAATTAATACTCTACTTTCTTCGTCAGAAATATTTTTATCTTTTTGTTTATTATCTTCAGCTATTAAAATATTATCAAAAATTAAATCGAATTTATTATTTCTTCTTTCATTCAAAAATTTAAAGTTTTGGTTTTGAATATTCGCAGAGAAAGATTGTTTTTCGTTTAAAGGATTAGAATTGGCTTTACTTTCTAGACAGAAACTAGTAAAAGGAACCGCCAAAGCAATGGCATATGCACTTTTGCTTATTAATTTCATATTAGAACTGGTGTGTCTTTTGAACATAAATTTCAAAGCCGTTCAATTAAATGACGGAATACCTCGCTGAGAATACTTTGCTTAAGTAGCTTCTGAGGAGTCTTTTTCTATACGATTCAAAATCTCCTCATAAGCATCTATCACTCCTCCAAGATCAAGCCGAAAGCGATCTTTGTCAAGGATACGTCTATTAGGATCAGAATTTTTTTTATCCCAAAACCTACAATTGTCTGGACTTATTTCATCCCCCAACAAAAGTTTACCTGAAGAGTTAGTTCCAAATTCCAGTTTGAAATCAACTAACATAAGATCAATTGAATCAAAATATCTTTTCAAAATTTTATTTACGTTTCGTGTTATTTCCTCTATTTCTTCCAATTGAATAGGAGTTACAAGCTTGAGCAACTTTAATCTTTCTTTTGTAAGTATTGGGTCTCCTAATTTATCGTCTTTATAATACAAATCCAATAATGGTGGATTTAATATTGTACCTTGTTTAATTGGTGTTTCTCTACACAATGAACCAGTAGCTATATTTCGAATAACGACTTCTAGAGGAATAACATTAATTTTTTCTGCAACAATAAATGTTTCTGAAAGAAGTCCTAAAAAATGAGTCGGGATGCCGTTCTGTTCCAATAACTCAAAAAGAGCTGCAGAAATTTTGCAATTTAGACGTCCTTTGCCTTCAATCCTTGAGAATTTTTTTGCATTAAAAGCCGTTGCGTCATTTTTGAACTCAATTAAAACCTTATCAGGATTTTCGCAAGCAAAAACTCGTTTTGCCTTACCTTCATAAATTTGCGATCCTTGGATATGATTCATTAATACCTCTCAAATCAAATTAGTATAAAAAGACAATGTTAAAAAAATCATCTGATTCAAAACAATTTTATTTTAAAAAGAAAATACAAAAAACTCAACAAATTTCTCAAAACACAACCTATTAACTAATAAGTACATTAGATAAAACATAACAGTAAACCTACTTTAAAATTTAGCAATAGAAACAACCATGACTAGAAATCCAAAAAGCGAGACACAAAGAAATCCTAAAAGAATATTAATAATAGGTGGCGGTGGGAGGGAAAATTCTATTGCTTGGGCTTTATCAAAAAATCATTATATTGAACAAATATATGTTTCACCTGGGAATGGAGGAACGCAGGAGTATACAAAGTGTATCTGCTTAAAAACAAAAGATGACAATGAAATAATTTGCGAGTCTAAAAGGCTTCAAATAGATTTAGTCATTATCGGTCCTGAGGATCCTTTGGCTAGAGGATTAGCAACCAAAATGCGAGAAGCAGGATTGACAGTGTTCGGCCCATGCAAAGAAGGGGCTCAATTAGAGGCAAGTAAAGACTGGGCAAAAAAACTAATGATCGAGAATAATATTCCTACAGCAAAGTATTGGGCATCAAACTCAAAAAAAGATGCACTAGAAATCCTCAATAATTACAATCAACCACTTGTTGTCAAAGCAGATGGTCTTGCCGCTGGTAAAGGCGTAACTGTCTGTGAGACTATTGAACAAACCGAACAAGCAATTAAGGACGTCTTTTCAGGGAAGTTTGGATCCGCGGGCGAAAAAATTATTCTTGAAGAAAAAATCGAAGGTCCCGAAGTTTCTATTTTTGCCCTTTGTGATGGAGATAAACTAATTGTTCTTCCACCAGCACAAGACCACAAAAGATTGCTTGAAGGTGACAAGGGGCCAAATACAGGTGGGATGGGAGCCTATGCACCTGCACCTTTAATAAACAAAAAAGAACTTAATGAGCTAACCGATCTAATTATTAAGCCCACTTTAGAGGGACTAAAAAAAAAGAAAATCAAATATATTGGCGTTATCTATGCAGGGATAATGCTCACATCATCTGGTCCAAAAGTTATTGAATTTAATTGTCGTTTTGGTGACCCTGAATGTCAGGCTTTAATGCCTTTGATGGGGGCAGAATTTGCTTCTGTAATCTATTCATGCGCTCGTGGCGAATTACAAGAAACACAAAACCTATCTTTTAATAACGTTTGCAGTGCTTGTGTTGTAGTGGCTTCGAAGGGCTATCCTGAAAAACCTCAAAAAGGTGACAAAATAAAAATCGACCTTCAATCTGATTCTTCTATTCATATTTTTCATGCAGGAACCACGACAGATCAATCTCAGAATATAATTACTTCAGGGGGAAGAGTTCTTTCTGTCGTAGCAGAAGAAACAAACTTCGATAAAGCTTTTGAACTGGCTTATGAAAGTCTACAAAAAATTAATTTTGATGGAATGCACTTCCGCAAAGATATTGGTTATCAAATAAGAAAGAAATCATGATATAAATAAAATAAATAGATGAATAATTTAAACAAAAATCAATCAAATAGATTTGAAGAAAGAAGTGATAATGTAACTATAGACAATTTTAATATTCTTGAAAAGATAATTTCATGGTGGTCAAGATTCAATTTGAGATCAAAATTACTCGCTATTGGAACCCTTGTAGTTAGTTTTATAATGACACTAATTACATTTTTCGCACTAAGCAGTATACAAAAAGATGCAGGGATGAATGATACTAGATATGCAAGAGATTTAGGATTGTTACTATCAGGCAACGTAACTGAGTTAGTAGCCAATGATCAAACAAGAGAGCTTTTTAATGTCTCCGAAAAATTTTGGCGTTCAAGTAGAAATTTAAGGTACATTTTTTTTACTGATCCTGATGGGTTTGTAAAACTGGGTATACCTGTGAGCGCAACAGCTTCAGATACTGATAACGAAGGGGCTTTGCAACTCACAAGAAAACTTCAATTACCCAGTGAATTAAAAAAACAACCACAATTTCCTCTAGTAAGACAACATTCAACTCCTCAAGGACAAGTAACTGATGTTTTTGTTCCAATGCTCTGGAAAGGCGAATATCTAGGAACTCTGGCTCTTGGAGTTACACCTAATAAAAAAGCCCTTGCGACTGCTGCTCTAACAAGGGAAATAACAGTTGCTGTATTCATTTCTATTTGGGTTTTAGTAATAATTGGAGCAGTTTTTAATGCTTTGACTATCACTCGCCCTATTCGAGAATTAGTTAACGGGGTTAGAGAGATCGCAAAAGGTAATTTCAAATCAAGAGTAGGTCTACCAATGAGTGGCGAGCTTGGAGAACTTTTAAATGGCTTCAATGCAATGGCATCAAAGTTAGAAGATTATGATGCGGCAAATATTGAGGAATTAAAGGCAGCTCAAGTTAAACAGCAATCATTGATTGCAACCATGGCAGATGGTGCTCTTCTACTTGATGAAGAAGGCAATATCGTTTTAGTTAATCCAACTGCTAGAAGACTTTTTCGCTGGGAGGGTCGGATTCTTGAAGGTCAAAAATTATTAAATCAACTTCCAGATTTACTAGTAAAAGAATTAGAGACGCCCATAAATTCCCTTTTAAATAATTTTGTCGATCGAGATGACCTGCGATGCAATCTGGAAGAGCCACCAAGAACACTTAGGATAGTTTTAAAATCAGTTAGAGATACCACTGGAGAAACACTTAAAGGTATCGCTGTCACGGTTCAAGATCTTACTAGAGAAGTTCAATTAAACGCTGCCCAAAAGAGATTCATTAGTAATGTATCGCATGAATTAAGAACACCTTTATTTAATATTAAAAGCTATGTAGAAACATTATATGACCTAGGTGATCAACTTACGAAAGACGAGCAGAAGGAATTCCTAGGTGTTGCAAATTCAGAGACAGATAGACTTACTAGATTGGTAAATGATGTTCTTGATCTTTCAAAACTTGAGTCTGGTAGAACAATTCAATTAGAGCCACTAAGTATAAAAGAAGCAATTGAACAAACACTTAGAAACTATAAACTAAATGCAGAGGATAAAAATGTTAAATTGACAAATAACCTTGAAAGTCATCTTCCTTGTGTATTAGGAAATTGGGACATGATTCTCCAAGTTTTAGATAATCTTGTAGGAAATGCTCTCAAATTCAGCCATCAAGGAGGAACAATCAATATCAAAGCTTATATGTGGCCAGATATCTGTGTCGCTTCCCCAGCAGAGGTAAACAACAAAGCCCCGCACTGTGAGATATTATCTCCCCTGCCAAAGCTGAGGCTAGAGGTTTCTGATACAGGTTGTGGTATTTCTGAGATTGACCAGCAAAGAATCTTTGAACGTTTCTACAGAGTTGAGGACTCAGTTCATACGGAAATTGGAACTGGATTAGGTCTTTCCATAGTTAAAGGTATTGTTGACAAGCATGGGAGTGAAATAAGAATGGCTAGTGAACCAAATACAGGAACAACTTTTTGGTTTGAGCTCCCTCTTGAAAATTCAGACAAGGATCAATTATTATTAAAATCAGCTAGAAAAAATTGGGAACTAGAAAATAACCACGCTTAAGTTAAATACACTTTTTATTCAGTTTGTTGAATACTTTTAAACACTCCAGGTATTTGTTCATCTGAATTAATCCGGTGAGGAGCACCACTAAATATCTGCTCAAAATTAGAGAATGAATCTTTAATTTGTGGACCTTCATTTGTAATAATAAATTCTCTGATTCTTTTGTCATGCCAGGATCCTCGCATTTTAAAAACATTTATTGCTCTTGCCATTTCGCCTCTAATTTCTACATATTGAAGTAGCAAAATCGTATCTGTTATTGTTGATATATGTGAGTCAGTAATAGAATGGCTTCCCATGAATTCTTCAGCTGTATTAGTAAAGAACCCTGCTATCTCTTCCTGTTTAGCATATCCAGTAACACCAATAACAAACTGTCTAAAAGCATTCAGACTTACTCCCCTTGCTAGTGCTGATAAAGAATCAATTGCCATTCTTGATGGTTTGTATTCTCCAATCTCGGTTTTAATGATTTGCAAATGATCTTCTAATCCAGTTGATTCTGGATAGGCACAAATAATCTTTAACAACCCTTCTGCTTCCATCTTTTCAAAATCTATACCCCAACTAGTTGCATTTCGAAGTAGTTGTGCTCTTGATTCCTCATAAGCAAAAAGAATTGCTCTTTCTTTATGGAGGTATGCATCTTCAATAAATTTAGAAACTAACATTGTTTTTCCTGTTCCTGTAGCACCAGTTGCAAGGATGATTGAATCTTGAAAATATCCACCTCCGCACATTTCATCCAAATCAGGTACGCCAGAACTAATTCGAATATTTGATGATCTTTGAGTGAGCCTCATTGCTCCCAAAGGAAATACACTTATCCCTTGTGCTCCCATCGTGAATGGAAATTCTCCCTTCATATGTGTAGTCCCTCTTAATTTTAAAATTTCTACAGTTCTTCTTCTGCGTTCAGACTCTAAAACATTTCTCAAAATAACAACATTATCAGAAACAAATTCTTCAACGCCATACCTAGCAATTGGGCCATATTCATCTATTCTTTCGGTCGTCATAACTGTGGTAACCCCTATTTCTTTAAGTCTTGCTATTAATCTAAAAATCTCTCTTCTGACAACATAAATCGCATCGTATTGTTGAAAAACAGCTGTTATTGAATCTATTGCTACTCGTTTAGCTTTAAATTTTCTAATTGCATAACTAATCCTCTCAATTAATCCAGATAAATCAAAGCTCCCAGCAACGTCCTGTCCATCAGGATCCGGAGATGCATCTAAAATAAAAAGTTTATTTTGGTCTACCAATTCTTGGAGATTCCACCCAAAGCTTGCCGCGTTTCTAATAATGTCTAATGGCGATTCTTCAAAAGTAACAAAAACTCCTGGCTCATCATAATTACAAATCCCATGATGCAGGTATTGGAGAGAAAAAACTGTTTTCCCTGTGCCTGAAGTACCACTTACCAATGTACTTCTTGCATTTGGCAAGCCACCATGACAGACATCATCAAATCCTTCTATTCCTGTGGGTAATTTTTGTACCTGCATTTTTTCTTGAACCTTTTTGCTAAAGAACACACAAATTTAGTTACTTATAAAACATAATGAAAAATTAATAATAGTCACTCACTTGACTGTTCGACTTAAGAATTCATTTAATTCTTGTTTTCATACTCCCATGTATCATCTAGATAAGTTAATGATTCTTTTTCTGATAATTCACCATATAACAGATCTAACCCAATCAAAACCTTCTCCCTGTCTGATAGGTCTCCAATTATTCTTCTAACAGGAGGAGGTAAAATTTTGGCCAATGTAGGAGTTGCAAGAATTTTATCTTCTTCAGCCAATTGAGGGCTTTTTAAAACATCAATAACTTTGAGGGCATAAACTCCTTTAAATTCACTTTCAAGAATTTCTCTCAGAGTTTTCAAAGCTCTCATTGAATTAGGAGTATTCCCAGCAACATAGAGCTTGAGGATATACGTCTTCCTTGCACTCATGTGAAACCTCCAAAAGATATGCCCTTTTTAAATCTTGACTAAATAACCAACAAAAGGCGAAGATGTTATTTTGTTTTTCGATTACGATTAGGGCCTAATCGATTTTTAAGACCTAAAAGCAACCCAAGCTCAAGGTTTAAAAAATTTCGAGCCTTAACGTGTCACCAATAGTCATGGCTGAAAAAAAATCATCTCCAAAAAAGGAAAATTCAAAATCTGACACCTATGCAATAGTAGAAGCATCGGGTAAACAATTTTGGCTTCAATCTAATCGCTATTACGATTTAGATCGATGGAAGGCAAATGTTGATGATGTTTTGACCATTGACAAAGTCCTACTAATAAATGATGGAAAAGATTTAAAGCTTGGTAAACCTTATGTTGAAAATGCAAAAGTAGAAATAAAGGTATTAGAGCATCGACGAGGTCCAAAAATAATTGTTTATAAAATGCGACCTAAAAAAAAGACTAGGAAAAAAAATGGTCATAGGCAAGATCTCACAAGAGTACTAGTTCAATCAATTTCGATTGGGGCTGCGAGTAAAAAAACAAAAGCATCTTAAAAATGCAAATAACTCTTCTAGTAAAGTAGAATCTAATTAATTTAAAAGTACATAACCAATGGCACATAAAAAAGGTACTGGATCAACTAGAAATGGTAGAGATTCCAACTCCAAAAGACTTGGTGTAAAAGCATACGGTGGTGAGAAAGTAACTGCCGGTTCAATACTTATTAGACAAAGGGGAACATCTATTCTCCCAGGTATCAATGTAGGTAGAGGAAAAGATGATACCCTTTTTGCCCTTACTGATGGATTAGTACATTTTGAAAGCATTCGTAGAGGTCTAAAAAATAGAAAAAGAATAAATATATCTGCAATGAAAACTGCTTAATTTTATTTTATTTTTTTAGTGGTTTATATGCCCGTGTAGTAATCAAATAAGGGTGAAAAACCTCTATAAAATTAAATTGTAAACTGTAGAAAAATTTCTGGATCAGAATAGGGTCATCGAAATGAAATGGGTATTCTCCATTCTTACCTTTGTAAAAATACCAATTCATGAGAGCAATTCCTTTAGGGGATAGCCTTTTCAAAAATATCTCTATTTGATTTGCTGGGTCGGGCAGATGCTCAAGAACATCAAGGCAAATAACAGAATCAAATATGACATCAGAGATGCTATCTAAGTCTCTATGGACTGAAATTTTTTCAATACCTAATGCTTGAGCCCTTTTCTCTACAAAACTTCTATTTTGCGGATTAAGATCCACAAACCAAACATGATCAACATTGGATAAGGCTGATGCGGCCAATGTATGAGTACCAATACCCCCCCCAAAGTCTAAAACTTTTCCATAAGCAAAATTTTCCTGTAGCCGAAGTGTATCAGCTATGTAATTCGAACTATTTAAATGCCATGATGCTAAATCTATTAAATGAGCATCTCCAACTTCTTCTTCATAAAATGCACCCGCATCATTTTCAGTAAATGCACCTGGATGTATTGCTGCTAAATCATCAACACCTTTAAGTAATCTTTGCTCTAATTGATGATTATTAATATTAAGAAAACTAATCAGGTGATTTTTTAAATCAAAGCCATCTTTAAGAAAACTAGAAACACTTAGGTCTAAATTGATCATATTATTTGGCTCAGCGAACACACTGAGTTATAACTTTAAATGTTCAGGGTTACTTGAACAATCTTTGGTGTGTAATGAAAACCTACAACATTAATTTTGAAAAAGCCTTTTGGATTCGTTGTAATTGATAAGCCAGTTGGTCTTACTTCACATGATTGTGTCAACAGGCTTCGAAAAGTATATGGCATAAGGAAGATAGGACATGGAGGTACTCTTGACCCTTTAGTTACAGGTGTTCTTCCAGTAGCGATTGGAGATGCAACTAGATTAATCTCGTATTTAAAAGGCTCAAAAGCTTATACAGGAATCATTCAATTAGGTGCTTCTACAACCACTGATGATATTCAAGGTAATATTATAAATTCAAAAAAATGGCCTCTACTTAGCAAAAATCATTTAAATAATTTATTAAATGATTTTAGAGGTCAACTATTACAGAAACCTCCGATATTTTCAAGCGTACACTTTAAAGGAGAAAGAGCATATAAAAAAGCAAGAAGAGGTGAAATTTTTGACTTAGATTATAAAAAAATTACCATAAATAAATTAAGTTTAATAAATTGGTCTCAAGATAAAGGTGAGTTAAAGATTGAGATAGATTGCTCAAACGGAACATATATAAGATCATTAGCTAGAGATATAGGAGAAAGAATAGGATGTGGAGCTTATTTAAAAACTCTACGCCGTACAAAAGCCTATAGTTTCACTGAAAATGATGCAGTTACACTTCCTGAAAGAAAAGAATATTACCTAGAAATTAATAAGCCTAAGATTCTTAATCCAAAAAATTATTTCAAACATCTACCATATTTCAATCTAACTTTTAAAGAATTAATTAGCTGGCAATCTGGGCGAAAGATAAATTTTAATAGTCAGCTTAAAATTAAAAATCACATCAATCTAAATGATCAGAATCCCAAAATATCAGATAATATAAATATATTAGTATTGGATGAAAATAACAATATCGCAGGAATAGGAGTACTTGAGGAAAACTTGATAATTAAACCAAAAGTTGTTTTTAATGCAATTGGATAATAAAAATAATTATATAATATTTAATTTGATTATTTTTAATAAGTTTTTATTTGTACTCCACTATAATAATGTTTTAAAATTTGATTAAAACTTGCCCCCATCTCTGCCATCCTTTTTGCTCCCCATTGACTCATTCCAACTCCATGACCAGCACCAAAACCTTCTACTAGCAAAAAATAATCATTTGGGATCTCAGGGAAAGGATAAGGTGCTAAATTACTATTTTTCTCATTTAATATAGAATTAGATTTAACTTTAAAATCTCTATGATTGTGCTCTTTATAAGGTTGATTAAATTTTAAAACGGGTTCAAATTTGGTACTAAGTAATTTCAATTTAGTCCTTAGGTCTTTACCCGAAATAGTTTTCACTTTATCTGATCCATAAATAATAACTTCTATAACTCTATTAGTATTACTTTTTTCAACTACTTGTAAGCCATTGATATCTCCTAATTGTGGAAATATTATTTTTAATTCTTTAGACGTGAATTTAGTTGACCATCTATATTTTTCACTATTTTGATCATAATCAATAACACTTCTTAAATAGGGTAATTGATACTTCCAAACCTTTCCACTATCCTCAGTCCTTCCACCAGAGCTACTATGAAAAACAGCATTTATAAGCTTATTCTCATAAAACAAAGCAAGTGAATTTGTGCTTCTTACAGCCCTGTTAGTTTTTGCTGTTTCAGCTTCTAATCCTAAATAGACCTGATTAGCTTGAGTTGAATGAACATCATATAATTTATTTTTTCCTATAAGTTTTAAAGCATAAGTTCTTGCAGCTATTGCTTGAGCCTGAAGTGCTGACAAGGGAAATTCCTTAGGCATCTCGCTTCCAACTACACTTTTTAAATATTTTTCAAGCTTTAAATGATTTATTATTTCTAATTTATTATTATTTAAAGATACTTTTAACTCTCCAGCATATCTTCTCCTTTTAAACCAAATTCCTCGACTATGATTATTTTTGATAGTCAAAATGAAATTATTAGGTAATGGACTCCAGGTTTGTTTCTTCTTGTCAATAGAATATTTAGCTTGACCATTATTTAAGATTAATTTTATAGAATTAGTTTTAATTTTTTGCGAAGAAAGTCCTTTAACAAAAATAAATTTATTGCTATCTGCTCTAAAACTTGCTGTGTTTTCTTTCGCTATTAATACTCGCATTACTGGCTCTTTAGCAGCTATTACCTTTAATGGAGAAAGAAATATCAACCCTAAAAAAATCATGGCCCATCCCAACTTCCTTTCAGGTGATGTGCTCACAATAAAAATTGAATTTAGGAACTAATTCTGCCTATAAGAAAGATGATCCACCAGTGGTCAAAACGATGAATGGCACCATGCCTTAAAAGAGGAAAAAATTGCAAGTCACTTTTCTAGGAACAAGCTCAGGGGTTCCAACTCTCACTAGAAACGTATCAGCAATGGTACTTAAGCCACCGCAAAGATCAGAGTTGTGGTTATTTGATTGTGGTGAAGGTACTCAACATCAATTCATGAGAAGCAATCTTAAGCTATCTCAAATCAAGAAAATATTCATAACTCATATGCATGGAGATCACATATATGGTCTACCTGGCCTTTTAGCTAGCATTGGTTTAGCAGGAAGCAGCTCTGGAATTGAACTCTACGGGCCGGCACCTCTTAAAGATTTTATTGATGCATGCCTATATAACAGTTCAAGCAGGTTGTCTTATCCAATAAAATTCAACAAGGTTGAGCAGGTTGCAATTAATAAAGAAATTTTGTTTGAAGATAGTGATCTAGAAGTCAAGACTGCACCCCTAAAGCATCGAATCCCTTCATTTGCATACAGAGTAAATCAAAAACCCAAAACAGGTCGCTTCAATATAGATAAAGCAAGTGCATTAAAAATACCCCCTGGACCAGTCTATGCAGCCTTGCAAAGAGGAGAAGAAGTTCGTCTTGAAGATGGTCGCATTTTTTCTGGAAAAGATTTCTGCGGCCCACTTCGACCTGGTGTGAGCATTGTTTATTGCACAGATACTGTTTATACAGAATCAGCAATTGACATCTCAAAAGATGCAGATCTTTTGATTCATGAATCAACTTATGCATATGAGGAAACTGAAATGGCTTATCAACGTGGTCATTCAACTGCCACAATGGCAGCTCAAATTGCATCAAAAGCGAACGTAAATCAATTAATTTTGACTCATTTCAGTCCAAGATATACCCCTGGAAATCGCACTTGTCCTAATGATTTGCTTAATGAAGCAAAAACGATTTTCCCAAATACTCAGTTAGCAAAAGACTTTTTGCAAATTGATGTAAAAAA
>CETG01043883.1_pt1 | contig 13191 bp, 12 predicted proteins | sample 361471 | NCBI WGS metagenome assembly CETG01 (sample SAMEA2622696, study PRJEB7988) | marine metagenome | isolation source: saline water (ENVO:00002010), including | reverse complement strand
GGAACAATAAATATCCATCCATCTTTATTGCCTGTATATAGAGGCCCGTCACCTATTCAAAATACAATATTAAATCAAGATAAAAAAACTGGCTTCACTGTTATACAAATGGATGAGGGTGTAGATACTGGAGACATCTTATACAAAAGCAAAAAATATGATCTTAATTTGGATGAAACTTATACTGAATTATTAAGATTTTTATTTAATGAATCTTCAAAAATAATAAATAATTTATTAAGTAAAATTGATAATAAGGAGCTATGCACCCAAAAACAAAATAACAAATTAGCCACTTATACAAGTTTAATTGAAAAAAAATCAGGAGAAATTAATTGGGATGTTGAAGCATCTAGTATATATGCAAAATTTAGAGCTTTTAGCGAATGGCCAAAGATTTACTCATTTTTCAATCAAAAAAGATTTATAATCCATGACCTGCTTGTTTCAGACTATAAATCAACTAATCCAGGAAATTTGGAAAAAATAGATGGAAAAATTTGTGTTCACACATCTACTCAAAATATAATTTTAAGTCAAATTCAATTTGACGGAAAAAAAATTATAGATGCCTCCGCGCATTTCAGTAATTTTGATTTATCTAAAATAAACTTAAGGACTAACTAATTTCTAATTGATATCCTTAAATAATAGTAAAAAAAAAATGAACAAAGAAACAAAACAACAACATAAACCATCATCAAATGGAAGATTCGGTAATTTTGGCGGAAAATTTGTCCCTGAAACTTTAATGTCTTCATTAAAAGAAATTGAAATTGCATTTGATGAAATATCTAAAGATCAATCTTTTTGGGATGAATTGATTCTTCTTCAGAAAGATTTTGTTGGTCGACCGACTCCAATTTATTTTGCAAAAAATTTATCTGAAAAATTAAATCAAAATATTTGGATAAAAAGAGAAGATTTGGCACATACAGGAGCGCATAAAATTAATAATGCATTAGGACAAGGGCTTCTTGCTAAAAAACTTGGAAAGAAAAGAATAATTGCTGAAACTGGAGCGGGTCAACACGGTGTAGCAACTGCAACGGCATGTGCTATGCTCAACTTAGAATGTATTGTTTATATGGGTGAGGAAGATATAAAAAGGCAATCTCCAAACGTTTATAGAATGGAAATGTTAGGTGCTAAAGTTGAGTCCGTAAAATCAGGTTCAAGGACTTTAAAAGATGCTGTAAATGAAGCAATAAGAGATTGGGTTACTAATGTTGAAAACACATACTATATTATTGGAAGTGCGGTTGGACCTCATCCTTATCCTTATATAGTACGAGAATTTCAATCTGTAATAGGATTAGAATCAAGAAGTCAGATATTAGAGAAAACAGGAAATCTTCCTGACTACGTAGTTGCTTGTGTTGGAGGGGGTTCTAATGCTATTGGAATTTTTTCAGGATTTATTAATGACTCTTCTGTAGAGTTAATAGGAATTGAAGCTAGTGGAGAAGGAATAGAAACAAAAAAACATGCAGCAACTTTGACTAAAGGCACTCCTGGAATTCTCCATGGTTCACTAAGTTATGTGCTTCAGGATGAGTATGGTCAAATTCAAGAAGCTCATTCAATTTCTGCTGGTTTGGACTATCCAGGAGTAGGTCCAGAACACTCATATCTTAAAGATATTGAAAGAGCTAAGTACTTTTCTGCAACCGACGAAATGGCTCTTGATGGATTCAAATTATTATCAGTAGAAGAAGGAATTATTCCTGCGCTTGAACCCGCTCATGCTTTAGGTTATTTAGTTGATTGGACTAAAGAAATCCCACCCAATCAAAATATTCTTTTCTTGCTTTCAGGAAGAGGAGACAAAGATATGGAAACGGTTTCGAAAAAAATAGATTCTAGATAAAATTTCAGTATAATTATACGAAAAATCATATTCAGGAAAAAGAAAAATGGATCACAAAGGACCTCTTCAAGATATTGTTGTTGTAGAATTTGGGAATTTTGTAGCTGGACCAACTTCAGGTCAACTACTAACAGATTTGGGCGCTACTGTTATCAAAATAGAACCTCCAATGGGAGAACCATGGAGACATTCTTCTTCAAGTTCTCCATTAGCAGAGAGTAGGCTTTTCATAGCTCTTAATAGAGGTAAAAAAAGTGTTTGTATCAACTTAAAAACAGAAGAAGGACAAAAAGTCTGTCATGATATTGTATCTAAGGCTGATGCGGTTATCTCTAATAATAGGAAATCAACATCAGAAAAATTAAAGTATGACTGGAAATCTCTCTCACAAGTCAATCCTAAATTAGTCTATGTTGAGTCTACAGCTTATGGTCCAAAAGGAGAAAAGGCAGCAGAACCTGGGTTTGATTTAATTATGCAAGCTTATACAGGAATAATGTCTACAGAGAATAAAGTTTATCATGGAGCTCCAAGTGCAGTTAGATCTTCTTCCTATATAGATTATTCAACCGGTTATGCTATGGCTCTGGGTGTTGTTTCAGGAGTACTGCAAGCTAGAACAACAGGCAAGGGAGTTCTTTTGCAAACAAGTCTTCTTGCTCAAGCATTATCGATGCAAGCAATGCAGGTAACAAAAGTTGAAAATGATCTTAGTCCTGCCCAGAACTGGATTGATGGCAAAAAAGACTCTATGTTTGAAAATAAAATAGCTTATGAGGATATTCAAAAAGATTATTCTATTCAGGGAGGCGCACCACAAATAGCTCAATATTATAGAGCTTATAAAACAAAAAATGGCGCACTGGCTCTCGGATGTTTAGCTATGCATGCAAGAAAAAGAGTAGCCTCATTATTTAATTTAGAAGATGTAAGATTCAATCCAAAAAATAAATTTTCTTCTCAAGAACTCTTAAGAATAGGTAAAGATTTTGAAAAAAAGATGGAAGAAAAATTTTCAGAAAAAAATACTGATGAATGGATTTCATACTTAAGGTCACACGATATACCTTGTGAGCCAATGCAATTTACTGAAGAACTTGTTGATAACAAACAGGCTATTGATAACAAATATGTTATTGAATTAAATCACGGTACAGGGTCTAAAGTAAGATCAAGTGGTCCTATTTTTGATGTATCTACTGGTAACGCTGATTTGAACTCCGCTCCTCTTTTAGGAGAAAACACTGAAGATGTTTTATTGTCTATTGGTTATAACAAAGAAAAAATAAATAATTTATTTCAAAATAAATTTATCGGAAAAAATATTTAATAATTTTCTAAAATTCTTTTTGAAAAAATAGATAACTTCATTTTCGGCCTTTGTGATTTGTGCCTATATCTTATGCATTCTCTTTCTTTTATCTTTTTTGGGTATGTAGAAGTTACATGACAATCAAAAAAGTACCCACAATGAATCGGAACACATAAAATTTTTTTATTAATTTTTGGGCCACCTTGCTTAGGGTTTGAGATCTTCATAACAAATATTGAACGTTAATTTAATTTTAAGGATATATTTATTTATATCCAATTATTTGTCCTATTTCTTTACTGAAATATATGAACCAATAACAACAAGAATAGTAGCAAAGACAAGCTCTATTCCTGGGGTTTCATTTAATATTATCCAGGCTAAAAAAACGCCAAAAACAGGTTGTGAAAGGGAGATTATTGTTACTTTAGAAGGAAGATAGTTTTTTAGAAGCCATGTTTGACCAATAAATCCAAATCCAGCTATGATTATTCCCTGATAAAAAAGAGCTAAAGCCAAGCTAATTGAATAAATATAATTTTCAGTTTCTAATATTGTAGAGAAAATAAAAAAAGAGATAATTCCAATTATTGCCTGAGATAGGAGAATATTTATTTGACTTATACCTTGAGCTATTTGGGAAATATAAATTTGTCTTGCACCTAGTAGCATTGCAGATGTAAGCATAAGTATATCTCCAAAAAAGTAATCGCTTTTTGAATCTCTTAATGATTCCCAAAATAAAATGAGTATACCTCCATAAGCAATAACCATACCCAAAATTTTTAATTTTGTAAGCTTATCATTTGGCACAAAAATATGAGAAAAAATAGAAGACCAAAGTGGAAAAGTGGTTATCATTATTACTCCATGTCCTCCAGATGTAAAGTTTTGACCAACATTCATAAATCCTAGTTGGATTGAAAATAAAGCTCCAACTCCTAATAAAGGAAAAATTTCTCTTTTTTTGATTTGAAATTTTTCTTTGTTATATATTGCCCATAAAATAGCAACTATTCCACCAAGTATAAACCTCATCCAGCCTAATCTTAATGGAGGAGCATCTTCAAGCCCTATTTTTATTGAAATGGGGTTTCCTGACCAAAGTATTGATAAAAAAAAGGCTAAAATAACCCCTTTTTTATCTGGGCTGACTCTTTTTTCTTTAGATTGTTTCAATAAGAATAGTAAAGTTTAAATATTATCTGTTTTATTTTTCAAATCATAATTGTATATTTGTATAAATACATGATTAAAAGAGGTTTTTTTATCAAAATGACAAAGATAGTAACTTTTGGAGAAATTTTATTAAGACTAACAACCCTAAATAAAGAAAGATTTACTCAATCAAAAAACTTTGAGATTACATATGCTGGATCTGAAGCAAATGTTGCTGTATCTTTATCTCATTTTGGAATGAAAGCATATTATCTTTCTTCTGTTCCTGATAATCCTATTGGCCAGAGCTGTATAAATACAGTTAGACAATTTGGTGTAAATACAGACTATATGGTAAAAAATGGAGAAAGGCTAGCAGTTTATTATTTAGAAAATGGAGCATCAATGAGACCTTCAAATATTGTGTATGATAGAACCGGTTCGTCTTTTTCTAAGATTACCCCTGATTTTTTTGATTGGGATTCTATTTTCCAAGATTGTGACCTTTTTCACTACTCAGGAATAACTCCATCATTATCCAAAACAACAAAAATATTAACAGAATATGCTGTAAAAGAGGCAAAAGAAAGAAAAGTCAAAGTTTCATGTGATTTAAATTATAGATCGAACTTATGGTCTCCTGAAGAAGCTCAAAAAACTATGATTCCTTTAATGGAATATACAGATATTTTAATTGGTGGAAAGAAAGATCCTGAAATTATGCTTGGAGAATACGTTGATAACGAAGAAGATGAGTCCTATAAAAAACTTCTTGTATCCTTAGCAAAAAAATACAACTTTTCTAATGTTGCACTCTCTATGAGAGAAAGCTTTTCAGCTGACCATAATGACTGGTCGGGTTTATTCTATGATAAAAAAAATGTTTATTCATCAAAAAAATATGAAATACAAATAGTAGACAGAGTTGGTGCAGGCGATGCATTTACTGCAGGTGTTATATATGGATTGTTCAATAAACTTTCTTCTCAGGAGATCGTTGAATTTTCAATAGCAGCTTCTGCTCTAGCTCATACCTTCCATGGAGATTTTAATCTTGCAACTATTGATGAAATTCTAGCAGTTGCTTCTGGAGATGTTACTGGAAGAATTCGGAGATAGTTTTTTTAGTTTTTATAATTAAACCTTTATAGTATTATTTAAGTATGAAAAGTTTTTTTTATTTATTCGTTTTTCTTTATTTTTTATTAGTTTATTTTTCAGATGAAAGTACTTTGATTTTTGCTCAAGGAGAAGGATATTCTAGGTATAAAATTTTTCATCAAGAAGAAATTTCAAATTATAATGTCGAGATTTCAATTTCTCCTACTAATCCTGTAGTTGGACAGCAGATTTTTTCAATTTATATTTCAGATATTTATTCAAAAAAACCAGTAGAAGACCTTGTAGTGAATGTTTATGCTACTCCTCTATTTGATGATAAGAAAAAAACAGCCCCAGCTCTTTCTTCTCCATCCATGAAGGGTTATTATCAGGCTATTTTTCGTATGGAAAAAGCAGGAAATTGGATTATGGACTTTGAAATTGATGATGGAGTTATTCTCAATAATATTACAGAACAAATAGAAATTTTTGAGAGAAATAGAACTCTTAATAGTGGGGATTTTTCCTATGGTTTCATTGCTATGCAGGTGATTTTTATAGGTGGATTAAGTTATGTTATTTATGCAGCAAGAAGAAGAAGAAGAAAGTTAAATAGCTAAATTTATTCTTGCCATAATTTACCTTTTTTGTTGATTATTTCTAAATTTAAGCTTGCTCCAACCCCATTTCCATTAGGCAAAACAAATTTTCCATCATTAATTTTTTCGTATGGCAAAAGAAGTTCATGCCTCCAATCTACCTCATCAACTGCATGTTCTAAAGGAAGCTTGGAATTTATAGATGAAGTTATTTGTGCGGATGTTAATAAAGACACTGGCCCTGAAGGGCAATGCATTGAAATTTTGTTAGAGTCTTCTAATCTTTGATCTAAGTTAATTATTTCTGTAGGGCCACCACAAAATTTAACGTCTGGCATGACTATATCTATAATCTCTTCTTCTATCAGACCCATAAAAGTCTTTGTTCCATAAACCATCTCTGCTCCTGCAGTAGGAATAATTGAGTATGAGTTTATTTTTTTCATATCCTCTTTATTTTTTTCAGGATCCACTGGTTCCTCAAACCACTTAACATTTCTATCTTTAAGTTCATCGTGTAAAAAATAGCTTGAATTCAGATCAAATCTTGAATGACAATCAACAAAAAGATTTGTATCTTTTTCTAGATTTTCACTAATAGCAGAAATTCTTTCTAAACCTATTTTAGCTTCCTCAGGTATTATATCTTTTCTATTAAATGGACTATTACACTCATCAAATGGGGCACACTTAATTGTGTTAAATCCCTTTTTTTCAAATTCTTTGGCTTTTCTATTGAAAGCATCAGGGCTTCTGTCTACAGGTCCATTATCATCTGGAAGCATAGACCTGTTTATATTAGCATATAGCCTAATAATCTCTTTTTTTTGCTTCAGGCTTTTATTTTTTATTGCTAGATATTCACTAAGGCTTACTTGCAATCTTTTTGAGTATAGATCTAAAAAAGCAGATCTAATTCCACTTATTGCAGTTGCATAGTTTAAGTCTGTATTTGCAAATTCTTCTTGTGGAATCATTTCAATTAAATTTTCTTCTGAACTTATTTTTTCATCCCTTAATTTGTTTGAAAGTTTAGCTATTATTTTAGACACGGAAGATTGTAGTTGAGTGTCTGTAATCTCTGAAATTCCAGAAAGACCATCATCAGAAATGAATTCCATAAATTTCCACTCTGTTTTTGCTCTTACGTGTACTGAATAAAAGTTTAAGTATTTGATTCTAACCCATTCATTGTTCATACTTAGAACCCTTTTTCTAGATCACATATGTGTAAAAGGGTTTCTTTATTTAGGTACTTTTTCAGATTTTCTATAAAGATCTGTCTTCTACCTTCATACATTTCAGGGGACAATGCTGATGCATGTTGTGAGATCATAACATTGTTTAAATCCCACAAAGGTGAATTTTTCGGAAGAGGTTCTGTTTCTGTAGCATCTATCGCAGCTCCTGCTAAATGGTTAGATTTAATAGCTACTGATAAATCATGCTCATTTATTATACCCCCTCTGGATATTATTACTACATAGCTATCTTTTCTCATTTTTAATAAGTTTTCAAGCTTAATGAAATTTTTAGTATTCTTAATCAATGGGGAAGCAATAATCAGCCAGTTTGATATCTCTAAAATATTATTTAAGTCTCTCGGATGATTAATACTTTCATGAAAACCTGGTGCTTGATCTGTAATAGGATCTATTGCATAAATATTCATGTCAAATGCCTTCAATTTTTTTGCAATTGACTTTCCAAGTTCCCCATATCCATAAATGCATACATTTGAACCTTTTAGTTCAACTATTCTTGAGTTCCATTGATCTACATCCCATTTCTTAATCTTTTGATCTTCAAATAATTGGTTAAATGAATGAGCTAGACCTACCATTGATCCAACAACGTGTTCTGCCATTGGAGTTACATGAGCTAATGGAGCATTGGTTATTATAGTTTTTTTTTGTAATTCTTTGGAATTATTTATAATTTTATCTATACCTGTTCCAGGACAAGCTATCCATTCAAGATTTTCTCCTTTGGCAATTATTTCTTTAGATGGAAATCCAAAGTATACAGTTGAATTTTTTATATGTTTTAGCTGCTCGTCTTCTGTAAAAGCTTTAACAATATTGGCACTAGGAAAGAGATCTTGAAGTTGTTCTGGAAAATTTACGCCTAAATGATCACTACCAATAATTATTTTCACTTTTTAGCCCAAATCAGTACAGGATTTCTTGCCGCTTGTGCTTCATCTAGTCTTTCAACAGGAAGGTTTACGGGTGCATCAATAATTTCTTTAGGATTACTTTTGGATAATTCACTTATCATTATCATAGTGTCAATAAATTTATCTATAGTCTCTTTAGATTCGCTTTCTGTTGGTTCTATCATCAACGCTTCGTCAACAATCAGAGGAAAATACATTGTTGGAGCGTGAAATCCTTCATCTAGTAGCTTTTTTGCTATATCGATAGCTTTTACACCGTCTTCCTTTTGTTGAGAAGCAGATAATACAGTTTCATGCATACAGTATCTAGAAGATGTCAGTTTATAGTCATTTTTGAGTTTTTCTTGGATATAATTTGCATTTATTATTGCACTTTCTGAAATTTCTTTCAAACCTGCTTTTCCTAATGATCTTATGTAAGCGTAAGCTCTTACCAATATTCCAAATGAACCAAAAAATCCATTAAGTCTTCCAACTGTATTTTCAGGCTTATATTGTTTGTACTCATTTCCTTCTTTTTTTACATGAGGATATGGTAAGAAGTTTTCTAAATATTTTGCAACCATTACTGGGCCTGATCCGGGTCCGCCTCCTCCGTGGGGTGTAGAAAAAGTTTTATGAAGATTTGAGTGACAAATATCAATTCCAAGATCACCAAATTTAGTAACTCCTAATAATGCATTTAGGTTTGCACCGTCTGCATAAACTAATCCTCCGTTATCGTGAATTACTTTAGTTATTTCTAAGATATTAGGTTCAAAAAGACCTAAAGTTGAGGGCAATGTTAACATAAGTACACAAACTTTTTCACTTACTTTATCTTTTAAGTCATCTAAGTCAATATCACCTTCGTTTGTAGTTTTAATAGTTACTGCTTGAAGTCCAGCCATTGATGCTGAAGCAGGATTGGTACCATGAGCAGAATCTGGAATTAAGGCGATATTTCTATTACTTTGATTGTTATTTTTATGATATTCTCTAGCAATTAGTAAGCCTGCATATTCTCCTTGAGCTCCTGCTAAAGGTGCAAGAGAAACTCCAGGTAAACCAGTTATTTCACCTAATTCTTCCTGAAGTTCAAACATCAATCTTAGATTTCCTTGAACCTTTTCGTCTGTTTGATTTGGATGAGAAGCGGCGAAGCCAGGCATTGAAGCTATCTGTTCATTAATCTTAGGGTTATATTTCATTGTGCATGACCCAAGAGGATAAAAATTTGTGTCTATAGAATAATTTAAGGAAGATAAATTTGTAAAATATCTAATCAGATCTAGTTGTCCTACTTCGGGCAAACTTATATCCTTTCGCAAAAACTTTGAGTTTGGAAGTTTGCTCTTCTCAACACCAACCTCAGGAAGCTTGATAGCTTTTCTTCCTGATTTCGATTGATCCATTAAGAGAGGTATTTCTTTATTAATCACTTTCTCCTCCAAGCAGCTTTATTGTTTTGTTTATAATTTCAGGTGAATTTAATTCTGTAACTGCAAAAAGCATTTTTTTACTTTCTTTATCTGAAATATCTATTCCACCCTCAATATTATTTTCTTGTAAAAGAGTAATGATTTTAGAAAGATCTTTTTCTGACTCGATAACAAATTCATTGAAGAAATTATTTGATAATAATTTCAATCCCTCAATTTTGTTTAGTTTTTCAGCAAAATAATGAGCTCTATGATAGCAAGTTTCTGCTATTGATTTGATTCCATCAGGACCTATTGTTGCTAAATATACAGCTACCATAAGACCAATAAGCTGAGTACTAGTACAAATATTAGATGTAGCACTTTCTCTCCTAATGTGTTGTTCTCTTGTTTGAAGAGTTAATGCGTAAGAAATTTTATTGTTTTTATCTACAGTTTGACCAATAATCCTACCTGGAAGTTGTCTAATAAATTCTTTTTTGCATGTCAAAATACCTATAAAAGGTCCCCCAAATGATACTGGAACACCTAGTGGTTGACCTTCTGCGGTTGAGATGTCTACGTTTAGTTGACCAGGAGGCTTTAGCATACCGAGAGAAATTGGATATGTATGTTGGATTATGAGTCCATTTCTGTTGTGAATTTCTTCTGCTAGTTTTTCAACATCTTCTATTTCACCAATATAATTTGGAGATTGAACTAGGAGGCATCCATATTCTATGTCATCATCTAAGTTCACATCGTTATATCTATATAAATTTATATCTTGCCATTTCGAATATGACCTTAATACATCTAATGTTTTTTCCGATACACTTTCATGAATTATTACTTTATTGTTTCTTTTTATTCTGCAAGCCATCAATGCAGCCTCAGCTAATGCAGTTGGACCGTCATACATTCCTGCATTACAGACCTCCATATCAAATAGTTGAGCTATCATAGATTGAAACTCGAACCCTACTTGCAAAGTTCCCTGACTTGCTTCAGGTTGATATGGTGTATAAGAGGTAAGAAATTCACCTCTTTGAATCATGGCTTTGACTGTTGAGGGTATGTAGTGATTATATGCCCCACCACCCATAAAACTAGTTATAATTTTTGAAGAAAAGTTATTGTTTGATATAAGTTGAAAATACTCATTTAATTCTTGCTCTGATAAAGCTTCCTTTAGATCAAGATCCGGCTGAAGGTGTTTTTCAGGAACATCACTTAGTAATTCTTCAAAGGAGTTCACCCCAATAGTGTTGAGCATTTTTTTCTTATCGTCTTCAGTACTTGGAATATATGGAGAATTTGTCATTAAATTATCTTTTCATATTCAGTAGATCCTAGCAATTTTTCTAAATCATTACTATTTTCAACTTCTAGTTTTATGATCCAACCTTTTTCATAGCAATCTTCGTTTACATACTCTGGATTATTAGTTAGTTCTTCGTTTATTTCTACTACCTTGCCAGAAATAGGAACAAAAAGGTCAGACACAGCTTTAACTGATTCAATCTCACCAAATTTTTCAAATTGCTTTAAGTCTTTACCTAATGAATCTACATCAATATAAACTATGTCTCCTAAAGATTCTGCGGCATGCATAGTTATACCAATTATAGCTACGTTATCTTCAATTTTAACCCATTCATGATCTTCTGAATATTTGAGATTGTCTGGAACTGTACTCATTTTTTTCTCCTATAAAAAGGAAGCTTTACTATGTTTGCTTCAAGAAATTTTTCTCTTACCTTAATTTTAACTGTTTTTTTATTATTATCGAATTTTTTATCAAGTTTTCCTATAGCTATAGCACTTTTAATTCTAGGAGAATGAGTACCAGAAGTGATTTTTCCTACAATATTGTCGTTTATATATATCTCATTTCCTTCTCTCGCTATACCTCTGTCATTAATTACTAATCCAACTAATGTATATTTACCCTCTTTAATTTTGTCTCCATGTATATAGTCATAGTTAATGTAATTTTTACTGTTAGTTTCGAGTAATCTACCTAAACCTATATCGTATGGATTTGATTCTTTTCTGATTTCGTGCCCATATAGATGTAGACCAGCTTCCACCCTCAATAAATCTCTAGCGCCAAGTCCACAAGGCTTTATAGACAACTTATTTAAATGTTCCCAAATAGCATCTGCATCACTATTCTGAAATATTATTTCAACTCCATCTTCTCCTGTATATCCAGTTCTAGCAACAAAAACAGAAGCTCCTTCAAGATGAATTTCTTTGTGTCTATATCTACCCAAATTTACTAAACTATTATTTGTTATGCTGTTAATTTTTTCTAATGCATTGGGACCTTGAATAGCTAACATTCCTGTTTTTTCTGTAATATTTTTGATCACGGAATCATTATTTATGCTTTTTATCCACCTTAAATCTTCCTCTGTATTAGAAGCATTAATTACCAGTAAAAATTTCTCTTCAGATATTTGATAAATAATCAGATCGTCAAGAATTTCTTGTTTGTCATTTATTAATAAAGTATATTTTGCAATAGATGCTTGCAATGATTCAATATCTATTGGCAGTATTCTTTCGATTAGTTTTCTCGAATTTTTTCCAGAAACTTCTACTCTTCCCATATGAGAAACATCGAACATGCCTGCATCTTCTCTAACAAAAGTTGATTCTTTGATGATTCCTTCTGGATAGTTAATTGGCATCTCCCATCCTGCAAAATCAACAAGCTTAGCATTATGTTCCTTATGTTTTCCTAAAAATACAGTGTGTTTCATTTAATTAAATTCCTCTTGTATTATGATATTTTGTTTATAAACTCCAGGCAATTCAAATCTTTGTGGGAACTCTTCAATAACTGGAAAATTATCGTATATTTTTTTTTCTATTTGTAGTCGATCTAGACTAAAATTATTATTATTTGTTGTATCAAGTCTTACAAAATAGTTTCCCATTCCATTGGGCTTAATAAGTTGGTTTATTGCATACCTATTTTTATTGATTTTTTCAGACCCAATTTTGGATTTAGATAAAGCGACTAAACATTCTCCTAAACCTAGACTATACAAAAATTGTCTCTGGCTGGTAATAAATTTATTTATTAAGCCTATTTCATTAAAGTCGTAACTAATATCTTCCATGTCTACTTGAAACGTGATGTCAGACTTCCCAGGAGAAAAAAAATAATCGTTATAAAAGTTATGATTATTAATTACACTCATTAATGATTTTTTCTTTCCGTTGTAAAATAGATCTTTTTCAATCATTCCATAATCAATTGTTAGTACATAACCTTCAGAAATAATTGAATTGAATTTTTCTTTTATTTGATAGTTTTTACACATTATTTCTGACTCAGCATTAATGATTTTTTCATTCACTTTACTCAGTCTTTTTTCTATACAACAATCTGAAGGTAAATCTAATACTTCAATAAATTTATCATTTTTCAATTCAACATATTTCTCATAAATTTTTCCTTCCTGAATTGAAGCAAGATGATGCGGTATTGCGTCAAAAAGTTCGTTTGACAAAATAATGCTTTTTGATTTCTTAAAGTTTTTATAATTTTTTACTTC
>CETG01028283.1_pt1 | contig 13191 bp, 13 predicted proteins | sample 361471 | NCBI WGS metagenome assembly CETG01 (sample SAMEA2622696, study PRJEB7988) | marine metagenome | isolation source: saline water (ENVO:00002010), including | reverse complement strand
GATTTTTTTCCCTGGGGACCCTGCTGAAAGAGTTTTCCTAATCAAGAAAGGCGCTGTTCGTTTGTCAAGAGTTTATGAATCTGGTGAAGAAATAACTGTTGCTTTATTAAGAGAAAATAGCCTGTTTGGAGTTCTTTCATTACTGACTGGTCATCGTTCAGACCGTTTTTATCATGCAGTTGCTTTTACTAGAGTAGAAATGATGACGGCTCCTGCAAATTCTGTGCGAAAGGCAATTGAGCAAGATACATCAGTTGGATTACTTCTTCTTCAAGGTTTATCAACAAGAATTTTACAAACTGAGGCAATGATAGAGACCCTGACTCATCGCGACATGTCATCACGTTTAGTTAGTTTTCTTCTTGTTTTATGTCGAGATTTCGGAGTCCCAGGTGATAAAGGAATTACTATTGATCTAAGACTTTCTCATCAGTCAATTGCAGAAGCTATTGGTTCAACAAGGGTAACTATTACTCGTTTGTTGGGAGATTTGCGTAACGCAGGCTTATTGCAAATTGACCGTAAAAAAATCACAGTTTTTGATCCAATTGCCCTTGCCAAGCGTTTTAATTGAAATATTTTTAAAGAGCTTCCAATATAATTGAAGACTATTGAAGTGATTAACTAAGCTTTATTTATCTGTGACAGGTTGGCTCCTAATTATTTCTTTGCTGATTCTCGGTGGCCTATTGGCAACACTTGGAGATTGGCTTGGCAGCTTTATAGGGAAGGCCCGTTTAAGCGTATTTAAATTAAGACCTAAAAGAACCGCAGTTTTCATAACTGTTTTGACAGGCAGTTTAATTAGTGCAATATCTCTTGGTTTTATGTTGTTAGTTAGCAGGCAATTAAGAGTTGGTTTATTTGAATTAGATGATTTACAAGCCAAATTGCAGGAAAGTCGTTTAGCTCTAAAGCCATTGCAAGAAGAAAGAGAGCTTTTAGAAGAAAGAATTAATAAAGGTGAAAAAGAATTAGTACAGCTTGAGAACGATAAAAGACAATTAGAAATGGCATTTCGTACTGGAGATTTAGTTATAAAAAGTGGAGATTCTTTAGCAAGTACTACTTTGGCCATAAAAGATCGAAAACAAATTAAAGAAAAGATTCAAAACCTTTTACAACGGGCAAATTATTTTGCTTATTTGAAGATTAGACCTGGGGAGAAGCCTGATAAGCAAATTCTTTTAGTTAGAAAAGGTGACGTAGAGCGTTTAGAAGAAATTCTTAGCAAGCAAGGTAATTGGGTGGTTAATATTCGATCAGCTGGAAATGTATTTTTTGGTGAAAATTATATAATTGCAATTCCTGAAGTAATTTTAAATAAAAAAATTGTTGCAAAGGATGAGATTATTGCAAGTATCCAGTTGAATTTACAAGAGTTCCAATCTGAAAATATAAATAAAAAAGTTTCAATACTTATTGCGAGTACTAAATCTGAAGTTAGAAAGCGAGGCTCAATTTCCTCAGAGCTATTAATGAATTCTAATAAGATAAATAATCAAGGCAATATTCAGATGGGTCAGGCTAAAATAGTTACTTTGAATGCAATATCTACTAGGGATAGCTTTACCTCTGATCCGATAAATATAAGATTAGAATTAAGAGATCTAGAAGCCAAGAAGATAATTCGTGAAAATTATGACTAGATTAATCTCTATTGACCCTGGAAGAAGTAAATGTGGATTGTTATTAGCAGATAAGGAATTAGGCCTTGTTTTGGAAGGTAAGGTTGTTGATAAGAATTCAGTTGTTAAATTAATCAATCAATGGATAGAAATATCTTTTATTGATTTAATAGTTATGGGTAATGGCACTAGTAGTAGTTTTTGGAAATCTAAGATGGAACAAGAGATTGCAATACCTATACATCTCATTGATGAGAAAGATACTACTTTGCGAGCTAGAAAGAGATATTGGGAGCTTTGGCCTAAGAAGTTTTTCTTACGTCTTTTGCCAGCTGGACTAATAATTCCTTCCGAAAATTTAGATGCAATAGCTGCTTTGGTTATACTGGAAGATTATTTGGGAATGAAGCTCAGGTGGCCCAAAAAGGATAGCTTTAAAACTTGGCTCTAATAGTGAAATAATAATTACCACCAGGCTCTAATTTGTAATCATCTCGCATTAGAAAAAGTTCAAGTGCATCTTTAATTAATGCTCTTCCAAGTGGTGGGTTGATTATTAATTCTCCTTTGCCGAAAGCCCAAATAAACTCCCATTCGAAATTACCAGCAGAAACTTTTCCATTAATTGATTGTTTTGAAAAGTTTTGACGTTCTACTATCACATATGCAGTTGTATATGGTTTATTTGACATTTCACAATTCAAATTTAAATATCTTTTCTGTAGGAGTTAATATGATTAATTGCGCGTTCTAAACCTAGTCTTTTTATTAAATCAAGATTAGTTATTACTTCATCGATAATTTCTTTTAATATAGGATTCTCTTCGGAAGTAAAGTTCCCTAAAACATGGGAGATTGCTTTGCTATCACTTCCTTCAATTTCTAAAGATGGGCGGCCAATTCCTATCCTTAATCTACAAAAGTTATCTGTACCTAGATGTGTGATTATACTTTTCAGGCCATTGTGTCCGCCAGAACTGCCTTTACTTCGAAGCCTTAGCCTTCCTAATGGTAGGTCCATATCATCCACAAGGACGAGGATTTGATTGCTTGCAATACCAAACCATTCCATTGTGGCTCTAATGGAGCGTCCACTTTCATTCATAAATGTATTTGGTAAAAGAAGTCTTTGTAAATCTTCCCCGATACCAATTTCGGCTGTTTCCCCAAAGAGTTTTTTTGATTGACGGAAATAAACAGATTCTTTGTTAGCAAGTTTTTTCAGAACCATAAAACCAATGTTATGGCGGGAATATTTGTATTTAGAACCAGGGTTACCTAGACCTACTAACAAACGTAAGTCATGGGAATTCATTTAAGAAGATAAAGGTGAAAGAAATACTTTGCGTTAATTTTATTTTCCGTTATTGGTAGGAAGCTGAACATTGTCAGAACTTTCGTTCTTTTCTTCCATTAATGAATCTTCTTGGTCTGACATTGCCTTTTTGATTTCACTTTCAAACTCATTAGAGGCAGATTGAAGACCTTTGAGCGACTTCCCAAGGGTTCTGCCAAGTTCTGGTAACCGTTTTGGTCCAAATATAACCAAAGCAATGCCAGCGATGACAGCTATCTCAGGCAAGCCAATGCCAAAGACATTCATTTCAAGAACCTCATTTAGAGTTAGTTAATCAATTAACCCCATTCCAATCAACTGTAAATCCTTGTAGAAGAAGAGATTGATTGAAAATTTGTAGCATAATTACCAGAAAGACGAGTAGTAATACACCAATTAAGCCCATTACTGGTGCGGCTCCCCAACCAGGAACAACTTTGCCTTGCCCTGAATTGCCAATGGATTTAAGAAGGCTTCCGATAGCGGTTTTTTGTCCCATCTCTAGCTTTAACCTCTGTTGATGTTTTATTGCGGATATTGTATGAGACCTTCCCTACAAGAGGCCTTCAATTTAGAAACTTTTATGTAATTTTTTTTGTTTGATTGGGATTTTTTTTTTTGAAAATCCATATAAAAGGAAATGATTCCTTGCCAATTTTTAGTGCTCAACTTGATTTTTAAGGACTAGTCCAGTTTTTGGAATAGCATTTTCTCATTGTTTTATGAAACATTTCATTCCATACCAATTACAGGGTATGTAACACCTTCTTTACTCTCATTTGAATAAGTGACCACTTAAGATAGGTTTGCTTTCGTAAAGTGGTCAGTTTTTATGCTCGCCCTCAAGATTTCTGTATATACAATCGTCTTCTTTTTTGTGGGGATTTTCTTGTTTGGATTTTTAGCTAGTGATCCATCAAGAGTGCCTGCAAGAAAAGATTTAGAAAGTCCTCAGGACTAACTCGAAATCAATTTTTAATTCAGCCACGATAAATACTGGACTTATATAGTCCGATATTTATAAATATCGTGCAATATTTTTGAGGTAGCTCTGGAGAGTTTTGGCGGCAAAATTTCCGTGGATATATATTTTAGGTGGGTTTGCTTTTGGTAGCGGATTTTTTCTTCCCTTTGGAATATCTTTTGCTTCTGAGCAGATTGAAATTGAACAAGCAGTTAATGGAGAATCGAAAGAATCCTTAAAAGAAGAGAATTCAGATCTCAGAACTCTTGAATTGAAGTTATTAGCAGATCGTCAATATGATTTAAATGAAAAGATTTTTGTTGCTGAAGGCAATATTAAAGTCAGTCTGAAAGGAGCTATATTAAAAGCAGATAGAATTGAGTTTGATAGGTTAAAAAAAACATTATTTGCTACTGGTAATGTAACTCTTATAAAGGATAATCAATATTTTCAAGCAACTTCACTTTTTTATGACTTCATTAACGAATCTGGAGTGCTTAAGAATGTTTATGGCGTAATTGATATTGAATCAATATCCAATGATCTGAGCTTACTCTCTTCAGATGAGGAGTTAATTGAATCTAAAGAAGAAATTAGTCAGATGCCAATTAAAAATATTAAATTAAAAGGTGGATATAGAATTGTAGCTGGCAGCATAACATCTCAGTCCAAAATTATATCTAGAGATAATATAAATGATTCTACTATTAATAGATGGAGAATTCAATCTTTGAAAATCAAGATAAATCCTAATGGCTGGTCTTCAGACGAAATAATATTTACAAATGATCCATTAAATCCTGCACAAACAAGTATAAATGCAAAGGATGTTGTGGCAACTAAAGATGAAAATGATTCTACATTAATTTCTATTGGAAAAAGTAGATTGATAATAGAAGATAGAGTTTCCATACCATATAAAAGGAATAGTAAATTTTCATTTGGTGATGGAGAAAAACTTGGATGGGCCCTAGGTCTTGACTTTAAAGATCGTGATGGATTGTTTATAAGCAAGCAATTACAGCCAATTGATTTAAATGATAACTTAGAATTGTCTTTGCAGCCTCAATTTCTATTCCAAAGAGCAATTAGAGGTGAAACAAATAGTTATATCTCTCCAGGTTCATCTTTCTTAAGTGACAAGGTATTAAGCACTACAAATACTTTTGACCTCTTTGGTTTAAACGCAGATTTAAAAGGTCAAAAATACAATTGGGATTTAGAACTATCAGCAAATATAAGTACATTTAATAGTAAAATGTTCTCTGATGGAGCTAGGTATACAGGTAGGTTAAGCAAAGATTTTTCATTTAAGGAAGACCAAGAAATTTCGGCTTCAATATTTACTGCTTATAGATATAAAGCATGGAATGGTTCTTTGGGGGAGAGTGAGATTCATTATGCTTTAGGTACTTATCTTGAGAAAAAAGGAGAGATTAATCTGAAAAAATCAAAGCATGAGTATGACCTAAGATTAGGAACAGCGAATTACGAAGCAGAGTCATCTTATAATAAAAAATTGATTAACTTATCTAAAACAAATATATTTTCTTCTCTTAAGAGCATTTATCCCATTTGGACTGCTAATAAAAAATCAGATTTTAAAAAACTTTCATACCGTTATTCCCCAGTGCCCATTAGCTCAAGGCTAAGTTTTAATACAGAACTTAATTCTTCTTATTCTATTTATGGAGATCATAATAGCCAAGCTTTATTTTCTCTTGCAGCTGGACCAGCTTTGACTATAGGAAATTTTGAAAAACCGTTCTTTGATTTCACAAGGGTTTCAATAATGCCGGGAATTACAATTAAAGATGGAGCTAGTCCATTTAAATTTGATAACGAAGTGGATTTACGTACTCTTAAAATTGAATTTGATCAGCAAATAGTTGGACCATTATTATTAAGTTCTAACTTCGAATATAATATTGATTCTAGATCTTATAATTATAAGAAATCTTTAAGCTCTCAAACTGCATTAATTATTCATCGACGGTCTTATGAATTTGGAATCTTCTACCAACCTCATGAACAGACAGGTGGAATTATGTTCCGACTAAATGGCTTCTCATTTAATCAATCTGGAAGTCCTTTTGTTAAAGATAAAAACCTAAATATAATTTCCGAAAAATAAATTTAAAAATAATAGAATTAGATTAATCAATAAATTAAAAGCAAGTTAATTTTGAAAATTATTCAAATAAGGTAATTTCTTGATCATTGCATTTATCTTCTCGTTTTGAGAAATTAGCTGTGATGTGGCATCCCAGTTGCCAGATAGAAGCATTTGATGTGGACCTGCTTCAATTTCTAAATATATTTCTTGAGTTGTATTCTTAACCAATTTTTTCTGTAAATCTAAAACCCAATTTTCTTTTGGATTTTGTTCGACTATGGTTTGAAGCTGACTAATTGATGATTCTGGAGTTATCGCACAGGGGATTCCTAGAGCTAAGCAATTGCTATAAAAGATTTCTGCATAACTTTCTCCAATTATTCCCCGAATACCCCATCTCATTAATGCTTGTGGTGCATGCTCTCTACTGGACCCGCATCCAAAATTTTTATTAACTATAAGTATCGAACTTTCTTGATTGCTTGCGATGTCAAAAGGGTGAGAACCTTTTGCCTCAAGTCGATCATCAGCAAAAACTTGATCTCCCAACTCTTGAAAACTCACACATTTTAGGAATCGAGCAGGAATGATTCGATCTGTATCGATATCATTACCTCGTAAAACAAGACATTTACCATGGATCTTTTGGATTTTTCCATTAGGGAATTTTGATTTCATTCTTTTAAAAGAGTCTGATTTGATCTTTGTTCATTTGCTTAAATCATTTTCCTTACATCAGTTACTTGACCTTTTATTGCAGCAGCAGCAACCATTGCAGGGCTCATCAACAATGTCCTGCCATTTGCAGATCCTTGCCTTCCTTTGAAATTCCTATTGCTTGAACTTGCACTGATTTGTCGACCTTCGAGTTTGTCAGGATTCATTGCTAGGCACATTGAACATCCTGGTTCTCGCCATTCAAACCCAGCTTGAAGAAAAAGATCGTTTAAACCTTCTTTAATCGCAGCTTTGGATACTTGTTCAGATCCTGGAACAACAAATGCTTTTATACCTTTCGCTACATGATTACCTTTTGCGATCTTAGCTGCTGCTTGAAGATCACTTAATCGACCATTTGTGCAACTTCCTATAAAACAAACATCTATGGGTATGCCATCAATAGGTGTTCCTGGTTTCAGATCCATATATTTATAAGCTTCTTCAGCTATAAAACGATCACTTTCATTCAATGTTTCAGGTTTAGGTATGCATTCATTTATTGCAATCCCTTGGCCAGGAGTAATGCCCCAAGTAATAGTTGGAGCTATTTTTGCAGCATTAAATCTAACTTCATCATCAAAAATCGCATTGCAATCGCTTGCCAGACTTTCCCACCATTTAAGAGCTTTGTCCCAGGATTTGCTAATAGGAGAATTTTGCCTTCCTTTTAAATAATTAAATGTTGTTGTATCTGGATTGATATAGCCACATCTTGCTCCCCCCTCAATTGCCATATTGCAAATAGTCATTCTTTCTTCCATGGAAAGGGCTTCAATTGCAGGCCCTGCAAATTCATACGCATATCCAACTCCGTTTTTTACTCCCAGAGTGCTAATTACATGAAGAATAAGATCTTTTGCATAAACTCCTGGTTGCAGAAGACCGTCAAACCACAAGCGCCTTACTTTTAATTTGTTCATGGTCAAGCTTTGACTGGCTAGAACATCACGAACTTGGCTTGTACCTATTCCAAACGCAATAGCGCCAAAAGCTCCATGAGTGGAAGTATGAGAGTCGCCACAAGCCACTGTCATTCCAGGTTGAGTAAGACCTAATTCAGGAGCAATAACATGGACTATCCCTTGATTACCACTTCCAATTCCATGAAGTTGAATTTGATGCTCTGCACAATTTTTTTCTAATGTGCTGAGCATTTCTTCTGCAAGATGATCTGCAAAAGGACGGTTTTGGTTGAGAGTTGGGACAATATGGTCAACTGTTGCAACTGTTCTATTAGGGCAATTAACTTTTAAACCTTTTTCTTTAAGTGCAGCAAAAGCTTGTGGACTAGTTACTTCATGAATGAGATGAAGTCCTACAAAAAGCTGGGTCGCTCCTCCAGGTAATTCAGTTACCCGATGCAGATCCCAAACCTTGTCATAGAGCGTTCCTGAGCTCAAGCTTTAATCCTATTTATTAGGTGACATTAGCTCTTATTCAGTAGAAATAAGCGAAGTTTATCCAGCGCTTTTAAAACACTCAATTTTTGAATCCCTAATCTCCCTGAATAAGGGCTAAAAAATTCTGGTCCTGAGTAAATACTTGTTGGTCCTGCTATGCAAAATTGAACTAATCCAATTGGTTTGGATTTGTTCCCTCCACTTGGCCCAGCTAATCCACTAACAGCAATACTCCAATCCGTTTGCATTGTTTGACGAACTCCTTGAGCCATAGCTTCTACGACTTGCTTTGAAACTGCTCCATATCTGGTTAAAAGATTTTCAGGTACTTGAAGAAGTTTTGTTTTTATAGAATTTTCATAGGCTATTATTCCTCCTCGAAAGACATCTGAAGAGCCTGGAATTGCTGTCAAAGCAGCACCAATTCCTCCCCCAGTGCATGACTCGGCTACAGCTAAAGATTCTCCTCTTTTTTTTAAAAGTTCAAGCACTACTGAAGCCAGACTATCTTCATTAGATCCAAAACATTTAAGACCTGTTCTCTTTCGGATTTCATTTTCAATAGGAATTATTAAATTTTCAGCCTCCCTAATATTTTGAGATTTTGCAGTTATGCGTAATTTCACTTCTCCAAGTGAAGCGTAGGGAGCAATGGTTGGGTTCGTATTTTTCATTAGATCATTGAGCTCTTCAGCCAACTTGGATTCAGGAATATTGGCGAAATGCAAAGTCTTACTTAAAAATGTTTTTTTAGTCCCTCCATTTTTTCTTAGCCAGGGAATAGCGCTCTGAGTCCACATATTTTTCATTTCAGATGGAACTCCAGGGAAAGTCATTATTGTGAATCCTTGCTTGGGACTCCAAATCATTCCTGGAGCAGTACCAGAGGGGTTAGGGATCTCCTCTGCTTCAATTGGGAGAAAAGCTTGTTTACGATTATTAGAGGCTAAAGAACATCTTTGAGTATTTAATTTTTTTTGTATGTTTTCCCAGATGTCATTTCTTTCCAAGAGAGGCTGATTAAATGCATTAGCTATTGTTTCGGTTGTTAGATCATCAGGAGTTGGTCCGAGACCCCCAGTTGTTATAAGTATTCGACTTCTTTCGGAAGCTTCTAATACAACATTTCTCAGCCTAGAAAAGTTGTCACCTATAACAGTTTGTCGATAGTGAGCTAAACCAATTGAGGCAAGCTCTTCAGCTAGCCATTTGGCATTACTATTCAGAATATTTCCAAGCAATAGCTCTGTCCCAATGCAGAGGATTTCAACGCCTTTAGCTTGACTGGAGTCAACTAAATGATTATTAAGTTTGTTTTGCATACAGAGGGAATTCTTTACATAGATCTAGGACTATGTTTTTGCATTTTTCTTTTGTGGAATTATTTTCAGGATTCAGAAGTCTATCTGCTATTAAATCAGCAATTGTAGAAAAAGCTTTATTATTAAAGCCTCTAGTTGTTAGCGCTGCAGTTCCTAAACGAAGACCACTAGTCACAAATGGCGATTGAGGGTCAAAAGGAACAGTGTTTTTATTTGCAGTGATATTTATATCGCTAACTAGTTGGTCAGCAACTTTTCCTGTCATATTAATGCTCCTAAGATCAAGTAATACAAGATGATTATCTGTTCCTCCACTTACAACAGAAATACCTCGCTCAATTAATCGACTAGCCAAGATTTTCGCATTAGAAACTACATCTTTCATGTAGCTATTGAATTTGGGGCTCAAAGCTTCGCCAAAAGCAACTGCTTTGCCAGCTATTACATGCTCTAGAGGACCACCCTGACTGCCAGGGAAAACAGCCTTGTCAAAATTTTTCCCAAACTCTTCGTCTCGACAAAGTATTAAGCCTCCACGAGGACCGCGCAATGTTTTGTGAGTTGTTGTTGTTACAACATCACAATATGGGACTGGATTTGGATGAACGCCAGCAGCTACTAGACCAGCAATATGAGCAATATCTGCCATTAAATAAGAACCTGCTTCATCTGCGATTTCTCGGAAAGCTTGAAAATCAATTTTTCTGGAATACGCCGAATATCCACAAATAATTAATTTTGGTTTCTGATTTAAAGCTTGTTCCCTAATTTCTTTCATATCTAAAATTTCAGATTCTCGATTGACTCCGTAATGAATACTCTTGAACCATTTACCACTTACGTTTACAGGTGACCCATGAGTGAGATGTCCTCCATGAGATAGATCCATGCCCATGATCGTTTCACCTGGCTTTAGAAGGCTAAGGAATACAGCAAAATTTGCTTGAGCTCCACTATGTGGTTGAACATTGGCCCAGGCTGCTTTAAATAGTTGCTTGGCTCTGCTAATAGCTATTTCTTCAATTCCATCTATATACTCACAACCTCCGTAATAACGCTTATTAGGTAGCCCTTCAGCATATTTGTTTGTCAGAACAGATCCTTGGGCTTCCATTACTGCTGAAGAAGTGAAGTTTTCACTTGCAATTAACTCCAAATGAGTCTCTTGTCGTTTTAATTCTTTTTCAACTAGATCAGCTATAGAGGGATCTGCTTCTTTTAATCCAGCATTAATTGAAGACAAGAATTACACTCCTAGTTTTTATCTAAACCTTTGGATCGTAATCAAGGCTTCTGATTTTTCATTAAAAACTTCCTTTTTTTCTTTATATAAGAATTTATTTCAACAAGAAATTTTTTGATTGGAACGCGCCTGGAGAGATTCGAACTCCCGACCCTCTGATCCGTAGTCAGATGCTCTAATCCGCTGAGCTACAGGCGCATAGAAAATTAATAACAGCCTATTGAGGGTGCCTTCGTCAACTCTTGGAAGGTGAAACTCATATAATCAAATTAGATGAAGTTGTTTTAATGGCAAAAGATTTGCTGACTTTTTTCTAAAAATTCAAGTGGAAGATTAATTGTGAAAAGTCTTCTAAAATTTAGAAATATATCAATAAAATTAATTGGTGTTTTATTATGAGTTTGGATTCAACCCAATTAAGAGAGTTAGAGATTGCTATAGCTGACAGGATATATATCCAAGTAGAAAATTGGCATCTTTATCTAGGTGATGCTGGTTTAGCAGTGACATTGGCAATTGAATGCAATGCAAATTTATCTCAAGGACCTGATATAGCTGCTAGGAAGGGGCTTGAGTCTGTTCAGGTTGGTTTTGGTGGAGGTAATACAAAGTTGCCATTAGCTAGATTGATTTCTCCTGGACAAATTTTTGATCTAGAAGAGATTTTGGACCCTTATTGCAGATAAGCTGATTGCTAAAGACTTGTCTCAATTGCTAATTATTGAAGTGACCAATGCACGCGATGTGGTTCGCCAGCGCGTAGGACGATTAGGAGAAAGATTTATTGGCAAGGTATTTGATGCCGAAGCGCAGGTCGAAAAAGCTTTAATTCAAGAAATGGAAACTGCTTTTCAAGAGTTTGGGATTGAAGCAAAAATCCTTTCCGTGGATGGATTGAAGCTAGATGGTTCTAACTCCTTAGAAGTTGCCATACATGTTCGTGAAGAAAGAGATGTTTATCTTAAAAATGAATAATCTTCTTTTTAAGAAGCTTTATTAATTCATTTACTTCATTAACTTTTAGAAAGTTGCTTATTACTACAAACGTAATAATAGCTAATGAAGAACAGAAAATAACTTCTATTAATTTAAGTAAAAAGCTTTCAGGCCAAAAAATAATTGTGCTAGTTATCCAAGTAATTAGACTAGATATCAAACCTGATAAGAATAATTTAATTACATTCGTTCCCCATTCTTGAAGGGGAAGTTCTCCAAGTTTTGAATTTAATTCCAATAATAGTATGAAACAAGTTAAGAAGTTAATAAGAACAGTTGCAAGAACAATTCCTGCGGCTCCAAAGTTAAAAGGAAGTTGATTACCCCATGGGCTAGGCCCACCAATTAAAAACCAATCAAAAATAATATTTAGCCAAATACCTATCGCAGAAATTTTAAAAGGTGTATTCGCCTCTCCAATGGAATAAAAAACTCTTACTAATAAATCTCTTCCTAAATAAGCAGGCATACCTATTCCATAGACAATTAATAATCCACTTACAATTTCAACAGCATTTCCATCAAAAGCCCCTCTTTCATAAATTAATTCTATTATTGGATTGCAAAGAGAAATAAGTATTGCAGATAAACTAATCATGCTTGCGGTTGCAAAAATCAACCCTTGCCCAATTTTTTTTATCAATTCAGTCTTCTTTTCTTTAGCTTTAAGCCTTGAAAATGTTGGTAAAAGAGGTACTAAAAGAGCATTAGAAATTAAACCTAATGGAGCTTGGATAACAAAGTTTGCATAAGTAAGTCCAGCTGCTGCGCCAACAATGCCAGAGGCAAAAAACAGATCTGTAAAAACATTGAATTGCAACATCCCACAAGAAAAAGTTGCTGGTCCGATTATCCTCAAAACTTCTTTAACTCCAGGATGATTCCAAGCCCATATAAATTTTATTTTTAAAAATCCTTTTCTTATTAATGAGGGTATTTGTATGCCCCATTGCAAAATTGCACCAATTAGAGTTGATATTGCAAGAACTATCCCTCCATTTAAATCCATTTCAAAAGATTGTATTGAAACACTTTTATTTAGCCAAAAAATACCTACTCCAATAATGACTACAAGGCTTGATATTAGAGGGGATATAGAAGGTATAAAAAATTCATCTTTTGCATTGAGAGTTCCAAATCCAATTCCGATTAAGCCAGAGATAAAAGCAATCGGAGCCATTATTTGTAATTGAATAACTCCAATTTGATGAGCCTCATAAGTGAGACCTGGCCCAATAATTTTTATTAAAGGATCTGCTGCAATAATAATTAATCCACTTATTAGTATTAATAAAGAGCAAACTATTGTATTAACTGCCGTTGTTATATACCGAGATTCCTTTTCGGATTTTTCAGTTAAAACACTAACAATTGCATTATGCAATGGTCCATTGATTCCGCCTATTAAGACTAGGAAAAAGCCAGGAAGGATATAAGCGTAGTTATAAGCGTCATAAGCAGTTCCA
>CETG01430820.1_pt1 | contig 13196 bp, 14 predicted proteins | sample 361471 | NCBI WGS metagenome assembly CETG01 (sample SAMEA2622696, study PRJEB7988) | marine metagenome | isolation source: saline water (ENVO:00002010), including | reverse complement strand
CTTCTAAATAGACCTAAATTCTTCTTGCTTACCACAAAATGCTAAGCAGGAAGAATTTCATTTTGTCATAACATTAAGACAATCTGAAGATTATGTCTTAAGATTTTCTTTATGAACTTCAAGAACTCAGCTAGTGACGAGGTCTTGTTCCCTATAACCATCTCGGTTAAAGCGGAAACAGTAAGGCTTCTGTCTGAAATGGCTAAGGATATGGGGATAAGCATTGATGATGTTCTCAGTGTATTAGCTGAGGATGCGGCTATAGACCTTGAAAGTGAATGCAAGTCCGTAGATCAAACTTTCATTCCAGATAAATGCAGTCGAGATGATTTATTAAATGCACTTGAATAGATATTTATTTATATCCTCTCTGGCCTAGGCCGTTGCCAATTTGAAATAACACCTTTCCGAATTAATTCTTGCGCCCTATCATATAGTAATTTTTTATTTACCCTCCAAACTTTATAAATGCTTCTTTGACCTAAAATTTCAGGATTAAGGTTTTTCCAGTAATTATAATTACTTGTTTTCTCGTCAATTACTAAAATAAAATACTTGGAATTTTTGTTACCTTCATATGAATTTATTTTAATGGAGTTTCTTTTTTCTACCCTTAGTCTTTCAGAAAGGTTAACTAAAGAAGTTGCATCATTTGACTCATAAAAAATTATATTGTTTGTATAAAAATGCAATGATGGCTTTCTAATTCCTACCATTCCTACTTGCTCATTTGTCTTTTTTAAACTTACTATCAAACTAGAGACTTCTCTTAAAGGTAATTGCCTTAATTGATCTCCAATACTTAGTAAAGGTAAAATAATAAATAGATGAAAGAAAAAATAAGGCACTTGAAGTAAAAGAATCTTTCCTTGTTTAAGCCGATAAGAAAAAAATAATCCAATTGAAGATAAAGTTATAATAAGTATTGCTCCATATATATTTAACATACTAGAGATTAAACTAGAAGCTAAATTTGGGATTTCAGGATCATTAATTAATTTAATCCATAGTGGCATTAATAAAAGTATTAAAGAAAAGATAAGAGAAATTATTAAAGTTAAAAGGAAAGGAATTGATTTCAATAAATTCTTCGATTCAAGTTTTCTCGAATAAATAGCTATTAAAATTGCAGCCGCTGGAGTCGCTGGAAGCCAGTAGCTAGGAAGTTTTGTAGCAGCAAAAGTAAAAAGTATTAATACTGAAAACAACCAAGAAAAAGCGAAACTGCTCAATGATTCATTAGGTAAATTATTGTTTTTATTGTTGAATATATTTAAAAATTCCTGATAAATACCTATAATTAAATAAGGAGTAAGTGGTAAAGAAGCAATAATAAGAATAAACCCAAAAAACCACCAAGGTTCTTGATGTCCATTTACTACTGATGTTAATCTTTGAAGATTGTGATACCCAAAAAAACTATCCCAAAAAGGTTTTCCTTCTAAAAGAAGTTCAATTAAATACCAAGGTGCACTAATTAAAAAAGTAATAAAAAGTCCCTTTATAGGTTTTATTCGACTTATAACCCTATTCAAATCGGCTTGTACTAAGCCAAAGGTAAAAATAACCATTCCCATTAAAACGATTGCAACTGGTCCTTTAGTGAGTACTGAGAAAGATAAAAAGACCCATGCTAACCACCAGGATTGATTGCTTGGACTGGAATATCTTCTCCATTGCAATAAAAAACTTATACCTAAAGTGCTACAAAGAAGTGCGTCACTAACTGCAATTCGGCTCCAAATTACTACTAAGGGAGAAAGAGCAAATCCCAAAGCTGCTATAAAAGCTGTTCTTCTTGGAAAAGAATCCTCATTCTGAGGAAATGCCATCAAGGTTTGACCCATGAAAAGCATCATTAACAAGGAAGAAATTGCAGATGGCAAACGAGCAGCCCAAGTGCCAAGTGGATCCCATGAATCTTGACCAGGTAGGGCATATATCAAGCCCATGATCCAATAAATAAGAGGCGGCTTATCAAAACGATTCAAGCCATTAACTCTTGGAGTAATCCAATCTCCAGATAAATGCATTCTTCTAGCTGCTGCTGCAAAAAGAGGAGGTGTTTCATCAAATAATCCTGTAGAACCTAATTGCCAAATAAATAAGAATATTCCAATCAACAAAAGTAAAAATAATCCTTTCTTCTGCTCAGTTTTAGATAAATTTATTTTTTTATTATTCATTATCTAAATTGTTATTTATTATTCATATTTTTTTTATTAATTCCATTAATAATCCAATCTTCAATTCGTTTAGCAAATGTCTTATATGAGGCAGATTCTTCTATGGATTTTCTGCATTTATTACGATCAATTCTTCCTATTTTAGATACTGCTAATTTCATAGCCTGGGTATCATCGGGAGGTACTACAAAGCCATTTATGCCTGATGTTATTAACTCTCCTGGGCCGCCTCTATCATAAGCAATTACTGGCACACCACAAGCCATCGATTCAATCACTACATTCCCATAAGCTTCATTCCATTTAGGTGTATTTAATAAGACTCTGCAAGTTCCTAATTCTTTTTGAAAAAGAGATGTTGAAAGGAAACCTCTAAATTCAATTATTTCTTCTGAAAATAACTTCTTTAATTTGCGCGCATAATTAGCATCATCTACCAATCCCCAAATTAATAATTTTTCACCTAATGAAGCTGCAACTTCCAGGGCGTCTTCCAATCCTTTCTCTGGGGCTACGCGACCAGCCCAACCCAAAGGGCCTCCAATTCCTGGCTGGAATTTATAGTTACTCATATCAAAACCATTCCCAACAATAATAGGATCTTCTAATGCTTCATAATCAGAGGCTTGCCTATAAGTATGAAATGCAAATCTATAAGAATGACTTGGGGCTAAATGATTAATTAACTGGGTTATTGCCTGTGAAACATCTCCCATACTTATCAAATGAAAAATCTCTACATCTAAAAATTGGCCAATCCATATAGGCAACCAATCATAACTAAAGTTCAAAATCGCATCCGAATTTTCTCCAAGCTCAATTGCTAATTCTAAAAGTCTTGGTAAAAGACCATTAGAAGGAATTTTGACTGAAGCAGTATGCTCTTGATGTTGCCAACTTGGTTGATCGATTCCTGCTGCATATTTAATTTCGACATCTGAACAATCCTTTGGGAGATGAGAACCTTCGGGAGCAATTAGAGTTACTTTATGACCAAAAGAGACAAGTCCTCTTATCAAAGAAATCAAAGTCACTTCAACACCCCCTCCTTTACCACTCCCTACAAAACCTATTGGAGTACTTACTAAAACTAGCTTCAAAGCTTTTGAATTCATTCAATAATTCCCTTTTCTAAGATTGCTCTATTAGGAACATCTTTTACCCAAAAACGATTACGTTGGCTTACTAATAATACCGAAATAAATATCAGGACAACTCCAATCCATTGCAAAAATTCGAGCCTTTCTCCTAGCCAAAGTCCCCCAGTAAACAAAGCAAAGACAGGAGTTAAAAAAGCCAAAGTACTAAAACTTGTTAGCTCTACTTGATTTGCAAACCAAAAAAACAATCCATAAGCAAGAGCACTCCCTAACAAACTTGCATAAAACATTAGTCCCCAATCAAAAGAATTCCATGATGGCCAAAAAGACCATTTGTTATCAAAATAATGCCAAATAAGTAGTGGGAAGCTCCCTAAAACCATATGCCAACCAGTAACTGAAACTGGGTCACTTTCTTTACATGCAAATCGTATTAAGACTGTTCCAAGTGCCATAGCCATTGCTGCCGCTAACATCCAGGCCTCCCCATGAGTTAAAAAGTTATTTTGAGAAACCACCTTGCCAAGTAATAACCAATGGTTTAAGTAATCAGCAGGTACACCCAAGCAGATAATCCCTGCTATACCAATTACTAATCCGATCCAACCAATAGGGTTAATTAAATCTCCAAAAATTGCTCTCGCTAAAAGAGCCACCATTAAAGGTTGAGAGTCAATCAAAACCGATCCAAGGCCTGCACCAGTTTGAGAAAGACCTTTCGCTAAAAAAATCTGAAATAAAGTTGCATCAACCAACGTAAAAACTAGGAACCAAAACAAATCTCCTTTAGAAATACTTATTTTTCTTTTTAGAAAAATTGCTGCTAAAAGAACAACCAGCCCTGCAGGGAAAATCCTTAAGAAGGCTACTATTTCTGGGCCTCCTGACTTCACTAAAGGAGCCATTGCTGCCATCGCAGTTCCCCATAAGGCAAAGGGAAGTATCATCAAAAACCAGCGCCAAATTAAAAACATGAGGCCAAATGGCAAACTCCTTATTTAAGATTCAATTAACTTTGCAGAAGTCGAATGATCTGGCCTTTTAAAAGAAAATCAAAACGAAGGATGGCAAGGATAATCATCGAGGGTGCAATTAATGGTGCGACTCGCAAACTTGTTCTAAAAGCTATCAAGCAAGTAGAAGAAAGAGAATTTCCAGCCCTATTGTTGCGAATTGATAGCCCTGGTGGGACAGTTGGTGATAGCCAAGAAATTCATGGAGCTCTTTTAAGGCTTAGAGAAAAAGGTTGTCATGTAGTTGCTAGTTTTGGCAACATTTCAGCCTCTGGAGGAGTCTATATAGGCGTAGGTGCAGAAAAAATAGTTGCCAATCCTGGAACAATTACTGGCTCAATTGGAGTAATTCTTAGAGGAAATAATCTTTCAAAATTACTTGACCGAATTGGGATACGCTTTGAAACAGTTAAAAGTGGTCTTTATAAAGACATACTCTCTCCTGATAGAGCTTTAACCCAAGAAGAAAAACAACTTCTTCAATCGCTTATTGATAGCAGTTACGAACAATTTGTAAATGAAGTGGCTCAAGGAAGAAATCTAAGCGTTGAGGATGTAAAAAATTTCGCAGATGGAAGAGTTTTCACTGGAGCGCAAGCAAAAGAACTTGGCTTAGTTGATGAACTTGGAGATGAAGATCATGCAAGAGTTGTTGCCGCCAAGTTGGCAGAAATAGACGAGAAGCTTCAACCTATTACACTAGGTAAACCAAAAAAGAAAATTCTTGGTTTCATTCCTGGGAGTGAGTTGATATTTAAATTAACTGATCTTATTAGTCTCGAACTTTCCTCAGCAGGCCAAGTCCTTTGGCTTTTCCGACCTTAAATTATGAGCAATAGTGAAAACTATGTTTTGCAGGCATTGCGAGGAGCAAATACCTGCGATAAAAACTCATCTGAATCAATAGGAAATTCAGTAAAAGAACTTATTTTTGAATTACAAAAAAGGAATGGCCTAAATCCAAAGCAAATTATCTCAATTACTTTTTCTACAACAAAAGATCTAGATGCATGCTTTCCAGCTTCTATAGCAAGACATCAACTTGGATTAGAGGAAGTTGCATTATTAGACTGCCAACAAATGTATGTCAAAAACGATTTGAAAAATTGCATTAGAATTCTTGCTCTGGCATGGTTAGCCCCTAATCAAATTCCAAAACATCCTTATTTAGGTAAAGCAATTACTCTTCGTCCTGATAGATAAAATAAAACTGACAGATACTGGTCCGTCATAATCATTAGATTTATGGAAGCATCTAGGTCCAAAATAAAACCATCAACTAGGTCTAAAAACCCTACAAAAATTTAATGATGATTTTTACTGAAAAATTTATCTCTAAAAAAAATATATTAAAGATTGGATTAACGGCAAGTTTAATTGGGTCATGTTTTTACTTAGAAGCCATCAACACAAAACAAAATAGTCTTGCCTCAGGAATAGAATTCAGGTGGGATCAAGACAAAACTTACAAAAAACTCAAATATATTCAAACCTCTAAAGACAGACTTGATAGATCTACCTACTATTTTCTATTAAAAAAGAATCAACGCAAAACAGCAATCCTAAAACTTTCTCTTAAGTTCCCTGAATATTTCAAAGCTACTATTAAAAACAAAAATGTTAATTTATGCAGAGCCAAGCTTGGAGGTTATAAAGGTCGCACAAAGTGTTTGGAAAAATTATCTGCTGCAGTTGAAATCAATAACAACATGAAGACCATCGATATTTACCCAAGCACTCCAATCCCAGCAGATAAAAGCGCTTATGCCGTAGTTCTCAAAATGTTTAATCCCAGAAAAGCCGGTTTTTATCAAATAAATACATATTCTCAGTCTCCTGGAGAGTTGCCTATTTCGCTTTATTTAGGAAGTTACCTTATAGAGATTGAGTAAGCTGATAAATTGTATTAACTACTTGATCAACTAGCTAGGAAATTGCAATGACAAAAAGGACACTTGGAGGAACAAGCCGAAAAAGAAAAAGGGTATCTGGCTTTAGAATTCGAATGAGAACCCATACAGGTAAAAGGGTTATCAGAAGCCGTAGAAAAAGAGGCCGCGTAAGACTGGCTGTTTAATCAAAACCTACTTTAAAAAATACTTAGAGTAGAAAAATGGTTTTACCTTCCCAGCTTCGCTTAAAGGGGTATAAAAGTTTTAATCACCTCTACAAAAAAGGCTTTAGATATCATGGTGCATCAATGATTCTTAGAGTTGCCGTAGCAAAACCAAATTTACTGAAAAGAAATTCTAAGAAATTAGAAAATTTTAAATGTGCCGTTTCAATCAGCCATAAAGTTAGTAAAAAATCGGTTATAAGAAATAAGCTTCGTAGAATTTTTCATGCACATTTGACATTAAAACTCAAGCATTTGAAATCTCAGTCATGGGCCTTGCTCAGCCTCAAACCAGAAAGCTCTTTGAAGAAAACTGAGTTGTTATTAAAAGAGTGTGACCACCTTCTATCAAAAGCTGGCTTAATGAAATGATAAAAAACTATGAACCTGAAAAAACTTTTTATGAAGGGGGGCCTTCTAAAGCCGACTTAATAATAAATCTCCTTGCAGGTTTTACTCTAATTGGATTGCCTTTTACCTTTGGAGCAATCGTTAGAGCTTTGTGGGTACGATTCAAAATTACAAATAAAAGAATTTCTGTTGAAGGGGGTTGGCTTGGTAGGGATAAAACGCAATTAGTTTATAGTCAAATTTCAGAGGTTCGTTCTATTCCAAGAGGCTTTGGTTCATATGGCGATATGGTAATAGTGCTTAAAGATCAAGCTAGACTGGAGATGAGATCAGTCCCAAATTTCCGTAAAACAGAAACCTATATCCTTGAAAGAGTTAATAAGCCAATCCAAAAAGCTGAAGAAGAAAATGCAAAAGGCTTCGCAGCCTAATAAAATCACCAGAAGATTCATCCCAAAGGGCTGCTTCTATTGCAAACTGGAAATGAAGTCTCCAACAATTTTTCTTAAATTATCGTGATCGGGTACATCTCTGACAATCTATTAATCCCGATCCTAGATTTCTTCTATGGATTGGTACCTAGCTATGGTTTAGCAATTGTTGCTCTCACAATTGTTATAAGGCTAGCTTTATTCCCTTTAAGTGCTGGTTCAATAAGAAGTGCAAGGAGAATGAAGATAGCTCAGCCAGTAATGCAGAAAAGGCAAGCTGAAATTAAAAGTCGCTATGCAAATAATCCTCAAAAGCAGCAAGAAGAACTTGGCAAGCTAATGAGTGAATTCGGCAGTCCACTTGCAGGATGCCTCCCCTTATTAGTTCAGATGCCAATACTTTTCGCCTTATTCGCAACTTTAAGGGGATCACCATTTGCAGATGTGCCCTATCTAATTAATTTAAAAATCCTTCCTTCTGATCAAATTGCAGCAATAGAGCCTAAACCCTTTAAGACGGCAAAACACTCTATATTTATTACCGCTGAAGATCATTTTCCCGTAATAGCCTCAGTTCCAGGGGGTACAAAAATAGGATCAGGCGACAGTATTCATATAAATCTACAAACACCAAGTGGAGAAACTTATAAGAAAGCTCTTTCAAGATATGAAAATGGCAACAAGTTTCAAGCAAATTGGAAGGTAACTAAAGGGGAAGGACTAGTAGAAGTTTCTTCGGATGGAACTGTTAATGCAATTGCTCCAGGGGATGCAACTATTGAAGCCAAAATACCTGGATTAGCTGCTAAAAGCGGCTTCCTTTTTATAAAAGCCCTTGGACAAGTTGGTTTTTATGTAAATGGGTCTATCAACTGGGATATAGCAATTCTTGTTGGAGGTTTTGGACTAACTCTTTTAATCTCGCAAACACTTTCAGGGCAAGGTATGCCCGCAAACCCTCAACAATCTACTGCTAATAAGATTACTCCAATAATGATTACTGGTATGTTTCTATTTTTCCCACTGCCAGCCGGAGTACTTCTTTATATGGTTATTGCAAATATATTCCAAGCACTTCAAACATTTTTATTGAGCAAGGAAGCCTTGCCTGACAACCTTCAAAAAATTCTTGATGATCAATTAGCCCAAAAATCTCAAAATCCTCTTGCGACATCTCCCTCAATTAGCGCAGAAGGTGAAAGGCTTCCTTTTGAGCCTAAAAGCAACAAATGATTAATTATCAAGAAACAATTAGAGCAATCTAAAAATTTCAAGGAACTTTTTTAAATCTTCAGTTTATTCTTGTCCCATTGAAAAACTTTTATGAAAGCTTGGGAAGAAAATCTAGATCTTTTAATAAGAGCAAGAACACCTATTATTTTAATAAGGACTAATGAAGAAATAAGAGTAGAGGAATTACTTCAGAAATCTTCCTCAAGATTTGATTCCAGGCGCTTAGCTATATGGGATTACATTCAAGGCCTACAAGGTCTAATTAATTCGAATGGAGTGGGAGCCAAGCAACCAATGGCTGTTCTTCAATGGCTACAAAAAGTTGAATCAAATAATCCAACAACTCTTTTTTTGAAAGATTTCCATCAATTTTGTGAAGATCCAGGAATAGCAAGAATGCTTAAAAATTTATCGTTAGAACTAAGAAAAACTTCTCACAACATTATTCTTTCTTCTGGGACTTGGAATCCCCCTAGTGATCTTGATGATGTCCTATCTATTCTTGACCTTCCTTTGCCAACCCAATCTGAATTAAAAGGTCTCTTAAAAAATATTGCCAATGCAAGCGGATCATCACTAGATGAAAATGTCCTTGAAGAATTAACAAGAGCATGTAGTGGACTAAGTGAAATAAGAGTTCGACAAGTTGCCGCTAGAGCTCTTGCTCAAAGAGGCAAAATGGGCAGAGAAGATTTAAAAGAAGTTCTAGAAGAAAAGAGACAAAATATTGCCCGCAGCGAAGTACTTGAATATTGCGAAACAAAGAATTCTCAAGCTGATGTTGGAGGCTTAGATGCGCTTAAGAAATGGCTAGGTCAAAGATATGTAGCCTTCTCAAAAGAAGCCAAAGACTTTGGTTTACCTCTTCCAAAAGGAGTTTTGTTACTTGGCCCTCAAGGTACTGGGAAATCACTAACCGCTAAGTCAATCGCTGATAGTTGGTCAATGCCATTACTTAGGCTTGATGTTGGCAGACTTTTCGCAGGTCTTGTAGGAGCAAGTGAAGCCAGAACAAGAGAAACCATTCAACGTGCCGAAGCAATGTCTCCATGCATCCTTTGGATTGATGAAATAGACAAAGCCTTTGGAGGCGATTCAAGAAGTGATGGTGGCACGAGTCAAAGAGTCCTTGCAAACATACTTACATGGATGGCAGAAAAAACTTCTGCCGTTTTTGTAGTTGCCACGGCAAATGCAATCGATCGATTACCTCCCGAATTACTTAGGAAAGGTAGATTTGATGAGATTTTTATGCTTGAGTTGCCTGTAAAAGAAGAAAGATTAAGTATTCTTAATCTCCATGTTCAACAAAGACGTCCCAATCTAAATATCCATTTAGAGACAATTGTAGATAGGACAGGTGGATTCTCTGGTGCAGAGCTTGAGCAAGTTGTAATTGAAGGAATGCATATAGCTTTTGCAGAAAAAAGAGAGCTTCAAGAAAGTGATTTAATTATTGCAGCTGCTCAACTAGTTCCACTCTCAAGGACAGCCAAAGAACAATTAGAATCTCTTAAGGAGTGGGCTTCAACAGGAAGAGCAAGACCAGCCTCCATTCATAAATAAAAATCATATAAAGAACTTTCTAAAACTAAATTCATAGAAAAGTCTTGCTATATCGGGCTTTAGAATTAAAAATTGAAAATTTTATTTCTCACTTAACAAACTAATTAAAAAATTTTCATCAAGACCCTTTAGGCTTATTCGATAAAACCAAACCTAAGTGCTAGATCTTCGTCTGATAAGAGAAAAACCAGAGCTCATAAAAAATGGGCTAAATCGCCGAGGTCTTTCGATAGATTTAACTCTTTTACAGGTTGATAGTCAAAACCTAAAAAAAATAGAAGAGCTTCGATCAAATCTTCAAGCTAAGAGTAATCAAATCGGCAAAGAGGTTGGAGAAGAAATTAAAAGTGGCCACAACCCAAATTCAAGCAAAATAAAAGACTTAAAACTCAAAGGAAACGAAATAAAAAAAGAAGTTTCTCAATTAGAAGTCCAAGAAAAAATTTTATCTTCAAAAATAAAAGCTCAACTACTTACTTTTCCAAATATTCCCTCCGAAGAAAGTCCATTAGGAAAAGATGAACAAGAAAATAAAGAAATCAGAAGGTGGGGGAAACCTCTAGAAGAAAACAATTTGCTAGAACATTGGCAAATAGGTAATGATTTAAAACTCTTTGAGAGTGAGAAATCCAATCAAATTGCTAAAAGTCGTTTTATAACCTTATTTAATGAAGGTGCTCGTCTAGAGAGAGCTTTAATCAACTTCATGCTAGATATTCATACTTCAAATGGTTATCAAGAAGTTCTTCCTCCTGTTTTAGTAAATAGTTCTTGCCTAACGGGATCTGGACAACTTCCTAAATTCGCTGAAGAAAGTTTTAAATGTAGCGATGATGATTTATGGCTAACTCCTACTGCTGAAGTTCCTTTAACAGCATTACATAAAGATGAAATTATCCCTTTTGAAGAATTACCAATTCGCTATGTAGCTTATAGCCCATGCTTTCGAAGAGAGGCAGGGAGCTATGGAAGAGACACCAAAGGTTTAATAAGACTTCATCAATTCAATAAAGTAGAACTTTATTGGTTTACTCATCCAAGAAAATCTGCCAAAGCACATGAACAATTAACTGCAGATGCCGAATCAATTCTTCAAGCCCTTGAATTACCTTATCGAGTCATTGAACTTTGTACTGGAGATCTAGGGTTTTCAGCCTCACGAACTTATGATTTAGAAGTTTGGTTAGCAGGAGCAAAAAAATATAGAGAAATCTCAAGTTGTAGTCTATGTACAGATTTTCAGGCCAGAAGATCTTCAATTCGTACTAAAGAAGATAAAAAGACTAAACTTGTCCATACACTAAATGGAAGCGGTTTAGCAATTGGAAGGACCATGGCTGCAATTATAGAAAATGGGCAACAGCCTGACGGAAGTGTCAATTTACCAAAAGCCTTAATTCCTTATTTTGGAAAAAGCACTCTAAAAAGAAACTGATTTCAAAAATTTTTAAATGAACGTTCTTATATCAATATTTGTATTAGGGTTTCTCATTTTTTTTCATGAAGCTGGCCATTTTCTTGCAGCAACCTTACAAGGAATAAAAGTCAATGGCTTTTCAATTGGATTTGGCCCTGCTCTTATTAAAAAAAATTTCAGGGGGGTCACCTATTCATTACGTGCATTACCTCTAGGAGGCTTCGTATCATTTCCTGATGAAGAAAACAATATTTCTACAGATGACCCTGACTTAATGAGAAATCGCTCTATACCCGAAAGAGCCCTTGTTATCTCAGCAGGGGTAATAGCTAATTTACTTCTAGCTTGGTTAGTATTAATTGGACAATCATCTTTCATAGGACTTCCAAATCCTCCAGATCCAGGGGTAATTGTTGTATCTGTTAAAAACGCAGAAGCTGCTCAACTATCTGGATTAATTGCCGGAGATAAAATAATAGGCGTCAATGGAATCAAGCTAAGCAAAGGGTCCCAAGCAGTTAAATCATTAGTAAGTCAAATACAAGAATCTCCAGGCAAAACTCTTGAATTTGAAAGCCAAAGAGGAGAAACAAGTCAGATTATTAATATCACTCCATCAATGAAAGAAGGGAATGGAAGAATTGGTGCTCAATTACAACCCAATATCTCTCAAATCATTAAACCTGCTAGTTCTATTAAAGAAGCCATAAAACAATCAAATGTCCAATTCATTGATATTTTAATGAAAACGATCAATGGCTATAAGGGACTGCTGACAGATTTCAATTCAACAGCAAAACAAATGAGTGGTCCCGTAAAAATAATTGAAATAGGAGCTCAGTTATCAGAGCAGGGAAGTACTGGTTTATTTCTTTTCGCAGCATTAGTTTCTATTAATCTTGCAGTTCTAAATTCATTACCATTGCCATTACTTGATGGTGGTCAACTTTCATTACTTCTTATAGAAGGTATTAGAGGTAAACCCGTACCAGAAAAATTTCAAATGGCCTTTATGCAATCAGGATTTCTTCTATTAGTTGGTCTAAGTATCGTTCTTATAATTCGGGATACTTCCCAACTTGATTTTTTCCAACAAATTATCAGTCCATAAAAGCCTTAATTGAAAAAGAATGAATCTCGTTTTTTAAACCCTTTGCCTATAAAAAAATCATGATATTTGCAAAATTTTGGCTTTAATGGGGGTTTATTCAAAAAACTAATTATCCAAGGAGTTATTATTAATAGATAATCCACCAGAAGAACCAAGCAGCATGGCTAAAAAGTCAATGATAGCAAGAGATGTTAAACGAAAAAAAATTGTAGAACGTTTTGCCAGCAAGCGAAAATCGCTTTTAGAAGCTTTTAATGCTGCAAAAGATCCAATGCAAAGACTAGAAATTCATAGAAAAATTCAGTCCCTCCCAAGAAATAGTGCCCCAAACAGAATTAGGAATCGATGCTGGGCTACAGGGAAACCAAGAGGGGTATATCGTGATTTTGGTCTATGCAGAAATCAATTGCGTGCTAGAGCTCATAAAGGAGAATTACCTGGAGTAGTAAAAGCCAGCTGGTGAGATAAAAATCTTTTCGTTCTGCTTAGAAATTAAAAACGACTCAAATCAACATTTTTATATCAATTTTTTCTACAATTTCTCTTATGGAACGTAGTAAAAAAAGTTCAAATGAGGTTTTTACTTAATTATTTACCGATTAAATGTAAGAATGCTCATAGATATAAAGACATAAGCTCACGTGCAAGGTCAGACAAAGACGATCTCCTTTG
>CETG01076414.1_pt1 | contig 13196 bp, 18 predicted proteins | sample 361471 | NCBI WGS metagenome assembly CETG01 (sample SAMEA2622696, study PRJEB7988) | marine metagenome | isolation source: saline water (ENVO:00002010), including | reverse complement strand
TACTACTACTATTACTATTCATACCTCTAGCAAGAGAAGATTTAGGCCCATAGAGAACCACTAATGTTTAGTATTGCAAAACATGTGTGTACTTTTGTAAAGACGTTTAGCGACGTGCTATTCATTTTTGATTCTTTCGAAAGCATTTTTGTGTTACTTGCCTTTTTATTTTGACTTAAGCTCATTTAAGACTATAAATTTTTGACTCTGGGAAAAATATGCTTAACATTCTGTTCCTTTTTACCCTTAGCTGAGTGAGTTCTTTTGTTTTGCACTTTTCAGGTGTCACACTTATTTGTTGAACAACTCTTATCCTTCTAAAATTATTGGTCGTAATTTTTTCACGGTCAAAGTAAATATCCATTAATTTATTAATATTCAAAGAGTTAAAGAGATGTTTTCTTCAAGAAAAACTGTACAAAAGCCTATCCTGCAGAATAATGCTTTTGCTGCTGAATCCTTTTGCTTAGGAGAGTATCTGAAGAGACAAGATACAAACTAGTTGTTTTAATGATGTTTCTAGCTGGATTTGGTCTTCTTACTTTGGTTACCTGGGTCCTTAATTACTTTAATTTTCTTACTTTTTCTAATTGAGTTTTAATAAACTCATCAAAACTGTTTCTTCTCCTGATTGATTTTCAATTTGACTATATCTTTTAATTAGCTTACTTAACTTGATTTTTTACTTGTTTACACTGAAGCATTAATTAACTAATAGGTTTATAATTGTTTGTAAAACATTTTTAATGTCTAACACCTGGGATGTTTATTACAATCATTATTCTGACTGGGATGATGCGCATTGTTTTAATGTAAGAGTTGAACTTAAATTCGAGGAAAATATAAAAAGTCTAGGTTATATAGAGTTTTTCAATGCAGACGAATTATTTTTTCCAGAAAGTAATTTTTCAAATGATACTTTACCAAAAAGCAAAACCTACATAAAAAGTGATAATGAAATTACCTTATCTTTCGAAGTGCCATATGATTGGTCGATAGATACAGATTGGGAAGATAAAGCTCTTGTCCTTCTTGGTCTTAAAGATGAGTGGGTTATTGACTCTTCAGTAGAGGATAAATGATTTTTAAATTAATTTTGTTTGGAAACTTACAATAATAATCTATATTTTATTCAAGAATAAAATACTAAAGTCAAACCTTTTTGAGTTAGATGAAATTCTTTTTCTTCTCTACTTAAATCCATTGCAAGTTGTTCACCTTCTTTAATTGCTTTTTCATATGGAGGTTTTGATGTTGAGATTCCTTTGTAAATAGCTGCTATACCAAGAGGAGTAGCATTCCAAGCAAAATTCTCAGTTTCTCCAATAGGTGGTTGGTTTAATGCTTCCTCAAGAAGACTAGAATAGTTTGACTTTGGTCGTGTTGTTGTTGATGTCATTTTATATTTAAGAATTTCTTATAAAAAACTTTTTGAGTATTCCTTAGAAGAACTATTACTTTCTAGTCCAAAAGTTTCTATTATGTGACCTTTTTGTTGATCTCTGCATCCTTTTTTAGTTTAATCATTAGTTTTTTACTTCTTCCTCTTGGTTTTCTTCAGCTTGATTTACTAATCTGTAAATATAAAATCTATTATTTTTCTTGTAGAGTCTTTTGAAATAAAAGAAACTGCTTGAATTGCTCAAATAGTTCACTATTATATTCTTCTCTTGATTCCAAAATTATATCTTTTGAGTTGTTTTTTGGAACTTTATATTCTTTCTTATTGTATGTAATACCTTTGTCTGAGATTAGTTCATCCAAATCATTATATTTGTACGTTGTATTATATATTGTTCTTTCAGGTTTATTCCATCTTTCGCTATTTAAATATTTAGATCTTTGTGAATCAATTACGCCTCTAGCTAATAAAGCCTCTTCAACTAATATTCCAACCACTTTGGATTGGCTAAGCTTTTCATTACTTGAAATCTGATTTATTAAATCCTGAACAATTGGCGTTGGAAGATAGCCAATCCTTTTTCTTAGGGAGGGCATGACTTTGTAGCCAAAATTATAATTTACTTTATCTTTTGGTTTTATTCAAAATAATTTATTTATTTCTTGACTTTAAATTCGCTATAAAATCCAATCCTCCATTACGATTTTAGCTTTTTCCCATTCGTTAAATGCTTTAAGCTCATTTATCCTTTTTATTGCTGAATATGCCATTTCTCCTTTTCTCCAAAAATTAATGTTATTTATTGGGCTAAGAAGATTAGATTCACCACCAGGAATTGGAAGGTTTTTAGACATGATTTAATGAAGAGGAGAGCTATTGTTGATTTGAATAATTTTTTACTCTTTCTTCTACAATAAACTACAAGAGGCCTAATCATTTCTACTTTTTTTAATGTTCAAAGAAATTGATTAAATTCTTATAAGTTTATTTATTTATTTATTTATTAACCATTACGTATTACTGCTTCATTAGAAATAATATACTTAAAACTTTTTGTCTTCAGGAAAATCGGGCTTCTCTTTCTTTTTTCGTCTGCCATCAGTAAGCTCTAATAAAGTAGAAAGCTGTTCATATACTGATCTTAAAGAGGATAATTCTGGTAATAAACCATCATTCCTTAGGTCTTCATCCATATATCTCAGCTCTTGCCTAACATAGGATAGAATTGATTTTGCTTCATCTCTTTTTGGTCCAGCCATATTAAATTTTTATATGATGAGAAGATACCCCAAAAAGGTTCTAAAATAAGTTTTGAACTGGGTATCAAGACAATGTGATTATATTTTAAATCTTTTTCTTAATTCAATTTATATCTATTTTCTTGTTGTATTTTACAATTTATCTTCGAGTTATTATTTATAGAAGAATGAGCTATTTATTTTTAATATTAAAATATAATTTATAGGAAAGTTATTAATTAATGATTTCAGACCTGGTTGTTGTTGGTGGTGGTGCTTCTGCCTTTATGGGAGCTATCACAGCTAAAAGTAATGGACTTAAGTCTGTGATTATTCTTGAAAGCACATCTAAAGTACTCGAGAAAGTTAGGATTAGTGGCGGAGGCAGGTGTAATATTACTAATTCCTGTAATGAGATTGATAATTTAGTTGATAATTATCCTCGAGGTGAAAAACAACTTATAGGTTTATTTACTAGATTTTCTACTATTGAAGCTTTTGATTGGTTTCAAAATCGAGGTCTCAAATTAAAAGTAGAGAATGATGGGAGAGTCTTTCCCAGCTCTAATTCTTCTAATGATGTAATTAAATGTTTAACAGATTCTGCAAAACAATCTGGAGTAAAAGTAATTACAGATTCTCATGTAAAGCAAATAAGTTTTAACAGTGAAGGTTTTGATTTATTGGTTAAGGGTAATACTTCATTTAAAACGAAAAAAGTTTTGATGTGTACGGGAGGTCATCCAAGTGGACGTAAATTGGCCAAAAGCATGGGACATACAATTGTTAAGCCTGTTCCTTCTTTGTTTTCTTTTTGTACTTTTGAAAATTCACTTAGTCTTTGTTCAGGTATTACTTTAGATACTCAAATAACACTCACTATAAATAAGAAAAACTTTTTTGAAAAAGGCTCTCTATTAATAACTCATAAAGGTTTCAGTGGGCCAGTTATATTTCGTCTTTCAGCATTTAGTGCTAGAGATCTTCATGCTAACAATTACAAGGCTAAATTAAAAATAAATTGGCTGCTTAGGAGTGAGATTGAGACTAGATCAGAAATTGAATCTTTTAAATTAGAAAATGCCAAAAGACTTATTTTAAATACTAAGCCTTTTGATAATTTACCTAAGAGTTTATGGAGAGCAATTGTTTTATCTGCACATATTGATTGTGAATCGAAATGGGCTGACCTGACTAAAAAAAATAGAGAGGCTTTGATAAAATGTTTAACTAGGCAGGTTTATTCAATTAAAAGCCGTGGACCTTTTGGTGAAGAATTTGTTACAGCAGGTGGTATCTTACTTAAAGAAATTAATTTCAAGACTATGGAGAGTAAGATTTGTAAAGGTTTATACTTTGCAGGTGAAATATTAGATATCGATGGAATAACAGGTGGTTTTAATTTCCAACATTGTTGGACAAGTGGTTGGATAGCCGGAAGTGCAATGAATATAAAATAGGGCTATCTTTATGAATTAATAAATTTTATTTATTGAAGACCTATGGCTGCAATTAATGCTGGAATGGCCACTATTATTAAGCCAACAGAGGCTGTGGCTGCAAGTAGTGATGTACTCACGGCTATTTAATAAATTAACCTAATAGTAATTTATGAGTTAATGTCAAACTGTGATTATTAATACTATTAGTAGTGACTTCTTCTCTGTTCTGGCTTTTATTCCTTGTCTTTGATTATTTATAATTAAATCTTTTATCTTTGGGCCCGAGCATGCTAAATACTTTTCTTTACTTAACTCTAAGTGATTTATTTATAATTTATATCGCCAAGCGTTAGAGCAGGAGGACAGGCATGGGTAGGTATTATTGCTTATTTGTGTTGTCTGTGAGGGCGTCTTCCACGCTTTACCTCTATTAATAACTAAAGTTCATAAAAATCTTTTCGACTAAATTGTTTACTTCAATCATCTATAAATCAATATTTAATGATTTTGCCTTTTTGACCTTGAGAATTTTTACTGGAGTATTACTAATTCACCATGGTTTTGAAAAATTGAATGATATAAATAATTTTGCTGACGCATTTGTTCGCCCTCTTCACTTGCCTTTTCCTGTAACCCTTTCATATATTGCAGCCTCTTCTGAAATTGGTGGCAGTTGGTTATTAATTCTGGGCCTTGCTACAAGATTAGGCGCATTAGCAATTTTAGGAACAATGACTGTTGCTATATATCACGCAATATTAACATCAGGTTTTAACATCTATTTATTGGAGCTTTTGGCCCTCTATTTTGGTTCCGCATTCTCAATGTTTTTAATAGGCCCAGGCAAGTTTTCTGCTGATTTCATTATCGTAGAAATTTTTATTAAGAAAGGAAATCCTTTTGAAAATTATTTGATTGTTAATTCTGAAAAAATTAAAAAATCCAACTCAATCAGAGAGAAAACTAAAAAAAACAAACCTTTTGCTTTTCCCTTTTCTAGCTATTGGTCTTAATTCTGCAAATTATTTACTAATATCTTTCTTTTTCATTGATAAATAAAACCACATCCATGTAGGCAAAGTAATAAAAAAACCTATTAGAATTATATAACTTTTTGTAGTATCCCAAGAAGACTCGTCACAAGTTTCTCTGATTTTGCTTGATTCATCCAATTTGCTACTCAAGTTTCTGCAAATATTTAGCCCATGAATACTAAGGGTTCCGTATGTGATAGCTGTTGGAACTGTTGCAAGAAATATTGCGAGTATCAGATTACCCAGCTTCAAATTGAGGTCTTTTCTTTTTTTTGGATCCATATATATATTTTCATTCATTTTCATGAGATGGCCTAGTGTTTTTCTTAATTTTTTACAAAGCAATAATTATCGTAAATGAGGAATAGCTTTTGAATAGCCTGCTCTGTATTTATATTGATTTGATTTTAATTATTTCTTTCGTAATTAGTTCGCTTATATATTTTAAGTAATTACTTAGCCTCTTAGACTTGTGCTTGGTTGCAGGTTTATAAACTTTGTGAATTTATAAATGCTTAATATACTTATCTTAGGTTAAAATTAAAAGTTAGAAGCAATTTAAACAATTTCAGAATGTCCACTAGTAAGAGAGAGGAAGTTAGTTCCCATTTGCGTTATATAAGGCAAGAACTTCGAGACTTGGATCAAATGCTTGGACAATATGGTTTGTTACCTGAATTGTCAGAGCTTAAAGAGGTCTATAACTCTTTAGATGCACTACATCAATTGCTATCAGGCAAAGTTAAAAAGAAACCTAAGCCTGAGTTTGAGGATTGATAAACAGTTTCTCAACAATGGTTGAATTCTTAAGTTTCTCTACTTAACTGATTTAGATCCTTATTTTGAAAATATATTTTTAAGGGCTTGCAAAAAATAAAACTAATAACAATATATATATTAGTATTAAATAAGCTAATGAAAGAAGAAACTTGGAAAAATGAATATAAACAATGGAAAAATTTAAAACCTTATCAAATTAAATTGATTAATGATGGTCCTAATAGTCAATCTCAGGCTTGGCTATTGAATTCTATGTGGTGTGAATGGATGGATTTGAAAAAAATGAATGAGTCTGAAGTTTATAAATCCAATAATTCTTCCTCATCTTCTTTTACTTCGATTGATCCTTGGGATAGCTGATTTTGGTTATTTTATTTAGTGGCCTTTTAATTAGAAAAATGATTTTTTTCCAATACATCATGAATAATTATTTCTTTTACGAAAACTTGAATTACTACAGCCATTGGAATAGCAAGCAATAAACCTAATGGACCAAATAGAATAGTGAATATAAATTGCGCACTAATAGTTAAACCAGGAAGTAATTTGACTTGTTTGTGCATGATAGATGGAGTTATAATATAACTCTCTATATTTTGAATTACAATATATAATCCTAGAACTGCTAGAGATTTCCATGGTGTATCAAGTAAAGCGACTGACATAGGGAAAATAGTGCTTATTGTTGGACCTACATTTGGTATGACGTTTAAAATGCCTGCAATAATAGCATTCGCAATTACTAATTTTATCCCTAGTAAATATAGTCCAGTAGCAGCAAGTATTGCAACACATATTGAGCTGAGTACAACTCCTGTCATCCAGCTACTTAGAGCATCTCCGCACTTTAATAATATCAATCTTGCGCGTCTTCTGTAAAACGAAGGAACTAATAGGATCGCTACCTCTCTATAAGAATTTGGCTGTAAAGTTATCATTAATGTAACTGATATTATAAACAATAATTGAAGTATACCTATCCCAACATTGCTAGCTAAGTTTATTAATTTAGTCATGCTATCTGTTACACCATTAGCTAGAGTTGAACCATCTGGAATAATACTTAATTTGTTATTTAATATTGATCTATCTGCTAAATTAGGAATATTATCCTTATAGATTATTTCTGCAATATTATAGAAGGTGTTTACAGAAAGATCCCAAAGCTTACTTGCTGCTGATGGTATTTGATTAATTAATTCTTGAAATTCACTTGTGAATTGGGGAATTATTATTACTATAGAAGCGCTTGAAATTAGCACTATAGATATTAATGTTAAGCCAAAGGATGCCCATCTTGGAATTGAAAATATATCCCTAATCTTTCCCGTAATTGTGCAAAGTGCCATTGCTACAATTATCGAAGCAAATAAGAGTATGAATATTTCTTTTAAACTCCACAAAATTAATATGGAGATTATTAATGCTGCTATTGCTAGAATGGTGTTTGATTTCAATTTAGATATTTATTTATTATTATTATTGCGGTTGTTAGCGTGCCTTTGAGCAAAACGCATAAATCTTTCAAAATCCTTTTCAGAATTCCAAGAAAATATAGACTTAACTTCTTTAATATGGTTCTTTGATATTGATAGATCGATTTTTCTTGTTGATATTTCACCTTCTTGGTCGATTAAAGACATTTTTTGTACTGATTTGAAATTTTCTATTGTTATTGTAGAAGGTTTGTAGAATTTATATATTGCCTGACCTTTTTTTCCATCCAAACTTCTAAATAAACGGATTTCTGGATTATCTTTTTCATCTTTTCCTTTTATAAATTGAATTGTTACTTTCTCATGGATGTTAGTCATATCTAATCTTAATTTTATCAATAGATATTCTAATTTAAAAATTATAGTGGATTGAGGTTCTCCTTTAAAATTTTATCTAATGATAATTTCAGATCTAAGCCACTAATATCAATTGAATTTAGATTTTTTGTTTTCTGAAGTTCATACTCATAACATTTGTCATAATAATCCAGCATTGCTATACATGCTTTTGACCATCGCTTTTCTTCAATAGCAATCAAAGCTTCTTTAGTCCTTTGTGGCCCTAACCTTTTACTTATTCTATTTACTGCATCTTTTAATTCATTTGGAGGGTTTTGGCTGTAAATTTTGACCAGATTCTCTACTCGTTCATCATTATTTTTTATAATTTCTAATATGGGTGCATTTCTCATTTGTGTAAATAAATTTTTTGGTATTCTGCATTTTCCTAGGTAAGAGCTTTCAGCCTCTAGCCAGATTTCCATAGAACTACTTTTAGAAAATTTATCAAGATTTTCCGCAAGAATATTTTCAAATTGTTGAGTTGTGGGCTGTTTATCCATTCCTAAAGAGCCAAAACTACTTCCTCTATGATTCGCCAGTCCTTCCAAGTCAATTACATATATTTTTTCTGTGTTAATGAATTTGAGAAGATCTGTTTTGCCTGTACCAGTTTTTCCTCCTAATAATCTTATAGGTAAATCAGCCTCGAATTGCTTCAAAACCCACTTCCTATAGCTCTTGTATCCTTCCTTTAGCAAATATGTCTCGACACCTATTGTTCTAGCAAGCCAAGCGAATGCCTTTGATCTCATGCCACCACGCCAACAATAAATTCTTAGTGATTTTTTTGATCCATTTTTATTAGAAACTATTTTCAAAATTAAACTAATGAGTTTTTTTGTGTTCGGTAAGGTTACTTTTAATCCAATAAGTACTGCCTTTAATCGACTTTCTTTTTTATAGCTTCTGCCAATTAATTCTCTTTCTTTATTAGAAAATAAAGGTACATTAATGGCACCAGGCAAATGTCCTTGAGAAAACTCAATAGGACTCCTTACATCAATAATTGGACTTGTTAAATTCCGAAAATCCGTTAAGGGATAAACTGAATTGGTAGGTTTCTCTGACATAGTGTTAGTTCCCTGGTCATTTTAGGCCGGTAGTTGATCATGACTGAAGAAAAATTACATCCACATAAAAAAAGCATAAATGAGTTTTTGGAGTCTTTTGTTAAGGCTTCAGAGAGAAAACGACTTACGATGCTTCCCCTTTTGGAACAACGTGTTGATGAGCTTATTGCTCTTGGCTCAGAATTAATGTCTATTTTTGATTCAGATAGTTGTGATTGGACTCCTGGGTTCGTTTTACAACTCATTCATAAAAAGGATGAGAATTTTATAAAAAATATTCTTAATTGTGATGATCTTGCATGGTTCACCGCTCCATCTGAAGTTGATTTTGATTATTCGTCTTTGCAGGGGTATTTATTAAAGGAACAATATGAAGAGGCTGATCGCTTCACTAGTTCAAAACTTAGAGAGCTCGCAGGTGAGAAAGCAGTGAAAAGAGGATATGTTTATTTCTCGGAGGTTGAATCAATTCCTGGAATTGATTTATCAACTTTAGATAAACTATGGATAATTTATTCCAAAGGGAAATTTGGATTTACAGTTCAAGCAAAAATATTGGATTCATTAGATGGGAGATATGACAAACTTTGGCCTAGGATTGGGTGGAAAAAAGATGGAATATGGACCAGGTATCCTAAAGCTTTTAATTGGTCAATTGAAGCCCCAAGTGGACACATGCCTTTGGTTAACCAACTTAGAGGGGTGCGGCTTATGGATTCCTTACTTAATCACCCTGCATTAGCTTCTAAACGTTAGTCAGTTGAAATTAAATGTTTAATTTTTCTTATAAAAGATTTTTATCACTTAAGTTTAAAACTTCGTTCTCTATTAAATTAGCTTTTGGGAAAGGATGGATTTACAAAAGATGTTTTAATTAATTGTGAATCCTTCATCTAATTGGGATGTATTTATTCATCCTTCAACTTTAAAACTAGCTTCCTTTATTGAAACTCTTATAGAGCCTGTAATATCTACTGAGGTTTCAGATAGAATTCAATTAGGGCTTCATGAAGCACTTGTTAATGCTGTTATACATGGAAATTTGTCTGATCCAAATAAAGTAATTCGTGTTAGAAGAGTTCTTACACCAAATTGGTTTGTTTGGCAAATTCAAGACGAAGGGATTGGGATTGTTAAAAATAAAAGATTAAGATCTTTGCCTTTGAAAATTGATGCGAATAGTGGGCGAGGGATATATTTAATATATCAGTGTTTCGATGATGTTAGATGGAGTAGGAAAGGAAATAGACTTCAACTTTCCTTAAAGAAATAAAAATTTAATGGTTTTCACAACCTTCATCTTTTATATCTTCTCGTATCCATAATATTGCTTGTTTTAATAGATTTTCTATTTCTATTTCATCTCCATCATTCATTAATTGTGAAATTGCAGAAATTAATAATTCAGCACTTCTTCTCTGTTTATTTCCTCTATATTTGTGCCATGCCAAGTTATTAATACTAAGTTCGTTATGAAGCTCTTTTGCTAGCGATCTAGCTTCTTTTGTCCAAATAGATTTATTTCTTTTCATGATAAATATGGATTAATTTGTTAGGTGTGTTGTATACATTTTACATTAATTAATTTTATTCTTTAGGTTTATTTGCTTTCCAAATTTTAGTCATAAAGTGTGATTCAGAAGAAATTGATGAGAAACCACTTTCTTCTAATCTTAAGTTTATATCATCAATTATGTAGTCTCTATAATAAGGTTCATGAAAAATTTTGTGAAAGTTCTCCATTATTGATGTGAATTTTGGAGAATCATCTATTTGAATAGAATCTGCAAGGACAAGAATACCTCCTGGCTCTAGCAACCTAAAACATTCATTAATTACATTTTGTCTTGCTTCTCTAGGTAGTTCGTGAAAAAGGAAAACACAAGTCAATGCTTGAAAACTATTTGAAGAATATGGCATTTTTTCAGCATTCGCTTTTGTTAATTGAACAAGATCACCACTTCTGGCACTTAAATATTTACTAGCTTGTTTTAAGTATGAGCCTGATAGATCAAGGCCATGAAGTTCTACTTCTGGTAAAGCACTTTGTATTTGTTGAAGAGTTCTTCCAGTTCCAGTCGCGACGTCTAGCACTTTTGCTTTTGTTTTGTTCCCAGATAGATGTTTTTTTAGACCTCTTTTAAGTGGTGCTAAAACTCGTCTTCTCATGGAATCTGCAGTGCCATTGAAAAGTATCTCAACTTGTAGATCATAAATTTCTGCAGAATGCTCACTTAAGTATCCATCAGTCTGATGATGAAAATTCTGCAAATAATAATTTGGATAATCTTTCTCGTTAACATCTCTTGGAATTTCCCTTGTTTTATTTCTTTTGCGTCTTTCCCAAGTTAATGGCATATCAAGCCAGACGAGTGGATATTTTTTTGCCCATTCCAACCATGGAGCATCAAAAAGTTGAGATTTGGGATAAATACCTTCCTCTGCCTCTTTCCAGTCTGTTCTCTCTAAATCTTCCATTGATCGTCTGATTTCTTTTACTAGCTCCTGATCGATGGGAAATCTTTCTGGTACCGCTTCAGGTGCAAAAATTCCCATTAATTTTGAGCTCAATTCTTTATGGGCTAGCCCAGCAAGTGACTTTCCCTGTTGAAGAGTGTAATAAGCTATTCTTTCTAGGCTTGGCCCTGCCATGAAATAATGGATAATTTCTTATTATCTAACAGATTTGATTGAGTAATGACTAATTAACTGAAAAAATTTTAAGGTCTATGCACAATTTCTACTACATAGACCTTGGAATTAGTAATTGGTTTATAGAGTTTAAGCGTCGTAGTACATAGTAAATTCATGAGGATGTGGTCTTTGCCTTAGCTGTTGAACTTCCTCGTATTTAAGATCAATCCAATTATCTATGAAATCATTAGTAAATACGCCGCCTTCGGTTAAATATTTGTTGTCAGATTTCAAGGCTTCTAGGGCATCATTTAAAGAGGAAGGAACCGTGTCAATTCTAGATAAATCTTCAGCTGGAAGTTCAAAAAGGTCAACATCAACTCCATCTCCTGGGTCAATTTGATTTTTGATTCCATCAATACCTGCCATCATCATTGCTGAGAAAGCTATGTAGGGGTTAGCGAGTGCGTCACCTGAACGGAATTCAAGCCTCTTTGCCTTTGGACTAGGACCTGTTAATGGAATCCTTACCGCAGCTGATCTATTACCTTGCGAATAAACTAGATTAACTGGTGCTTCAAATCCAGGAACTAGTCTTTTGTAGCTGTTCGTTGTTGGATTTGTAAATGCAAGGAATGAAGGAGCATGTTTAAGTATGCCTCCTATGTACCACTTTGCTGTTTGAGAGAGATTTGCATAAGTACCCTCTCCATAAAACAAAGGCTGACCTCCTTTCCATAAGCTTTGATGCACATGCATCCCTGTCCCATTGTCATTGAAAACAGGTTTGGGCATGAAAGTTGCAGTTTTTCCATATTTTTTTGCCACATTACGCACAATGTATTTGTAAATCATCACATTGTCTGCAGCGTTTATAAGTGGTGCAAATTTCATCCCTAATTCATGTTGGCCAGCACCTGCAACTTCATGGTGATGTTTCTCAATGGGTATTCCTAATTCCCCCATTAAAAGAAGCATCTCAGATCTCATGTCTTGAGCTGTATCGTTTGGTGAGACAGGGAAATAGCCCTCTTTTAGTTGGATTTTGTATCCAAGGTTGCCCCCTTCTTCTATTCTTCCAGTGTTCCAGGGAGCTTCTATTGTATCTACGCTATAAAAACTCCCACCCTCACCTGAGTTATATCTAACGTCATCAAATATAAAAAATTCTGGCTCAGGACCAAAGAATGCAGCATCCGCAACACTGGTGCTACCTAAATAATCTAACGCTTTTTGAGCTAAAGCTCTAGGACACCTTGCATATGGCTCCCCGCTTCTTGGTTCTTGAATTGAACAAATTAAGCTAAGAGTTTTATGACTGTAAAAAGGGTCAATCCAGCTGGTTGAAGGATCAGGAACCATAGCCATATCTGATTCGTTAATAGCTTTCCATCCACGAATGGAAGAGCCATCAAAAGCAAGTCCCTCTGAGAAAGAACTCTCTTCAATAAGATCTGATGCTACGGTTAGATGTTGCCATTTTCCATGTAGGTCAGCGAATTTTAAATCTATAAGCTCAATGTTTTCGTCCTTAATTTGACGAAGAACATCTTGAGGGGTCTTGCTCATGGTGAATTTGATTTACAACTGAGATGTTTAATTATGAACGTAATAAGCGTTTGAATCTCTTTTTGTATCAAAGAGCACTTTTTTGGGACTTTTAATAGAAAACTTTGATTGTTTTTGAGCTTTTTTGTTTGTTTAAAAAAAATTGTAGCTAATTCCTATTGCAATCCCTAAAAAAAACACCCCGACTTT
>CETG01430821.1_pt1 | contig 13207 bp, 12 predicted proteins | sample 361471 | NCBI WGS metagenome assembly CETG01 (sample SAMEA2622696, study PRJEB7988) | marine metagenome | isolation source: saline water (ENVO:00002010), including | reverse complement strand
TAAATATCCAAACTTATATTATCTAATGCTTTAACAGTGAGACTATCCTTACCATAGATCTTTGATACTTTTTCCAGAGAAGCTACTTTAGTAATCATCAATAAAATTTACAAGGGAGGAATAATATTAGCCAAAATTTCCTGCAAAAATGGTGTCTCAGAGACCGCTGTATTTGCTAACTTGAAAAGAGGATTAGATAAAATTCCGCCAAGAGCTGTTACAGCTAAGCAAGTATAGAGAGCAACTCTCAAAGGAGGTAATCCAACTACATTCCAGTCGTTTTGAGGATATGATTTCACTATCTCGGAGGCTTCTTGAGGTTCTTTTACTACCATCATTTTTATTACAGATATATAGTAGTAAATTGATATTACTGATGTGACTAAACCAATTATTACCAAAAGGTATTGATGATTAGCCCAGCCTGCAAAAAATAAGTAAATTTTTCCAAAGAAACCTAACATTGGCGGAAGACCTCCAAGTGAAAGTAAGCATACACTTAATCCGAGTGTAATTAAAGGATCTTTTTGGTAGAGTCCTGAATAATCTGTAATTTTATCCGAACCAGTTTTTAGTGAAAATAAAATAACACATGAAAAAGCTCCTAAGTTCATGAATAAATAAGCTGCGAGATATAAAACTGCTGCTGATAGTCCGTCTTGTGTCCCTGAAACTATACCAATCATTACAAAACCGGCTTGCCCTATAGAGCTATATGCCAACATTCGTTTCATAGAGGTTTGAGCTAAAGCAACAATATTACCTAAAGCCATACTTAAAATTGCTAAAACAGTAAAAAGTAATTTCCACTCCTCATCAAATGAATTAAAAGTTGTTATTAATATTCTTATGGCAAAAGCAAAACCAGCAGTTTTAGATCCTACGGATAAAAAAGCTACAACTGGCGTTGGTGACCCTTCATAAACATCAGGGGTCCATTGATGAAATGGTACAGCAGCTATTTTGAAGGCGACTGTTGAAAGAACAAAAACTAAAGCAATAGATGTTATAAAGGCTGGTTTGTCTATTAACTGAATTCCAATAGAAGATAAATTTGTAGAACCACTTAATCCATAAAGTAAGGAAGATCCATAGAGATAGACCGCGGCAGCAGCTGATCCAACAAGTAAATACTTCAAAGCAGCTTCAGAGCTCCTGGGATCTCTTTTTAAATACCCTGACAGCAAATAGCTCGCTACTGATAAGGTCTCTAATGAAATAAATACACTTACTAGGTCAGTAGATCCACACAAAAGCATTGCTCCTAAAGTGGCTGATAAAACTATCGCTGCAAATTCCCCTATTGGACTTCCACTTTGCTCTGTATATCTCCAACTTATTAGAAGAGAAATTAGTGTTGAAAGTGCAATTATCGCTCGAAAGGCTAAAGATAAATTATCCGATATAAAAGAACCCAAGAAGGCAATTTCTGCAGGGTTACTCCATTGATAAGACAAAGCTAATAGAGAACTTCCTAAAGAGCTATAACAAATTATTGGAGACCATTTGGAAGCAGTCTTTTCTCCAGCTAAATCAACAATTAAAGTTCCAATGACACCAAGCAGAATAAATGCTTCAGGAATAATTGCCTGAGCATTTAGATTGATTGTTAAAATTTCGTTAGACACTTAAATAGTTTGAAGGCTTGGATAGAAAGATGTATTAGTTAATATTAACTTGATTATAATTATTAGTATAGGTTAATTGAAATTATCAGGATTTAGGCCTTGAAAATTACTCCATTAATCATAATATGTCCTAATGGAATAAAAACTTAATTTTATTAGAACTTCTTGGAACACACACTCGTTATTGTTGAAAGCCCTACTAAGGCAAAAACCATTAAGAGGTTTCTGCCTTCTAATTTTCAAGTTTTAGCCTCGATGGGACATGTTAGGGATCTTCCAAAAGGAGCTGCTGAAATACCTGCTTCATTAAAGAAAGAAAAATGGTCAAGAATCGGAGTCAATACAACTGAGGATTTTGAACCTCTTTATGTTGTACCTAAAGAGAAAAAAAAGGTTGTAAAGGAATTAAAAGATGCTTTAAAAAATGCAACAAAACTATTATTAGCTACTGATGAGGATAGAGAGGGAGAGAGTATTAGTTGGCATTTAATGCAAATTCTTAAGCCAAAAATTCCAACCCAAAGAATGGTTTTTCATGAGATTACAGAGAAGGCGATAAATAAAGCACTTTATGAAACTAGAGAAATTGATATGGAATTGGTACAAGCCCAAGAAACCAGAAGAATATTGGATAGACTTTTTGGTTATGAATTATCACCATTATTATGGAAAAAAGTAGCACCAAGGTTGTCAGCTGGAAGAGTTCAGTCTGTTTCTGTAAGATTATTGGTTAAGAAAGAAAGAGACAGGCGAGCTTTTAAAAAAGCTGCTTATTGGGATTTAAAGTCAATATTATCAAAAGATGATATTAATTTTGACGCTAAACTATACAGCCTGGATGGAAAAAAGATTGCAAATGGTTCTGATTTTGATGAAAAAACTGGATTTTTAAAAAATGGTAATAAATCTTTGATCCTAGATCAGCAAAAAGCCCATGAGCTATTGAAATCTATTTCTGGAATGAATTGGTATGTAGAAAAGATTGAGAAAAAGCCAACTATTAGGAGACCTGTTCCTCCTTTTACTACAAGTACTTTGCAGCAAGAGGCTAATAGAAAACTTCGTCTTTCTGCAAGAGAAACTATGAGATGTGCTCAAAGTTTATACGAGAGAGGATTCATAACTTATATGAGAACCGATTCAGTTCACTTGTCACAACAAGCAATTAGTGCATCTCGTGATTGTGTCTTAACTAAATATGGTAAAAGTTACTTATCTGAGACCCCTAGACAATTTAGTTCGAAAGCTATCAATGCGCAGGAGGCACATGAGGCTATAAGACCAGCAGGAGAAACTTTTAAAACTCCTTCAGAGACAGAGCTGACAGGACGAGATTTATCTTTGTATGAGCTCATTTGGAAAAGGACAGTAGCTTGTCAAATGGCAGATGCCAAATTAACTATTATAAATACAGAAATTAAAGTTGGTAAGTCTGTATTTAAATCAAGTGGAAAAATTATTGATTTCCCAGGTTTCTTTAGAGCTTATGTAGAAGGATCTGATGATCCCAATTTTGCAATTGAACAGAAGGAAGTAATACTTCCTAATTTAATAAAAGGTTCTAAAATAGAAATTGTTAATATAGAGCCTATATCGCATGAAACGAAACCACCAGCAAGATATTCAGAGGCTGCTTTAGTTAAGATTCTAGAAAAAGAAGGTATTGGCAGACCTTCAACTTATGCAAGCATCATAGGAACTATTGTTGATAGGGGTTATGCAAGAATCTCTTCAAATGCATTGGCTCCAACTTTTACAGCTTTTGCTGTTACAGCTTTGCTTGAGGAGCATTTTCCTGATTTGGTTGATACTACTTTCACGGCAAAAATGGAAACTTCTTTAGATGAAATATCATCAGGTAACCTGGAATGGCTACCGTATTTAGAAACTTTTTATAAGGGAAAAAATGGACTTGAAATAAAAGTACAAAAGACTGAGGGCGATATTGATGGTAAAGCATATAGACAGGTAGATTTTGATGATCTTCCTTGTGTAGTAAGAATTGGTTCAAATGGTCCTTGGTTAGAAGGAACTAAGTTAGATGAAGCTGGTAATGAAATTCAAGCTAAAGGTAATTTGCCAATGGATATTACTCCCGGTGATTTAGATATAAAGAAGGTTGATCAGATTCTAAGTGGACCATCAGATTTGGGGCAAGATCCAAAAACTGGAGAAAAAGTCTTTTTAAGATTTGGGCCATATGGACCTTATGTTCAGCTTGGGATTGATCAGGATAATGATATTAAGCCTAGAAGAGCATCACTCCCAAAAGAGTTAAAGACAGATAATTTAACTTTAGATCAAGCTCTAGAGCTATTAAGCTTACCAAGACTTTTGGGAGAACATCCTGAAGGGGGAATTATTGAAGCTGATAGAGGTAGGTTTGGCCCTTATGTTAGATGGATAAAAAATAAAAATGATTCTGAAAATAGGTCTTTAAAAAAAGAGGATGATGTTTTTAAAGTTAATTTAGAAAGGGCTATAGAAATACTATCTATGCCGAAATTAGGAAGGGGTGGAAGAATTGTTTTAAGAGATCTTGGTAAACCCAAAAATTCTAAAGAGCCAATACAAGTTTTGAATGGACCCTATGGAATGTACGCTAAATTTGGAAAAGTAAATGTATCTTTGCCAAAAGATGTTGATATAGAAAAATTAACAATTGAGGAAGTTATGAAATTGTTGGATGATAAAAATAGCTTTAGTAATAAGAAAACAAAGATTTCAAGAAAAAAGGTTTCAAAGGTTAAAAATCTTAAAAATAAAAATAATTAATATGTATGAGAAACTAACAAAATTATCTTTATTAATTTTATTGTTTTTTTTACAATCATGTTCTGGTGGAAAGATTGGAAACTTTTTATTGTCAAGTTTTCAAAATATAGATCAAGTCGAATTAGATAATAAAGAATATAATAATTTTAAAAATAAAGAAGAGAATAATAATTTAAAAAAACAAATTATTGATAAAAAAAATAAAGGAAATGATGTGGAAAGTAAATTAGTTAAAAGTAATAACTACAAAACAAAAGAAAAAGTTCAAAGAGAGGAGAATATTCTTAAAGAAAAACTTATCTTAGAAGATAAGTTGGAGGTAAATACAAAAAAGACTCTTAAATCTGAAGCATTTAAAAAAAGAAAAAAGCTAAAATTTGAATCTTACAGAATAATAGTAATTCTAAATGATGTTGATCCAACATCGCCTTTAGAAAACTTCTCAAATGTTTTGAGAGAATCTAATCTTGATTTTGAAATTGAGAATATTCAACGTTACTCTACAAAACAAAATAATAAGAGAAACAACCAAGAACTATAAAACTTATTTATGAAAATAACTAATAAATCGGAAGCATTAAACATAATAGAGCCTTCATATTTAGCATCACTTTCTTCACTCTTATGGATTGCTCTTTATTATCTACCTGTTGGGGGTGCTTTGCTAAGACTTATTCTCCCATTACCACTGATTTTATTACATTTAAGAAGAGGTTCTAAGATCGCATTAGATGGAATTATTATTCAAATTCTTCTCCTTGTGATTTTGATGGGACCTATTAGAGGCCCGCTGTTTTTGTTCCCTTATGGTTTACTAGCTTTTTGGTTGGGATGGTGTTGGTTAAATGCTAAAAGTTGGTGGATTAGCTGGATATTAGGAATAATTATTGGCGCATTTGGTTTTTCAATAAGAGTTTTTGCTTTATCAACTTTAGTAGGTGAGAATCTTTGGATAATAATAACTAGAGCTAGTTATAGCTTAATTGAGAAATTGAGTAACTTTTTAAATATTTCTTCTTCCCCTTCTCTCTTAAGTATTCAAATTGTCGCAATTCTTTTAATTATATTCCAGGAAATTGTATATGTATTTACTATCCATATAATTGCTTATTCAATTTTTCCTAGATTAAAGTCTAGACTTCCTGATCCCCCTCTAATACTTAGTGGCATTGTTGATTTTAAAATTTAATTGCTCTATAAAGTAATGAAAATAAGTAATTTTAAAATCAATTATTTTGGTAGCCAGGTAAATGAAGAAATCATTTTCCAAAAAATAAAAATTATTCAGAGAGAAATTGATAATTTTAAATTTTATCTAGTAATTGCTGGGACAAATACATCTCAGATTGATGGAATATCTGCTGCAGGAATTGATGCTGAATCAAGAAAGATTACAGCCCTGGCTGACGCTGAATTTTTGTTGTTTGGACCAAAGAAGGATATTTTATATAAACTTCCCTCACTCCCTGCAGGGGTAACACCTGCTTTAATTAGTAATGTTTGTGCCAAATTAATGGGCATTAATTCAATAGTTATTCCTATTGGTATAAATCAAAAACCATATTTTAAACATCTCTCAGTTGAAGAAAAATCATTAAGGCCTGCCAAATCTATAGTGTCTGGTAAATCAATGCCTAAAAAAAGAGTTAGAAATTTATATGAAAGTGGACTATCTATTGGGAAATCAACGAAGCAACCATTATTTATATCAGAATCAGTACCAGGAGGAACAACAACAGCCCAAGCAACAATGGAAGCGTTTGGATTAAATGTATCTGATTTAGTTGGAAGTAGTCTTTTAAATCCTCCAAGACAATTAAAAAAAGAAATTGTTTCTAATGCCCTTTTAAAAGCAAATCTTCAAAATAATTTTGATTCAATAGATGTCATTTCTGCTATAGGCGATCCTTTTCAAGCATTTACTATGGGATTATTAATTGGTGCTAGACAAGAGAATCAGACTGTGATCCTTTCTGGAGGTAGTCAAATGCTTGCTTTAATATTATTAGCTTTAGAATATATAAATTATAAGAATAAACAAGATTTTGTAGATAATATTTTTATTGCCACAACAGATTGGTTAGTTAGAGACGATTCATTAACTAATTTATTAATTTTAATTGCAGAGAGACATAATGTTAATCTATTTGGTTTTTCTAGTGGTCTAAATTTTAAATCTTCAAATTATCAAGAGTTAAAAGATTATGAACTTGGATATGTAAAAGAGGGTGTAGGAGCTGGAGGGATGTCTTTTTTGGCTTATTTGAAAGGGTTTACTTATGAAAATATAGTCTCAAAATGTGAGTTTAATCTTAGAATAATGAGAGAATTAAATCATATTTCATATTTTGATAAAAATAAATGAGTAACTATTCATTTTTTTCAAGGAGAAGATTTTTTACTTATATTAAATTGCTATTTGTTTTTCTTTTAACTTCTTGTACCAAAGAGTCTAATAAGAAAGTTATTGGATATCAAAAATCATTTTTACCAGAATCTTTTAAGAAACTTATACCTACTTTTTGGAATAAAGAAAATGTAAATTTTGGTGATATTTATGAATATAAAAATACTAACAAATATCAAGAAATTGATTATCTATTAGTCAATGACGGATGGATTAATAATGTTAAATTTGATGACTTTAAAAATTTAGATAAAAATCTATTTCTTAAATTGAATTATAAATCAAAAGAATATTTAAAATCTTTTGATGAAGGTATTAGGCATAAATTATTTCCAATTGGTGTTATACCCTATGCAATAGTTATAAAAAATAATTACTATACAAGAAATATTTATAATGAATCCTGGGACCTTCTTCTTACGAAAGAGTTAAAAGGGAAAATAATACTTCCAAATAGTCCAAGAATTTTACTTTCCATAGCAGAAAGAATAGATGATAAAAATGCATTAAGTAAGCTTATAAATCAACAAAATATTTATGATGATAAAAATGTATTAGATTGGCTTCTAAATTCTAAAACTGCCTTAGCAGTAATTCCATATTCTTTGTGTCAAAAATATTTAAAAATTGATCCTAGAATTTCCGTCGTTTTTCCAAGAACAGGAGTCCCACTTATCTGGCAATTTGTGATGTCTAAAAAATACTCTAATGAAAAACCACTTTTAGAATGGTTAAATGCATTAGAAAATTATAAGGCTTTAAACTTACTGAAGAAAGAAGGCTGGTACATCCCTTTTGAAAATATAAATTTTGAAAATTATAAGACTAAAAATAATGAGCCTTCTCAAGAATGTTGGCAAAATAGTTGGTCTTTATCTCTTATAAATGAAGAAGAAAAAGCAAAGTTAGAAATTTTATGGGGCAATTTATTAACCCCATAATCTTCTCTTTGGTTTATCTGACAGGCTTGAATGAGTATCTATTAATAATTCAGGAATATTTAAATTATGGGGACATTTTGATATGCATAAATTACATTCATTACAATCATTGCCATTTTTTGACTCCCACCAATGACCTGCTCTACCAATTAAATTATATCTTTCTTTAGCAAATTCTATTTGTCCATGACCAATAGATATATTTCTTAGTCTTAGTATTTCTGGAATTGGTATCTCACTTGGACAAGGCATACATGCTCTGCATTGTTCACATTTTGTAGAACCTAATCTCTTATCTGCTTGATTGTTGATAGTTGATAAAACTTTAAGTTCTAAATTTGTCAGTTGATTAGTGGCATTTGCTAATCTCCTAGGTATTTCAAAATCTTCAGCTTTTCTAGCGCCCAACGAAAGTGTCGTAATCCCATTTGCGAGAAGAAATCTATAAGCAATTTCTAAAGGATGAAATGGTTCTGAAGCTTCTTCTAATATATTACTAGGAGCATATAATTTACCTCCTTTATCGGCTGGACTTATAGCTAAGACACCCATATTTTTTTTCAGAGCTTTTTTCGCAAGAGGAATCTTTGATTTATCAAATAAGTGCAAGTGTAAATTACAAAAATTAAAAATATCAGAATCAATTGCATTATTAATTAGTTCATAACTCCCATGAGAACTAAATCCAATTTGATCAACAAATTTCATATCTTTTGTCCAACTAATAAATTTCCTAACTTCTCCTGAATAAACCCATTCCAAATGTTCATTTAGATTAATACCATGAATCGCCAAATTATTTATTTTTTTTACTTTTAAGGCTTTTAGAGATCTATATAAATTATTTTTAAGTTCATCGATATTACCTTTAGGCAATATCTTAGAGGTTATTATCCATTCTAATCTGTTTATATTATCGATCTTTTCTAATTTATATAATGCTTCCCCTATGAAATATTCTGCTTTTCCGTAAGAAGGAGCTGTTTCTATATGATTTATTCCTGCATAATATGCCTGTTTTATTATTTCATACATTTTTTCTGGACTATCTGCAGCTCGCATAGTCCCTAAAGTAAACGCGCTAACTTTTGAGCCAATACCAAAGGGTCTTTTTTTTGAATTAATAATCACTGTGTTAATTCCCAGAACTTAAAATAATCCTTAATATATTTATAGTGGTTTATTTTTTAAATTACATAAAATTAGAATTTAAGTTTATTGAGGTTATTAAATTTATGTTTACTGGAATAATTCAATCAACTGGTCATTTAAAAAAGAAAGGTAATATTCACATAATTGAAGTCTTAGATAATAATTTTGAAATGATAATTGGCGATAGTATCGCAGTAGATGGGATCTGCTTAACGGTAAAAGAAATTTTTGAAAATAGTTTTAGTGTAGATGTAAGTGAAGAGACTTTGAATAAAACAACTTTAGGCAAAATTTATTCATCTAAGAAAATCGTTAATTTAGAACCTGCTTTAAGACTTTCGGATAGACTTGGCGGACACATCGTTAGCGGTCATGTAGATGGATTAGGAGAAGTAGTTAATATTGATAAATTAGATAAATCATGGCTTTTATCTATAAAGTGGCAGAATAGAAATTTCTTAAAGTACATTGTTAATAAAGGAAGTATTTGCGTAAATGGTATTAGCTTGACAGTTGCAACTTATAAAAGTGAAGGGGAAATTTTTACAATAGCTATAATTCCTCATACATGGAATAATACAAACCTTCAATTTTTATCTATAGGACAAGTGGTTAATCTTGAAGCTGATGCTTTAATTAAATATGTTGAGAAATTACTAATCTCAAAAGATATTAACAGTTTAGATTCTAATTCTAGAGAGATATCATCAAATTGGCTTAGGGAAAATGGATGGAATGCTTAAATATTAATTAATAGGTATAAGATGTATACTTTTTGAATCTTTTTTGATATCTATTTTGAATTCCTGGCCAGGTGTTAGTCCAAGTTTCTTTGTATAAGCATGACCAATAAGAAGATTACCATTCCCATGAACTTTGGTTTTAAATTCTGTTTGTCTGCCTCTTGAAGCTCTATTACCAGCTCTACCAGAACCATTATTTCTTAATTTAATACCTTTAGCTTGAATTAATGCTCTATAAAAGCTTTTTTTTAATACTCTCCCACTAGGACCAACATAACCACATCCCTTAGCTATTTCATCTTCTGATTTCTTACTTAGTAATTTGGATTTTTCTAGAAGTTCTTTTCCTACAAGCATTTTGCAAGCTATTTTATTATTAATATTCTTACCAGTAATTAGAATTGTGGCAATAAAATTTAAATAAAAAACATATTAAAATAGATAAGATTGTATCTTTATAAAAGATACAGAATAATAAACAATATCACCCAGATACCATCAACAAAATGCCAATATAGCTCCACCGCTTCTAATGGAAACATATTCTGATAAGAAATTCTTCCACCATTTGATCTTGTTTGCCAGGAAATTATAAGAATCATAAGAGTGCCTAAGGTTACATGCAATCCATGAAAACCTGTTAAAGCATAGAAAGTACTAGCAAATAAATTGTCTGTTAAGCTAAATGGTAAATTAAAATATTCGAAGAGTTGGCATCCTAGGAAAGTTAATCCTAAAAATGCTGTAATTAATAACCATTTTTGAGATTCTGAATTGTTTTTGTTAATTAAAGCCTTACCTGCTTTGTGAAATGTTGCACTACTAACAAGCAATAAGATTGTGTTTAAGGTGGGAATTGGGAGTTCAAGTTCATATATCGCTCCTTCTGGAAGAGGATTAACCGCTTTATAAGTTAAATATGCCGCAAAGAATCCAGCGAAAGTCATTCCATCAGCTATTAAGAATGTAATTAGTCCAAACATCCGAAAATCATCATGATGTGAATTAATCTCATGATCTATTTTCTTTATTTCTTTTGAATTTTCAATGCTAGTCATGTTAGAGATTAAGTGTTTTTAGTTTCTAATAAGATAGGTTTACCATACCCATAAGGTTCTTTTACTAAAGGTGCTTCTCCCTGCCAGTTCTCTACGGGGGGAGGAGAAGTAGTTAACCATTCTGGAGTTAGAGCATTCCATGGGTTATCTCCTGCATCTTTTCCTCCTTTTAAACTTAAAATAATATTAATTAGAAATGGAATAGTACTAATTGCCATCAAGAGAGCTCCAAGACTACTCACTTGATTTATTAATTGAAATTGAGGATCGTATTCAGCTACTCTTCTTGGCATGCCATTAAGTCCAAGCCAATGCTGCGGTGCGAAACATAAATTAAAACCAATAAATGTAATTGCGAAGTGCAAAATCCCTAATCTTTCATTTAATAATTTTCCTGTAACTTTTGGAAACCAATGATAAATTGATGAAAATATAACAAAAACTGATCCTCCATAAACTATGTAGTGAAAGTGAGCCACTACGAAATAAGTATCATGAACATGAATATCAAAAGGCACCTGAGCTAAGGCTACTCCAGTTATACCTCCAAAGACAAAATTTAAAATGAAACCACAGGAGAATAGTATTGCACTATTAATTGATATTTTCCCACCCCACATTGTTGCGACCCAATTAAAAAATTTTATCCCCGTTGGCACAGCAATAAAAGCAGTTGCAATTGTAAAAAATAATCTCATCCAGGGAGGAGTCCCACTTGTAAACATATGATGAGCCCAGACTACTAATCCAAGAACTACTATTCCCATTATGGAGAAAACCATAGTTGTATATCCAAAGAGTGGTTTTCTACAATGAACAGGTAATATTTCACTTACTAAACCAAAAGCCGGAAGTACCATAATATAAACTGCAGGATGCGAATAGAACCAAAAGAGATGCTGATAAACAACAACATTACCTCCTAATACTGGATTAAAGAAACCAGTATTAGCAACAATATCAAAACTTAGTAAAATTAAAGTGCCGGCTAAAACAGGAGTAGATAAAACAATAAGTATACTTGTACCTAGCATGGCCCAACAATACATAGGCAATTGCATAAGCTTTAAATCTGGCCTTCTTAGTTTCAGAATTGTGGCAATAAAGTTTATTCCTCCAAAGATCGAACTTCCTCCAAGTAAAAGTACACTTAATATCCAAATTATTTGGCCTGATGCTGGTGTGGTAATGCTTAAAGGTGGATATGCAGTCCATCCGGCTTGCGCAGCACCATCAATAAAGTAACTAGTTATTAGCATTAAACCTGAAGGAGGGATCAACCAAAACGCCACTGCATTTAATCTTGGGAAAGCCATATCCCTCGCTCCTACATAAAAGGGTATTAAATAATTTCCAAATGCACCATTTACTACTGGAACTATCCAAAGGAAAATCATTATTGTTCCATGAAGTGTAAGTACCTGGTTATAAACATCTCTTGGCATGAAATCTGACATTGGACTAGCTAATTCAATTCTGATTGCGCTAGCCAAAGTACCTCCTATCAAGTAAAAAAGAAAGCCACAAACCAAATACTGAATACCAATTACTTTATGATCTAGGCTAAAACTAAAGTACCTTATTAAACCTTTTGGCTGAAGGCTTTCTTTTTCTTGATTATCGGGATTTATTAATATTGTCATAATTTATACGTTTGTCTTTTTATTTTGATTAAACCAATTTTGATAATCAGAAGGTTCTTCAACTATTATTGAGGCTCTCATCCCACCATGATAAGGTCCACATAATTCAGCACAAATGATTGGATATTTTCCAACTTTAGTAGGAGTGAAATTTAATATAGTTGGCTGTCCAGGAATAATATCTTGTTTGATCCTAAATTCCGGCACCCAAAAAGCATGAATAACATCTTTTGACTCCATCTTTATAGATATCTTTTCATTAACTGGTACATGAAGTTCCCCAGAGATAAATTGACCATTGGGATAATTAAATAAAAATGCAAATTGCATAGCAGAAACTTCTATATTTAAATTTCCGATTCCGTTTTCATTATTAGAATTTTGACTAATACCAGCCCATATCTTTTCACCATTATTATGCATCATTTCGTGATTATTATTTAATCCATTCATTCCACCCATTCGATCATAGATGTTATAACTATATAAACCCACTATGAGTACAATAATTGAAGGAATAACAGTCCAAATAATTTCAAGTTTTAAATTCCCCTCTAGAGCTATGCCGTCACCTTTCTGTCCATTAGTTCTTCTAAATTTGAATAAGCTATAGATGACAATAAGGCTCATTCCAATAAACAATATTAATCCAATAATAAATAATATTTTAAATAATTCATCGTAAATGGGGGCATTAATACTTGCTTCGGCAGGAAGTAAATTCACATTAATTCCTATCCAAAATGAAATTCCAAAAATGGCAGAGATTATAATTATTAAATAATTTTTATTTAACAAATTAATTAAAATACTTACTTTTTAAAGATATTACCTTTTCTGAATTTTGCATTATTTGTAAA
>CETG01069548.1_pt1 | contig 13262 bp, 16 predicted proteins | sample 361471 | NCBI WGS metagenome assembly CETG01 (sample SAMEA2622696, study PRJEB7988) | marine metagenome | isolation source: saline water (ENVO:00002010), including | reverse complement strand
GTACCTAGAGAAATAGTTGCATAAGCTTCTTCATTTGATGGATTAATTACAGAAAATGTATTTTCTTTTATAGGCTTAACCCATTTTCCATTTATATAAAAATTTGTCTTTTCAATCATAATAAAACCTTTCTTTTATAGTTTATTTTTAATCTATTAAATTAAACCCTATAAGATATTACATATTCTTGACTAATTAAGTAAACAATTTTTTTCATATAAATTATCTATTTACATTATTGTCAGAAAAGTGGGAATAAGTAAGAGGTATTTATATTTTTTCATTTGTAGTATAAATCAAGTAAAAAGCTAGGTTCGGGGGTACCAGAATTTGTACCCAAAACCTGTATTAACTACCTTAACTAAAATGTGCTATAACTTAATAGTTATTTTCTCTAGCAATAAAGAAAACTGCAAAATTACTAAACTATAGCACTTAAACTAGTATATCTAATAAAAAAAATGCCCACACTCAAATCATCAAAATGTGGACATCTTTTATACATAGCTACTATTTGATAGCACTCATATAACAGCTACCTTCAATAGTATATCCTAATTATTCTCAGAAAATTTCTTGAAGAGATGAAGGGGATCTTTGATTTTTACCGCGTTACAATATTTTTACAAATTTGAAACAATCATTAAACATAATATTAACTCCTTTGAAATATCAATTACCTAATATAAGAGAAGAATGATTTGCTAATAGTAAATAATTCTTACTTTTATCTGCTTATGGCCCTCTTCTCCCTCTAGAGGGCCATAAGCAAAAGGAAGGTAATGATGTTAAAAATATATGAAGATCTTTACGAAATCTCGTTTAATGATAAAACACTGGACTTAACTCCAAAAGAATATGAATTATTGAAAATCTTGATAAAAGAATCAAATAAATTATTAAGTAAATCTGAACTAAGAGAATTACTTTGGCCAAAAAAGGATTTGAAATCAAGAGTTGTAGATACTTATATTTCTAGAATAAGGAAAAAATTAAAAATCTTTGGACATCCAGGTATTATGGTTCAAAGTAAAAGGGGCTACAGATTAATTAATATTTCTTAAGCTTTAAACCCATCGTGATTTAAGTTGTATGTTTGAATATTTGATTATAAAGTTTCGAATAGAATTTTTAATTAATCAAATTGAATAATAAAACAGATAATAAAAACTTAAGTTACTTTTCCTCTTTAGCATATCCTGATTTCCTAAGAATGTGGTTAGCAGGACTTTTTGCAGGTTCTTCGCATTGGGCATTAATTGTTGTTCGAGGTTGGGTTGTGTATCAAATTTCAGATAGTAGCATGTATGTCGGGTTAGTAACTTTTGCTGCAATGATTCCAATGGTATTAGTAAATCCCTTTATTGGATATCTAGCTGATAAATTCCAAAGAAGAAGAATTCTTCAGTTGATGTTTTTTATTAATTTTGTTCATAACTTAGGATTAGCAATTCTATATTTTTTTGATCTTATTCTAGCTTGGCATTTAGTTATACTTGCATTTATACAAGGTTCAGCTCGAGCAGCTCAAATGCCTTCAGGTCAAGCTCTTGTTCCAAACATAGTACCTAAAGAAAATTTACTTAACGCAGTAGCTTTAAATATGTCGACTGTTCATGCAACTAGATTATTAGGACCTTTAGCAGTCGCCCCATTTTTGAGCTATATAGGTAGTAGCGAAAATTCAATAAATGGAACAGATCTTGCTTTTTCTATATGTACTGGTTTTTATGCCTTAAGTTTTATTTCTTCACTAATGATAAAAAATAAATCTACTGGTAAAGTTAGTACTGAATCCTTTTTTGTTGGTTTTGCTGAAGGAATAAAATACGTACATTCAAATAAGCCTATTCTTATAATAATAGCTTTGACTACACTGCATTGTATGCTGACAATGTCTTTTGAATCTGTTTTGCCCTATTTTTCTGTTAATAAATTAGGAGGAGAAGGATTAGCAGTAAGTTTTCTGATGATGTGTGTTGGAGTAGGCGCATTAAAAGCTTCTTTATTTCTAGCAGGAACTAATAATGAAAAATTAAAAGGTAAGCTATTCTATTATTTTGCTATTTTGAGTGGAATAGCACCAGTAGCATTAGGTCTATCAACCAATCTTTATATATCTTTATTTTCTACCGTTTTTATGGGTATAGGGCAAGCAGGATATATGATTATTTCACACACTATAATTCAAATGATGTCACCTGATTATATAAGAGGGAGGATAGCCGGAGTATATGCGATGTATATTGGAGGAAGCATGGCCTTATTCAATTTCTTAAATGGTCTATCAGCTGATTTTATTGATCCTGGTTACTCATTAGCAATTCAGGGTATAATTTTTACTTTGATAGTAATCATTTATAGAAATCAAAAAGTCTTAAGAAATATTTATTCTGGCAACACAAAAGAAATAAGTTCATATAGTAATATTTAAACTAAGAATATAAAAAAATTTTAGTCTAGTTTTCTCATGAAAAAAAAACCAAAAATTTGGAACAATCTATTAGATAAGATTGATAATAATTTCTTAAAAGATTTGCTTAGTGATGTTGATCAAGTAGAATCAGGAAATATGTTCGCGACTGATCTTCGCATTGTCTTCAAATCTATAGATTCATTTAACCTATTTAATCTATCTATAAAGAATGAATCTTCAAGAACAATGATAGAGAAAGCTTTTTCTGAAACGTTTGGAGACGAAATTTCAATAATAATTGATCCTCCAGATGATAAATAGTTCCATTAAGAAGAATTCACATTGACTAACATTTTATTTATGAAATAATTTCAGATAATTAGGTATAACTAATAATAAATCAAGGAGATAAAATGTTTTTGGGAGCGGCATCTATGATTGGAACCACTGGAGCTGGATACAGTGGAAATATTCCACATGAATTTGATGTATTAACATACACTAATGAGGATCTAAAGGAAGTTGCTGACATAGGTTATACAGTACATAATATTGTAATTTCAAACCCAACTGTTTACTCAGACGAAATGATCAATGAAATCAGATCTAGATTTGAAAAAAATTCTGTACTAATTGGAAATTCAAGAGGAACTTATGGTGGTGGATTAGTTAGTTCAGACGAAAAAACAAGAAAAAATACCATAACTTTTGTTGAGCAAATGTGTGGCTTATCAGCAAAATTAGGATGTCCAAGTACATATCTTAGACCAGGTAGCCTAAACGAAAATGGTGCATGGTTGCCTCATCCTGAAAATCATACTGAAAAGGTATTTGATAGATTAGTTGACTCTACCAAACAAATTTGTAAAGTAGCTGAATCTGAAGGGATGTTATTAATACTAGAAGGTGGTTACGTATCCCCTGTTTATTCAGCAAAAAAAGCCAAAGATTTCTTTGAGGCTGTTGGTTCAAAGAGCCTCAAATTTAATCAAGATCCTGTTAACTTTTTATCGTCATTAGAAGAAGCTTACAACACACGTGACTTTTTAGAAGATTTTTTCACTTTATTAGGTGAATATACAATTAGTGCAGATCTAAAGGACTTTAGAGTAATCGATTCTTTACTATTTCAACTAGAAGAAGAATATCTTGGTCATGGAATGATGGATCAAGTGTATTTCCTTAAAAGAATGCAGGAAATTTGTCCTGATGCTCAAATTTTAGTCGAACATATACCAAGAGAAAAATTTAAGCCTTCATATGCTGAAGTAATGAAATTTTCAAAAGAAGCTGGAATAGAATGGGAAAAGGTAAAGTAGATCAAATTCCAAGTTTTTTTCGTAATCTCACAAAGTTCTTTAAGTAATAGTGGTAAATAAATCCTTTAATTTTTGGTTTTCCGATTTTTTTCCTTAAGTCGTTTTCCCAGTTAGTAGCTGGGCATGTTAGTTCTTTAGAAAAAATAAGATATAGAGTCCAACTAAATAAAGGGAAAGTTATATACCACTCGGCATTAATGATGTAAAAGGGTATGGAAAAAAAAGTAACTATCAAAAAAATATGATGACTTAGAACAAGTAAATAAAATAATAATTTATTCGAAATTTTTTCACCCTTTCAATTTTATTCTATGTTTAACGTACAAGAAAAATATTTTTTTATCCTTAATATTCAAATGAAAAAAATTATTTTGAGAACCTAAATATTCTACTTCCTAGTCTATCTGTCACATAAAATTTATCCTTATGGTAATGAATATTACTGGGTTTCCATGATTCCATATGATAAATCTCAGTCATTTCTCCTTCATTATTTAAGACAGCAATAGCTCCAATTCCAGGTAGCGTTTGATAAATATTTCCATCGTCATCTACAGTAATTCCATCTGGACTTCCAGGATCTGCAAATCTTCTTAACATTTGTGGTTCAATAGTTTCTTCTGCATCTAGATTTTCCATCATCACTAGTCTATTAGCCCTAGTCTCAGATATAAGTATTTTGTTATCTGAATTTGCTATTCCACTCGGGAAAGCTAAATCAGCTAAAAATAGTTCAGGTTTGTTATTTTTCAATAATTTATAAACAGGGCTAATACAGGGATTAGGAAATGGGTTTCTAATTGGATCTGTAAAAATTATCTCATCATTGTTTGTGATTATTAAGTCTGAAGGACCATTAAGCTCTATATCATCATACTGATTACATATCTGAGAAATACTTCCATTACCTAAGCTTATTCTTAGTATAGCTTTACGGGTGGCATCAGCTACTATAAGTGAACTATTTTTCTTTGAAAAAGCTATTCCTAATGGTCTGCCTTTTGTATTTGCATGAACTTTAATATCTTTTCTTGACAAAACAAAAATGTCCCCTGTTGATGCTGAAGAAACATAAATATTATCTTTATCATCTAGTGTAATACCTTCAGGATGAGGAATAGTTGATGAAATCTCTTCAAGATCTTTTGGTAAATTTGGTTGAAGTTGACTTAAAATTTTAATCTCCTTTTATTCATCTAAATCTTGATCGTTCCATAATGAGCCTCTTTTAGCTAAGGCATAATCAGCTAAAATCAATTCAATTTTTTCTGGAGTTAGGTTATCTCTATCTTCCTTCGTAGATTTTTTTATCTTTTTATCTTCAGATTTTTCTTGAATAGTAAGAGTTGGTTGATCTTCACCCCAATATATAGTTTGATGAGGAAATGGAATTTCAATCCCCTCTATGTCAAATCTAGCTTTTATACGTCTAATCAACTCTGATCTTAAGTTCCATTGTTTCATCGGTTTACAATCACCCAGCATTCTAATCGTTATACAAGAATCATCAAATGATTGAATTCTCAAGACTTGTGGAGCCTTAATAATATTAAGACCAAATACTGGATCGGCTGATATTTCATTACCTATCTGATTTAAGATTATTATCACTCTTTCTAAATTTTCTTTATATGCAACCCCAATATCTAAAACTACTCTTGAATAATTTTTAGTTCTGTTTGCTGAGACGGATATTTCTCCATTTGGAACCACATGAACTGTTCCTTCTAGATCCCTTAATATAGTTCTTCTTAAATTAATATCTTCAACTAAACCTGATGTACCAGCTATGGTTACAACATCTCCAGTTCTATACTGGTTTTCAGCTATTACAAAAATTCCGCTTATCAAATCTCTAACCAAATGTTGAGCCCCAAAACCCACTGCAATACCAACAACACCAAAACCTGCAAGGACTGGTCCAACTGGAATTGATAATTTAGAAAGAATCATGAAAACACCTGAAAGAATTACAACAATTTGGGCTCCACCTGTAAAAACCCGAGAAAGAGTAGTTGCTCTTTTTTCAGATTCTTCGTGCTCCCCATACTCAGATCTACTCATTACAAATGTAGTTACTAATCTTGGAAAAATTCTATCAATAAGTCTTACAATTCCCCAAATTGCTAAAATCATGATTAAGATAACTAATCCTTGAGAAAAAAGCCATGAAAATATATCTAAAGATTTTTGTTGAAAATAAGAAGATATAGGTGATACATTTATCCCAACTATTGAAAGTAAACCAATAGTCATTATAGAAAGCAAAACAATAAGTACTGTACTATCAAAAGCTTTAGTATCAAGTAATGAAACAAATGTACCAACATCTCTAGTCTCATCTCTATTTTTTAATCTATTTGCTAGTGATGAAATTTTCGGACGTAAATATCTATGAAATATAAACCAAGTTATGAAGACTAATAGTATTAGTAAAATAGCCCATATACCTTCACTCAAGAACCATTTACCAAGGCTATCATAACCAAGGAAATTCAAAACTGAATTTAGAAAGTTTTCCATAATAAAATCAAATATGTTTTTATTATCTAGAAATTAATAAATACTATTCTAGCTAAATTAAAAACGAATATTAGGAAAATCTAATAAAGAAATATCTGCCCTAATATATTGAGAAGGTTTTAGATTACCAATGGAAAATGGACCATAATTAGTTCTAAATAGTTCTAAAACATTATAATTAAAAAACTTAAAGACTCTTCTAATTTCTCTATTTTTTCCTTCAGTCAAAGAACATTCGTATATAGAGATGTTTTTTTTAGATTTTTTTGTATAAATTTTTATTGGTTTATAAAAAAAATTTCTAATTCTAAGTCCTTTTCGAATAAGATTAAGTTGGTCCCCTGACAATCTACCGTTTATAACAACATGATATTTTCTATTTATATTATTTTTTGGTAATTCTAAAAACCTTGATATATCTCCATTATTAGTTAAAAGTAACAGACCTGATGAATCTTTATCTAATCTTCCAACAGAAAAAAAACCCTGCAAATGATTTGGGAGATCATCAAATATTGTAGTTCTTTGTTTTTCATCATTTTTAGAAACAATTAAACCTTTAGGTTTGTGATATAGATAAATTTCATTTTTAGTATTAAATAATATTTTTTGACCATCAACTAGAACTTGAGAATTATAAGATACATTGAGTGCTGGTGTGTAAATAATTTCTCCGTCAACTGATACTTTACCTTGGAAAATTAATTCTTCTGCATCTCTTCTTGAACAATAACCTGAGTTAGCTATAAATTTTGCTATTCTCAGAGTAGCGTTAATGTTAGTATTATTCATGTTACTATTTTACTTTAAATGGATATTCTAGAACTTATTTTTACAAATATTTCTTTGCAAGTTTATACTGTTGTTGCTACAGTAATATTCACAATTTTATACTACCTAATCGTAATATTCTTGATAAAGTTTTATTCATCCGAAGAAGAATCAGAGCAATACAAAAGAAATAAAGGAATTCACATTATAATTAAGATTTTTGTTCTGTTATTTTCTTTAATTGCTGCAATAGTAACTCAGGGTGTAATAGCAGAACTTTACTTCTTTAGAGATTATGAATGTTCATTAAGATCATATAGCTGCATTGGGTAAGTAAAATAATCTTGAAAAATTTATTATTAATCTCCTAAATTTTCTATTAAAGTGTAATAATAAGGATATCTGGAGAATTTATGGATAACTTAGGTAAAAAAATTTACGAATATATCAAAAAAAGATACATAATAGGATTATTATTATTATTTCCACTAGCAGTTACCTACTTTGTAGTTTCATATGCGTTTACTAGTTTAGATTCTATACTTCAACCAGTTTTCAGATGGATTTTTGGAACAAATATTCCAGGAGCAAGCTTTATAACTTTATTCGTACTTGTATTTTTAGTTGGAGCATTATCATCAAATAAAATTGTAAAAAGTTCTCTTAAGATTTTTGAAATAATCATAGGTAAGTTACCTCTGATTAACGGTGTTTATACGACCTCAAAACAAGTTTCTACTGCATTTACAGGTGGAGGAAAAAATGGAGGTTTTAGCCAGGTTGTGGCTATTGAATATCCAAAAGAAAATACATGGACTATTGGTTTCTTAACAAATACCATTAATTTTGATGGTGAAGAGCATGGATTTGTTTACATGCCATCAACTCCAGTACCAAATACAGGTTGGTTGTCTATAGTTCCAACGCATAAAATAAAATACTTAGATCTTACAGCCGAAAAGGCTATGAGAATAATCGTTGCAGGCGGATTAGGTACAGGAGATTCATTAAATTCAAACAATAATTAATGATGTTTAGTAGCGAAGAAGAATTTCTAGAATTTTTAAAAAATAATGCTAAAAATACTGAAAACACACCCTCAGATTGGCTAGGCATTGGTGATGATGCAGCAGTAATCAAGATGGATGAAACTGACCTTATTTTCTGTACTGATGCTATGGTAGAAGATACTCATTTTAAATTGAACCAAGATTTTTTTAATGTTGGCTGGAAATCTATAGTATCAAATCAAAGTGATATAGCTGCAATGGGTGGATTTCCTATAGCATTTACAGTTACTCTTGGAATTAATAAAAATATTGAAAAAGAAAAAATAGATAGACTTTATGAAGGAATAAATCATGCTTGTCAAAATTTTGGAGGAACTCTAATTGGTGGGGATACTGTAAGTAGTAAAACAAATTTTATATCCGTGGCAGCAATTGGCAAAAATTTTATAAGTGGAAAAAATATGACTAGGGATAATGCAAAACCAGGCGATATTGTTGCAGTAACTGGTCAAATAGGAAACTCAATAGCAGGATTTGAAATATCAGAAAAAGACATTAATACTTCTAATAAATTTACTGAAAAGTTTTTTCATCCAATACCAAGAATAAAAGAAAGTAAATTAGCAATAGAAAATGGAATTGTTTGTTCAATGGATTTATCAGATGGTCTCATAAAAGATTTATACAGAATATGTAAAGCCTCAAACGTAAAAATTGAGATTGATTTTGAAGACATTAATTATGATCAAGATCTAGATAATATGTATAAAGGAAATATAGAAAATAAAATTCTGTCTTCAGGTGAAGAATATGAATTGATACTAATTGGTCCTACTAGTAAAATAAAAAATCTTGAGGGCAAAATAGATATAAAAATAATAGGTAGAGTGAGTGAAAGCAATAAACCCATTCTAGAATTTTATAAAAACAAAAAATCAATAAATTTATTATCAGAAGGATTTGATCATTTTGGAAAGTAAATTCAAACATTTATCAATAGACAATGAATTCCTTGAAAAAACCATATTCTCCAACTCAATGGATGATACAAAAGATTTGGGAATAAAAATAGGAAAAAACATTCAAAAAGAAGACATAATTTTATTGGCTGGAGACTTAGGTGCAGGTAAAACTGAGTTAGTAAGAAGTATTGTTGAAGGCTCTGGAAGTGAAAGTTTTGTTAGAAGTCCTACATTTGTTTTGATAAATAACTATGAAGGCCCAACAAAAATCACTCATTGTGACTTTTATAGAATGGATGAAAATTTAGATGAAGAAGAATTAGGTATTGAGGAATATTATGAAGATACTGCAACTCTAATTGAATGGCCAGAAAGAGTTATTAATAATCTTCCTGAGGATTGCCTAATTATAAAAATATTTTTTACAGATGTTGATAATCAAAGAGAATTCAAGTTTTATACTACAGGTGATAAATCAAAATCTTTATTGAAAGGAATATAATGAGTCATTTATTAATTGATACATCAACAAAAAACTGCTCATTGTTTTTATCTATAGAAGATAAACTTGTTTATTCTAAATCTTGGATAAGTGAGAATAATCATAGCGAAGAACTAAATAGTTATTTTACAGAAATTAAGGATATATTTGAAAATGTTGATTATCTAGGTGTGTTAACTGGACCTGGAGGATTCAATTCAATAAGAATTGGGATATCTTTTGCACTAGCATTATCAATTTCAAGAAGTATAAATATGTTAGCGATTCCCACACATCTTGTACAAGCTATAGATTCAGTTGATAACGGAAAACCAATAACATCTGTTATACAATGTGGAAAAAATATGACTAGTTGGGCTAAATTCAATGGAGGTAAATTTCTTCATGACAATTTTGGAATAACTAAAGATGAAATTTATGAAGGAGAAAAATATTGTGGGGAAACAAATGATTTAGGTAAAGACATACCTAGACCATACGAAAAAATTGTAAAAACAGCAAATTTATTAATTGAAAAATTTGGATATACTAAACCTGAAGATGTTTTGCCAATTTATGCAAAAGAACCTTCTATAAGTATCCCAAAAGAACCTTATAAAAAATTTAAGTAATAAAAGGAGAAAAATTTGGAAACAACTTTAATATTGATTAAACCAGATGGAGTTCAAAGATCCTTGTCAGGTGAGATATTATCTAGATTAGAAAAATCTGGGCTAAAAATAAGTGGTTTGAAATTACTTCATGTTGATGAAAAACTTGCTAAACAACATTATGCTGAACATGATGGAAAACCATTTTTTAATGACTTAGTAGAATATATATGCTCAGCTCCGATAATAGCATTAGCCCTAACTGGACCAAATGCTGTTCAAAAATCAAGAAGTCTTATTGGAAAAACAAATCCACTTGAATCTGAACCTGGAACTATCAGAGGAGATTTTGGACTAGAAATATCTAGAAATCTAATTCATGGTTCAGCATCAATTGATGATGCTAAAAGAGAAGTAAATATTTTCTTTGATAAGGATGAAATAATTGATTATTCTAAAGCTACAGATTCTTGGGTTATCGAATAATTATAAGATTCTAAGAATTTCTGACGATTTAGACCACAAACTTTCTAAATCATAATTTTCTCTTTGATCTTCAAGAAATAAATGAATAACTAGTCCCGGGAAATCAAGTAATAACCAGCCACTATTTGTATAGCCTTCTTTGTGGTTCATCTTGATTTTATTTTTTTTCAAAAATCTAGAAATTTCTGAGCTTGATGATTGTAGATGTTGTTGAGTCATGCCCGTAGCAATTATAAAATATTGAAAAAAATCAGACTGTTTTGAAACATCTAGTATTACTACATTAGAAAGTAGTTGATCGCTCATGATTTGAGCTGTATCTGTTACTACTTGTGAAAATTCTTTTATGTTTATAACAAAATCCTTTGATATAATTTCTTTGTTATCTATATTTAATTTTAGTTTAAATCTGATTATTTTTTAATCCTATAAAGAAAGAAAATGAAAAAAAACAAATCAAGAGTTTTAGTTGCAATGAGTGGTGGTGTTGATTCTTCTGTCGCAGCCATTTTACTTCATGAGCAGGGTTACGAAGTCGTTGGTGTAACTATGAGGTTATTCGATAACCCATTCAAAAATTCAAATGTTCTAAATAAGACTTGTTGTTCATTAGATGATGTTAATGATGCTAGAAAAACATGTAGCATCATAGGAGCAAGGCATTACTATACCAATATGGTTGATGACTTTAAGAATAAAGTTATGAATAAGTTTGTAAGTGAGTACCAAAAAGGGAGAACGCCGCACCCCTGTCTTTCTTGCAATCATAGCCTTAAGTTTGACTCTTTATTTAACAAAGCAGATGAACTTGGAGCTGAGTATATTGCAACGGGTCATCATGCAAAAATAACAGAAAAAGAAGGGAAATTTAATGTTGAGAAAGCATTTGATAATAATAAAGATCAATCTTATGTTTTGTTCACATTAAATCAGGAAAAATTAAAGAGACTTCTTTTTCCTGTAGGAAATTATTCAAAGGAAGATATAAGAAGTATCGCAAAGAAATACAATCTTTCTCATGCTGATAAACCTGATTCCCAAGATATTTGTTTTATACCAAATGGAAACTACAGAGAATTTCTAAAGAATAAAATTAAACCTATTAAGGGATTTATCTATAATGAAGATGGAGAAAAACTGAAAGAACATTCAGGAATTCATAATTTCACTATTGGGCAAAGAAAAGGTATTGAAATAGGGGGATTAAACAAAAAAGTATATGTAAAGAGTATAAATAGCTCAACAGGAGAAGTAATAATTTCTGATAACGAAAAGTTATTTGAAAAAGAACTAGTTGCAGATGAAGTAAATTGGACTAAAGGCTTTGAGCCGTCAGACAACATGAAAGTTAAAGCTAAAATCAGATATAACGCAATAGAGCAAGAAGCTAAATTAAAAATCATTTCTGAAAATAAAATTTCTGTAATATTTGATAAACCTGTACGAGCAATTACTCCAGGTCAACCTGTTGTTTTATATAAAAATGACAAAGTACTTGGAGGTGGAATAATAAAAAGCTCCTCTCTCATAAAAACTAAGGCTAATGTCTAATCTAGAAATAGAGACCAATTTATGGGCCAAAAATGTAAAGAATATTTGTGGCATTGATGAAGTTGGAAGAGGTTGCCTAGCTGGACCAGTATATTCAGCAGCTGTTGTATTAGATCAAAATACAAATTTTGAATCAAAAGATTTTAACCAAATTAATGATTCAAAAAAGCTTTCTGAAAAGAAAAGAGAAAAATTATTCGATTACATAATAGATATATCTAAATTTGGAATAGGAATATGTACGGTAGAAGAGATTGATCATTTAGGAATTCAAGAAGCAGTAAAATTATCAATGATAAGAGCTGTAGAATCTTTAGAAATACAGCCCAATCATCTTTTGATAGATAATATGAAATTAGATTTAGATATTCCTCAAACCAGTATTATCAAAGGAGATCAAATCTCAAAAAGTATTTCATCAGCATCTATTATTGCTAAAGTTTCTAGAGACAATCTCATGAAAAATCAAATATCAAATGATTATCCAATCTATAAATTTGAAAAAAACAAAGGTTATGGAACTAAAGAACATATGGATGCTATAAAAACTTTTGGAATAACAAAGCAACATAGAAAGTCTTTTGAGCCTATAAAAAGTATGATAGAAAATAATCATGAAGCAAATTAAAGGCATATACGTAATAATCGATCCAAATTTTATTAATTCAGAAGACCCAATTGATATGACAAAGAAAGTTTTGGATGGAGGAGCAAAGGTAATTCAACTTAGAAATAAAGATGACAACACAACTCTTACAGTTGAATGGGCAAAAAAAATTTCAGAACTATGTAATGAGTATGAAGCAGTTTCAATAATAAATGATAGAGTTGATATTGCATGTGTTTCAGGTGTAGATGGAGTTCATTTAGGTCAAAATGACATTAGTCCCAATGATGTAGAAAAAATCACAGAAAAGCAATTATTAATAGGGACATCAAATGCACTAAAAGAAGAAATAGAAATTTCAGCAAAAAATAAATCAACATATATTGCTATTGGGAGTATTTTCCCAACAACAACTAAAACAAACACAAGACCTGCAAGTCTCCAACTTCTAAGAGAAGCAAAAATGATTTCTTCTAAACCTTTAGTCGCAATTGGAGGAATAAATCAACAGAATATAGAGAGTGT
>CETG01058063.1_pt1 | contig 13271 bp, 13 predicted proteins | sample 361471 | NCBI WGS metagenome assembly CETG01 (sample SAMEA2622696, study PRJEB7988) | marine metagenome | isolation source: saline water (ENVO:00002010), including | reverse complement strand
TTTTATGAAAACTTTAGGAATTGAAACATCCTGCGATGAGACAGCAATAGCCATTTATGACACTAAAGATGGAATTATTGGTGAGTCTATACATAGTCAAATGGAAATGCATGCTGAATATGGAGGAGTAGTCCCAGAATTAGCTTCAAGAGACCATTGCTTAAAAATTGTAGATGTACTTGAAGATGCTTTAGGAAATATTTCTCTCGATAGCATTGATCAGATTGCTTATACATCTGGACCAGGTCTATTAGGCGCTCTTTTGATAGGTGAGAGTTTTGCTCAGGGACTTTCAACAGCGCTAAATATCCCTCTGATACCAATAAATCATTTAGAAGGACATTTGATGTCACCTATGATGGAATTTCCTCAGATAAGCATGCCATTTATATGTTTACTTGTTTCAGGAGGTCACAGCATGATCGTTGATGTTAAAGATAAAGGACAATATGAAATTATTGGTCAATCTCAAGACGATGCAGTTGGAGAAGCTTTTGATAAAGTAGCTAAGTTGCTAGATTTACCTTATCCAGGCGGCCCTCATATTGAGAGACTAGCACTTGAAGGAAAATCGGATGCATTTGATTTCCCAAGACCGATGATAAATAGCGATAACTTAAATATGAGCTTGAGTGGTCTTAAGACATCAGTTTTATATACAGTTCAAAAAATATCTAATCTAACAAAAGAAGTAAAAGCAGATATAGCTGCTTCATTCCAACAAGCAATTTCAGATGTTTTGGTTGCAAAGATTAAGAAATCGATTGAAATAACTGGAAGAAAAGAGGTTATTGTTGCTGGAGGTGTTGCTGCAAATAAGTTTTTAAGAGGTGAATTTAAAAAGCTTGAAGAATCACATAACATAACAGTGTATTATCCAGATATGAAGTATTGTGGCGATAATGCTGCAATGATTGCATTTGTAGGATCTATGATGAAACCATCAGTTGAAAATGACAGATCCTCAAGCGCAAGAGCTCGGTGGCCGTTAGATGAGTTAAAAGCATGAAAGATATAATTTACATAAAAGACTTAAGAGTAAAAACAATCATTGGTATCTTTGACTGGGAAAGAAAAGTTAAACAAGAAGTTAGTATTGATATGGAATTTCCCTTTGATTGTAAAAGAGCTGCAAAGACTGATTCGATTGAAGATACTATTGATTACAAAACCATTTGCAAAGGAGTAATTAAGTTTGTTGAGGAATCGTCCTTTCAACTCCAAGAATCACTTGCTGAGGGAATCGCATCGCTAGTAAAAGATACATACGGAGTTGAATCGATCAAATTACGTGTATCTAAGCCTGGAGCACTTCGAGGCGCTAAAGATGTTGGACTCATAATTCATAGATAATGAAATATTTCTTATCCCTAGGCAGTAACATTAATGCTGAGAAAAATTTAGAATTTGCTTTAGAAGAACTAAAAAAAATACTTTCAAACATTCAGTCCTCATCAATTCATCAAACAAAAGCTGAAGGCTTTGAAGGTGATGATTTTCTAAACTCAGTAGTTTGTGGAGATTCTGAACTAGATATTAAGAACCTTAATAAGAAGCTAAAGTTAATTGAAGACAATGCTGGAAGAAACAGAAATGCTCCAAAGTTTAGCGCTAGAACACTTGATATAGATATTGTGCTTCAAATTGATGATAACGATGATATATTATTTGAAAGTGATGAAATTCAGAAATATAGTTTCGTATCTGCACCTTTAAAAGAATTAATTTGATGAGAACAAAAAAATTTTTTAGAAACTTTCATAGATATTTGAGCATATTTGTATCAATACAATTATTGTTGTGGACAATATCAGGAATTTATTTTGCATATAACAAAATTGAATTAGTAAGAGGTGAGCAGTATCGACTTCCAAAAGGTGTAGAGTACAGAATTTTTGATAGGCTTGGTACATCAGTTATTGAAACCATTGAAGAGGGTAAAAAGACTTATAAAACTTATCCAGAAGGTGATGCCATTAAACCTCTTACTGAGGAAGAAGCTATTAAAATTACTGCTCAAAAAACTACTCTAAATCCAATAGATGTTAGTTTAGTTACAGAATTCTATCCTGGCGATGAATATCGAGGAGATTTGCCAGCATATAAAGTTATAACGGATACAAAAGACGGTATTAATGTTTATGTTGGATATATGACGGGTGATATAGGATCAATAAGATCAGACTCTTGGAGAATCTGGGATTTTTTATGGTCCCTGCATATTATGGATTATCGTGAAAGAGATAATATAAATAATATTTTGCTACAAATTTTATCAGTACTTGCTTTAGTAACGTCAATTTCAGGTATAACGCTGTTCTTTGTTAAAAGATAAAAGATTTATTTAAGAAAATTATCCTCAATTGTAGTCCATGCTGCTTGTGAAAGAGGGAAGACCATATTTCCTCTCTCCTCAGCATGTTTTGATGCAGCTGTCCCATCCCTTACTCTTCCAAGTATTCCCTGTAAAATTCCAGCAATCTTAAACATATTAAAAGCCATATAAAACTCCCAATTTTTAGATAAATCTTTACCAGAATTTTCACAATACATTTCCATATATTCTTTTTCAGATGGTATACCAAGTTCTTTGAGCTTAGCTTCGTCCCAAAAGGCTTCCTGAGTTCTCCATGACAAACAGTGATAACTAAAGTCTGCGATGGGATGACCTAGAGTTGATAATTCCCAATCTAAAATACCAATTACTTCATTATTTTTTAATATCATATTATCTAATCTGTAATCACCATGAACGATGGTTGTCTCATCGTCATCAGGTATATTTTTTGGTAACCATTCTATAAGGTTATTCATGGCCTCAATATTGTCTGTTTCTGATGCCCTATATTGTTTGGACCATCTCGATACTTGTCTAGCAACGTAATTACCTGGCTTACCATAATCTTCAAGGCCAATCTTTTTAAAATCGACGCTGTGAAGTTTTGCTAAAGTTTTATTCTTATTTTTGTATATTTCTGTTCTATCTTTATTTGTCATTGAGGGAATCATTGGATCCCAAAAAAGATCGCCATCCAAGAAGTCCATTACAAAAAAAGCAGTTCCAGCGACATCATTATCCTCACAAAGTCCATATGTTTTAGGAACTGGTACGTCAGTCTCATATAGAGCAGTAATAACTTTATATTCTCTATCTACAGCATGTGCGGATGGTAGAAGTTTTCCTGGAGGCTTCCTTCTTAGAACAAGATTTTTTGATTCTGTAATAATTTTATATGTAGGATTTGATTGTCCTCCCTTAAATTGCTCAATTGCTTTTATCTTCCCAGCATTTGGAACATACTCATCAATCCAAGGCTGTAAACTTGCAGAGTCAATTTTTAGCCTTTCATCAACATCTTTAGTACCAGAGAATTTTGTATCATCTAGCGGCTTCATTACAGTGACCTGCCTCCATCAACTTTTATAATTTGTCCAGTTATATAATCTGAATCAGCAAGAAACTTTACAGCTTCAGCTATATCTTTTTCTGAACCCATTCTTTTAAGAGGAATAGAATCAATAACTTTGTTTTTTTGTTCTTCAGTCCATGTAACATCTGGTGGTTCAAGCATTGCACCTGGAGCAATTGCATTTACCTTTATTTCAGGCGCTAACTCTCTTGCCAATCCTTTTGTAATTGCCTCTAATCCAGCCTTTGCAGCAGAATAAATGGAGTAATTAGCAACCCCTTTTGATAAATTGGTATCAGTAATATTAATAATTGATCCATTTGATTCTTTAAGTTTTTGTTTGAGCCCTTTAATTAAAAACATTGGTCCTTTTAAATTACTTCCAATTAATTTCTCCCAATGATCTTCTGAAATATCATCAATTGGGGTAGGGTAAAAAGTGGACGCATTATTTATCAATAGATCTATACTCGGAAATGCATCAAGAACCTCACTGATAATTTTTTCAACATCTTCTTTGACATCTAAATTTCCTTGAACAGTAACTGCAGAGTTAGCGTTTGAATTATTTATTTCATCGGCAAGATCATCAGCTGCTTTTTTTGATGAGTTGTAATGAATAATAATATTCCAGCCTAATTCTTTAAAAGTAAGAGCTATCTGTTTACCAATTCTCTTAGCTGCCCCAGTTATAAAAATAGTTTTATTCATTTTTAGCTATTAATAATTTCTTTATATATTTTAATCTTTTCTTCCTCAATATTCTCCTTTGACACGTTTGATAAATGTGAGAAATCAGTATTTTTAATTTTCTTTGCAAGCTGAGAAATAAAATCTTTGTTATCGCTAAAATGAGGTAGCGAAATTAACTGATTAATTAATTCAAAATTTCTAACAAAATTAATTTTATCAATTAATAAAATTAAGTCGTCTTGACTGGCATCTTTATTTAATTTCAATACATTTTTAGAGACTTCAACAATGTTTTTAAAATCATTGGGGAGGGGAAGCTTGCTTCCTAGTTCAAAATCGTTATTTATTTGAAGTTCAGCCCACCTCAATGTCTTATCGCTATGGCTGTTACATGAAGATTTTGTTAGTTTACTAAAATAAGGATCTAATAAATTCAAAGATATAATCTTTTCAAAGTACTTACTTGGACTAGAATTAGATAAAGCTCTTTCAGTTTCAGACCAGACTCTATCTGATGAAATATCTGCAATTTCTTTAGATGAAACAATTTTTTCGATGCATTTAATAGTAGCTTCATCAATATCGAAATCCTCAAGATGACTATAAGAAAAAAATCTTGCTAACCTAATTGCTCTAAGAGGATCTTCAAAAAAAGCATCAGAAACGTGCCTAAAAATTTTATTTTTTATATCATTTTGTCCATTAAAAGGATCAATAATATTATCCTCAACATCTTGAGCAATGGCATTGATAGTGAAATCTCTTCTTGATAAGTCCTCCTCTAAAGTAACATCTTTTCCATAATAAAATGTGAAACCACCATAACCAGTTCCTGTTTTTTTCTCTGTTCTTGCTAGGGCATATTCCTCATTTGTTTTTGGATGTAAAAATACTGGAAAGTCTTTACCTATAGGCCTGTAGCCTTTAGAAATCATTTCTTCAGGTGATGAGCCGACAACTACCCAATCTGTATCAGAGCATTCAACACTCATAAGTGAATCTCTTACAGCACCACCAACTTTATAAATTTTCATTTCTTCCCAACCTGAAATATTTTTTTATCTTCTAGTCTAATCGCAGTTAATTTATTTCCCCACACACATCCAGTATCTAGGCCAATTATATTATCTAAATTTGTTTTTCCTTCAAGCGCTGCCCAATGACCAAATAAAATAGACTCGTTTTCTTTTAAGTTATGAGTAGTTTGCTCAAACCAAGGGATATGATTTTTTTCTGGTTTAAGGTTTTTCTTCTTTAACTTTAGAGCACCTTTTTTATTTAAAAATCTCATTCTTGTAAAGTAATTTATTATTACCCTGTAACGTTTTTGTTTTTCAAGCTTACTATTCCATTTGCTTGGAGTGTCGCCCCACATATTTCTGAGTAATTCATAAGAATCCTCTTTAAGACCAACCTGAACTTCTTTTGAGAGCTTTTTAGCGGTTTTTAAATCCCATATATATGGGATTCCAGCATGCGAGATCCAAAAGTTATGACCATTAATATTAATTTTTAGTAAAAGGGGTAGTTTTTTTAACCATTTATGTATTTTAGAAATGTTGCTTGCATTAAGAATATTTTTAAGTGATTTGTTATTTTTTTTGTGTTCTATTAAATATAGAAGATAAAAATCATGATTACCAAGTACAGCCTTAATGGATTTTTTATTTTCAAGACAAAAATTTAAGACTTCAAGTGACTTAGGGCCTCTATTAACCAGATCTCCTGCGAAGATTAATGTATCCTTCTTTGGATTAAATTTTATTTTTGAACATAATTTAATCAGTTCATCATAACAACCTTGAACATCTCCAATTACATAGTGTGACATTAAAATACTTTGACCTTTGAGAGATTAAGATAATCTTCAAGAGATAGTTCTTCAGGTCTTTTTATTGGATCAATACCTACCTCATCCCAATTAATATTTAAATTTTTTAAATTATTCTTGATGTTTTTCCTTCGAGAAACAAATGCTAAGTCAACAAGCCTAAAAAAATTCTCTTTAAGATCTATGTTTTGTCTTAAATTTTTATTAGGCATTAATCTGATAAAGCTTGAATTAACCTTTGGTTTTATATCAAATGCTTCTGGCGGAACATCAAACAAAACTTCACTATCAAAAAAAGCAGCGATTTTAATAGCTAGTTTGCCCCAATTCTTCGTCCCAACTCGTCCTGCAATTTTTTCAGCCACTTCCTTCTGAACTAAAAAATGCATATCAATGATATTTTCGCAACTATCTAAAAGTTTTAGAATTATTTGAGTGGAGATATTATAGGGAAGGTTACCGACAACTCTTTGTTCAACACTGTTGATTTCATATTTTAAAATATCGCCGACTAAGAATTCAAAGCTTGCAGGACCTATGAATTTCTTTTTTAATTTCTCAATATTTTCTGGATCAATATCAACCGCAGTTATATTAATATTCTCTATATTTATTTGTTCAGTTAAAGCTCCATGTCCAGGACCAATCTCTAAGAAATTATCCAGAGATGCTGGTGATATAGCTTCTGCCATTTTATATAATACAGACTGATCTGTTAGATAATTTTGTCCAAACTTTCTTCTAATGTCCCTAGAACTCATTAAATTAATTTTTTTGCAGTTTTAATAGCTAGTATTAATGATGAAGGATCTGATTTATTGGTTCCAGCTATATCTAGAGCAACTCCATGATCAACAGAAGTTCTAATTATTGGAATTCCAAGTGTAATATTTATTGATCTTCCAAAACTTAAGGTTTTTAAGACTGGTAATACTTGATCATGATACATACCCAAGAATGCATCAGTTTCTTTTAATGATTTGTTAGAAAATGCCGTATCTGCTGATACGGGCATTGATACATTAATTTTTTTCTTTCTTAACTCTCTAATTGCTGGTTTTATATGATCTTGTTCTTCTCTGCCTATTTTTCCATTTTCTCCAGCATGAGGATTAAGACCAAGAACCTTTATGCTTGGTTTGTGAATATTAAATTTACTTTGTAAGTCTTCGTTGAGTATTTTTACTTTATTAATGATTAATTCTTTTGTAATTTTTTTAGAAACATTTTTAAGTGGGATATGGGTCGTTGACAAGGCAACGCGAAGTTGATCAGATGCAAGCATCATCAAAACATCTTTGCTTTTGGTAACTTTTTTTATAAATTCAGTATGTCCAGTAAATGATTTGTCGATCGAAATAATATTCTCTTTACTTAAAGGACCTGTTACTAGTGCTGTCCTTTCATTAAGCATAGTTTGTTTTATTGAGTAATTAAGATTATCAAGAACATATTGAGCATTACTTTTGTAAAGTTTTCCTGGTTTAGTATTGGAGCATTTAGACGTTTTTATAATTTGTAGATGTCCCTTTATATTTTTTTTGACTTGATCAAGCGAATCCAACTCAAGAATTTTTACTTTTTTCTTCAACGTAGCTGTTCTGGCTACAAAAAGCTTTGGATCACCAACTGTGAGAATAGGGATCCTTATATCTTCCCATAGCTTAGATGAGGATAATTTTATTATTAGGTCTGGACCGATACCACTTGGCTCACCAGGCGAATAGATGATTTTTTTCAATCTAGGTCTTTAAATTCTACGAAAGCTTCAGCTCTCATTGTTCTTAACGTATTCTCAAGTTCTTCATCAAATTTTCTTGAATAAAGAAGTCCATAGGCTCTATCTTCAATGAGTTTATCAGTAAGTTCATGATTTCTTTTACCTAGAACTTCAAGAAAGTGATAACCAAATTCACTTTCAAAAACTTCTGAAATTGTGCCAACTTCGGTATTGAGCATAATTTCCTCAAAAGTTGGAGTAAAGACACCAAGACCCATCCACCCAAGATCACCTCCAATTTTTGCCGAACCTGGATCTTCTGAAAACTCTTCAGCGAGTAAAGCAAAATCATCACCATCTATAACTCTTTGCCTAATTTCTTTGAGCTGAATTTCTGTCTCATCATTACTTCTTATTGCGGATGGGATCAAAAGTATGTGACGAGCATTCCATTGATCTTCAAATTGCACAAATTGGCCTCTTTTGTCTTCGAGTTTTAAAATGTGAAAACCTGAACCACTTTCTAAGGGTTCTGATATATGACCGATAGATTTATCTTTTAATGCATTTTCAAATAGTTCAGGCATATCTATTGCTTTTCTCCAATCCATCAATCCTCCGTTAGAAGCATTTGAGCTTATAGAATATTCTTTCGCTAATTCAGAAAAACTTGATCCCTCACTGATAAGGCCAATAATTCTATTGGCAATATTTTCATTTTTAACTAAGATTTGTCTAACTTGCAGTTCTGGCTCAAGTTCTCCTAGGCTTTCATCAGTAGCTAAAAATGCTTCGAATTCTTTTTCAGTAATTTCAATATTTGAGTTAACTCTACCTCTTTGTATTCTTTGAATACGCATCTCTTTTCTCATCGTTTCTCGAACTTCTTCATAGGAATCTCCATTACTTTCAATAAATGAAATAAATTCCTCAAGAGTCATTTCATTATTAGCAGCCAACCTTGAGAATGAAGAATTTAATTCTGCATCACTAATTTTTACACCTGCTCTATCAGCAAGTTGAAGTTGAAGCTCTTCAATAATTAATCTTTCTTTTATCTGATCTAAGAGAATATCTTTTGGTGGCAACTGGATATTTTGTTCACGATATCCTTCTTCAAGAGCCTCCCTAGCTTTATTAATCTGAGATTCCATTACAACACCATCATCGACTATGATTGCAATTCTATCTAATAGCTCAATTTTTGCCTCTAATTGTGAAGACGATATTAGAAGCAGTGTTGTTAATATTTTTTTCATAAGAATTTAATGACTCAATAGTGAATTATTCATGAATCTTGAAACTTTTTCAAAGGAAGAGTTTAATCCTTTTAGTTCGAATTCAAAATTAATTCTACTTTTGCTTTCGATACGAATTATATCATCCCAAGCATCTCCTAAATATTGATACATGTCAGGTTGATAACCGTCTAGATACTTCGATAGGTTTTTATCAGAAGCCAAAACTCTGAAAGAAAAACAACAATTTTCAAATCCAATTCCAACTGAGGATTCTATGTTAGAGTTATTTTCATCATCACGTCTTAGTTCTGCAATAAAACTAAAATTATCTTTAATTTTGAAGTTGGCTAAAAATTCAGAATAATCTAAGGTTTGATTAAAATCTCCTGTCATTCTAGTGTATCTTTTTGCATATCCAATTTTTCCTCTATCAAACATGTGATTTATAGTTAATCCGGCCATTGGAAATTTTTTCATTTCTTCTGAATAGCTACCAGAAGCCATCATCATCGTTTTCATATTAGGCATCCATTTAGCCATAATCATAATTGGATCTTTATCTGCATTCATCATGGACATCATGCCCATGTCCATTGAATCCGACATCATGCCCATATTCATTGAATTCGACATCATATTAGAGTGCATTGAGTTCATATTATTAATAAATACTTTCCTGTCTTTTAAATAAAATTTTTGACTAATCTTTAGGGAGATATTATTCATGTTCATTTGACGTTTTTTATACTCCATACTTAATGTATAAAAATTTTGATCACCAATTCTATCCATGCCGGTAAAACGATTAAGGTTGAATACCTGATTCATCATCCCTAACTTATAACTATCAAATATAGGATTCTCATCTTGCTCGTCGTGCCCAACATATCCATAAAATATTCTCGGTTTTAAAATATGGCTTTGCATACCATTTTTCCTTATTAATGTGGTGCTTAAATCAAATTTAAATGTTGGGACCATAACCGAATTGGTATTCATGTTATTTCCTGTGATGTCAAAATCGATGCCTCTTACTCCAATTGATGTTTTTAATTTATATCCCTTAATATTGTTAGAGTTTGAAACTTCTAACATATAAAAAAATCTTTCTCCTTCAACTGGATTAGGAATAGAAGATCTAAATTTATTATTTTTATCTACGCCAAAGAAACCATGAATAGTATCTGCAACAAAATTTGTATAGTTAAGGTATTCATGAATAGAAACATTTTTAAAGTTCTTGTTATAACTAAAATTGATCGATGGCGATTTTTTATAACCATTTGTAAGAATGGGATTTAATGTTTGATATCCTTCCTGAGAAACACTAATTTGAAAATTATTAAAAACTCCATTAATTTGAATATTTTGATTTAAATTTTGTTCTCTCTGACTCCCAATCGATGTTATATCACCAGGAATATCCCTTAAAACCAAGCTATCAGATGATTTTGACCAATCTAAATCTACCCAGAAGTTTGTTTTATCTCCAAACGAATCATTTATGCTAAAAGCCCATCTTGAGCTAGAATCTGACGGGTAGCTTTTCTCATACTCATCATCACTATTAAAATAAATAAAATCAATATTTCTTAAATTATTATTTTCTCCATGAAGATTCCTTGAATTTGTTTCTATGCCAAAACCTCTATCAGAAATATTTCTAAGAGCAATCGTAAAATCAGCCTTCTCTGATACAACCTTATAGTATGGAATCATGAAATCTAATCCATCAGAAGAATACGATAACTTTGGCTCTAAAAAACCAGACATTCTCTCCTGAGATGTCGCAAATGGAAGATAAGGTATCCTCAAAATAGTTTTATCAAATGCCTTTACTCTAACTTTTTTAGCATACCCCCTCATTGTATTATCATCAATTGTTATGCTTTCAGCATTCAATTGCCAACCATTGCTAGGCTCTAAACATGATGTCATTGATATTTCTTCAAAAGTTATTTGATCATCTAAATTACCAGTGAGCTTTTTGAAGCTAATCACCAGTCCTCTATTATTTAAAAATGTCTCTCCATCAGTGAAATCAACGAATAACTTATTTTTGTCAAAGGCACCTTCATTCGAATTAAAAAAATAATCCTCCAGAAATAATTCACCACCTTTTTTAAAATTTACTAATCCATTTTCTTGATCAAGACGAGCTTTGCCTGCCTTTAGAATGCCTTCAGGAAAATCAATTTGCACATTGTCATTTAATATCAAAACTTTTTCGTCTGTTATTTCAAATTTATCAGATTTAATATCTAAACTTTCTAAATCTTGAACTACACCTAAATAGGGCTGATATATCATGCATGAAGTATTTGAAGTGTTTTCTGTAAAAACTTCAGATTTTAAAATATCACCAACAACATAGTTTTGAGTGAAAGCCAAAACAATTAAAAGTGATGTCCTTATTACTGTTTTCATACTTGAGATATTTTAATGGTTTGATAGATTTTTTCTTGAAAAGTTCTATTACTTACTTGAATTAATGTATTGTTCAAGTTGATAAAGGTGGTCTTTTCCAAAAAATATTTGGTCGTCATAAAAAAATGTTGGCACTCCAAAACATCCTTTATTTACAGCATCATCAGTATTTTTAATGAGCTTATCTTTGCAGTCCTGTGAAGTAACAATGTTAATAATTGACTCAACATCCAAATTGCTATCTTTTAGAACCTCTTTGAGAACTTCAATATCAGAAATATTTTTATCATTTTCCCACATGGCCTTGATGACACACTCAAAATAATCTTCGAAAATGTCTAATTCTTTGGCTGCAATCGCACCTCTTTGTATTTGAATGGTTGTAGGAGGAAAATGAGAATTAAATTTGTAATTTGTCAGACCGTGTTGTTTAACAAACCTATCAATTTCTAGCATTTGATAGTCACTTTTATTTTTGCAATCTGCATATGCTATGAAAGGTGGCTGATTATTGGATAGTTTATGAATTCCTCCTAAAAGACATGGAACATAATTAAATTTTGCACCTGTTCTTTCTTCAATGCCTGGAATAATTTTATGAGCAAGGTACGTGTTAGGACTGGCTACATCAAAAATAAAGTCTACTATCATTTCTATCTACAATTTTGTAAAGTAAGACAATTAAACACTGTTATGAAAGATTTTTCAAAATTTTCAGCCATTATCATCGGTGCCGGTGATGCTACAGGTGCGGCACTGACAAAGAAATTTGCAAGTCATGGTTATAAGGTATGTCCTGCCAGACGTCCTAGAAGTATTGAAAAAGTAAATAAGTTGGCAGAAGAAATTAATAATTCTGGTGGATGGGCAAAGGGATATGGAGTGGATGCTCGAAATGAGGAGTCAATTTCCGATTTCTTCAAAGAAGTTGAGAATGAAGTAGCTCCGATTGATGTTGTTATTTTTAATCCTGGCGCAAATGTTTTTTTCCCAATAGTTGATACAACATCAAGAGTGTTTCAAAAGGTATGGGAAATGGCAGCTTTTGCTGGTTTTTTGACTGGACGAGAGGCAGCAAAATATATGAAATCAAGAAGTGAGGGATCTATCTTTTTCACTGGAGCTACTGCTTCTTTAAGGGGTGGATCAGGTTTTTCAGCATTTGCTAGTGCAAAATTTGCACTTAGGGCAGTTTCGCAGAGCATGGCGAGAGAGCTTGGGCCTCAAGGCATACATGTTGCACATTTCATAATTGACGGGGCTATAGATACAGAGTTTATAAAAGAAAATTTCCCGGACAGATATGCTTTAAAAGAAAAAGACGGTATTCTACAACCTGATGCAATTGCGGATGCGTATTGGTTTGTTCATACACAACATAGAAGTGCTTGGACGCATGAATTAGATTTGCGTCCATATATGGAAAAGTTTTAATTAATTTGAGGAAAAAATATGAGTTTAAAAGATAAAGTAATTTTTATATCTGGTGGAAGTAGAGGCATTGGCCTTGCGATGGTTAAAAAAGCAGCTGAGGATGGAGCAAAAATAGCTATAGCTGCTAAGACGGCTGAACCTCATCCCAAACTTCCTGGAACAATATACACTGCAGCTGATGAAATAGTAGAGGCCGGCGGTGAAGCATTACCAGTAATTTGTGACATTAGGAATGAAGATAATGTTAGAGATGCTATAAACCAAACTGTTGATCATTTTGGTGGTATTGATGTCTGTATAAATAATGCGTCAGCAATTCAATTGACAAATGTTACTGATACCGAGATGAAGAGATATGATCTAATGCATCAAATTAATGGAAGAGGTACTTATATGGTTAGTAAATATTGCTTACCTCATTTAAAAAAATCTAATAATCCGCATATTTTAAATCTTGCACCACCTCTTGATATGGAATCTAAATGGTTCTCAGGAACAGTAGCCTATACTATGGC
>CETG01024653.1_pt1 | contig 13289 bp, 9 predicted proteins | sample 361471 | NCBI WGS metagenome assembly CETG01 (sample SAMEA2622696, study PRJEB7988) | marine metagenome | isolation source: saline water (ENVO:00002010), including | reverse complement strand
CGTTCTGGTATAGAATTAGTAGCAGCATCAAATAATAAAGAATATCCTAATCGCATCGAAAAACTCATGGGAGGACGTCGTAAAAAATCCATAATATCACGAGTAGATTGAGTTTGATCAACAGCATTATGATGTTGAATCCATTGCATTAACTCTTTTTCTGTTTCAATAAAAATATCAATATCCATTAATTTAGCCAATGCAATATGCTCATAGACAAAGCGATCAGCATCCTGATTGGATAAGGGTTCATCCCCATACAATCGATAAGCAACTAAAAACGATTGAATCAAAGAATAGTGAACCCAAGCGGCTAGATCCGGCTGATTAGCTGAATACGTAATTCCCCTACTGGACACCCCTTTAACACGTTCATGAATTTTTTTTACCATTGCTACCATTTGCTGAACCTCAGGCATAGCCCCAAATGATGTAACAGCAACATAATCTCCTGTACGAGAGATACGACCAATGGGGTCATAATGTAATTGTGAATGATCTGAAAACCCATCAACAACCTCAGGGTGAGCCGCTTGAACCATTAAGGCTCTTAAACCAGCCATAAAACCCGATACATCACTAATAATACGCCATGTTACAGAATCAGGTCCAAATAAACCCGGATCACCTTGATAAGATAACGTCCCTTTCATAGGATCATTCCCTTTACTAAAAACACTCAAAACAGCAGAGCGTAAACGATATTTTAAATTAACCATAACAAAATAATTATAATGAAAAAAAAACGTTATATCACGTATTCTTTATTAATCTTAAAGATTATCTTTCTTTTTTTTATTTGATTTGGTAATGTTTATCTTTAAATTACTGTTTTTTTGGGGCTATAGCTCAGTTGGTAGAGCGCTTGAATGGCATTCAAGAGGTCAGCGGTTCGACCCCGCTTAGCTCCACCATTTTATCCAAAAGTTTTTTACGAAAGTTTAGAATAATGTACAGCAAATCTATATTTCGGATAAAAATTAGGCTTACCAGCAGAACTAGAAACCAAATTTTTGGTTAGCAAATTCAGAGTACCACAATTAAATATTGATTCTTGCCAATTTACATTACTTAAGTCTTTACTTCTTGGGTTTTTTCTAACATGAAAACCTCTAAATCTTGCTTGAATTGCTGCTGCTGCTGAATTTCTTTTTACAAATCTACTTAGTACAGGGTCTAAAAAAATATTAAAGTTATTTTTGTTAGTAACTGGATTTTTATTATTTAAGTATTTCCATGATGCTGCCTCTTTCTCAAAAAACCAATGACCACTATCAGAAATTACTATATAATTTTTTTTCGATTTATCATTACCACCATCAATATCACCAAACTTAATAAAATTTTCTTGTCTAATAGGGCAAGAACTAAAAAAATCCTTACCATATTTATTATACGCAGCTTGATAATAGTTAGATATAACATCAATTTCGTGATCCGTTAAACTTTGTCCAGAATTATATTTAGCTTCATAAAATTTAAAAATAGCTTTTTTTTGAGATATATTATTATTCAATTGAACTTTATTATTTTTTATTATATTAAGTAATTTTTCGTGAAAATTTTTTAATACATCTGGATTTATAGAATTTAATAAATCAAGAGGTGTTTTCTGACTTACATTAAAGCGAATATTTAAATTAGCTCCTCCCATAATTAATAATTCAATAATATCTTTATATATATTATTTTGTTTAAATGACTCTACTGCATACAAAAGAGCTGTCTTATTAGACTGACACGCGACATCTACATTCACCTCACTCTTAATTAATAATCGAACCATGTTTGTATTACCAGATATTACTGCATTATGAAGTGGAACATGCGACAATTCATTAGATGAAACAGCATTTACATTAGCATTATGATCAATTAATAATCGAGCAATATCTAACTTACCATTAATTACTGCCACATGAAGTGGTGTGTAGCCATCTCTATCTACAGCGTTTACAGAAACGTTTGCAGCAAGTAATAATCTAACAACATCTATATAACCTTTGGAAATTGCCAAATAAAGAGCATCTTCCTTAAAATCATTAGTATTTTTATGCACATTACCTTTCTGTAATAACGCTTTAACCTGCTCAATATTATTATTCAAAACGGCTTGCTGTAAACCATTCTTTCTTTGATTCTTCTGAAGACGATAGCTAGATGCAGACAATAAGAACATTTTAATTTCACTCCATAAAAAATTGTGTTATTTTTTTCATCTTTATATTTTTTCTGTCTTTATATATAGTTATCGAGTTTTAAGAGTAAAAAATTTCAATTAATTTAAACGAAAAAAAATTAAAAATAATAAACATTCCCCTGTTTTTCAAACAAGCTATCGATATTATAAAAATCACGATTTTTCTGATCCAAACAATGAATAACCACAGAATTAGCATCTAAAATAACCCAACCACTATTAGGATCTCCAGTAATACGTGGATGAGAATAAATTGAATCAGTAGGATCTAAAGAATGAAAAAATAACTCTAATTGTGTTAAAACAGATTTAGCATGAACCGAATTCTTGATAGTTGCAACAATAATATAATCTGTCATCCAACTTTTTTCTGAAACATAATAAGTACGAATGTCATCAACTTTTTTTTCATCCAATAAGGATGTAATAGAATCAACAAAAGGTTGCAACGTTGTATCAGTCATTAAAGTATCCAAAAAAACAAATTATCTTATTTTCTTATCCAAGAACACAGTCAAGTAAATAAGTTGCTCAATCATACAAAAAGATAACATTAAAGGTCAACCATTAAAAAAACAAAACCTAAAAAGAATCTGGTGTTTTAAATGTTTCATAAATATATTCTAATAACGATTTTTTATCTAACCAATCTTTACCAAGAACAACTGTAAAATCAAGCGGTTTATGAGGTAAATCATAAACAATAATATTCGCTGGATCAATTTCTAATAAATGAGCCAGTTCTAAAGATTGATCAACACTCCCCCTCCAATCAACAATCATAGTCTTAGCATAATCAAAATGGCCAGCATTAGCAAAACGAGGAACAACCATACCTAAAGACTTAAATACTTTAGCGGCAAACTTAGCAATACCAGGAACCCCAATACCATTTAAAACTTCACATTTCAAACCATCAAATTTAGGTTGATCATGTAATAACCCAGTAGAAGCCACACGTTGCACTTCTTTAATAAATAAAGAACGTCGATTCATAGTAGCCGATTGATCATCCATGGTTTGAGAAACATCTTGAGAAGACAAAACATTGATATCCTGAGAAAAAGTAGATGATTCAGTACTAGCAACAACAGGTTCTTCCAAAACTGTAAAAGCATTAACATCATCCAAATTTGAAACAGCAGCTATACTAGTATCAGACATATTAGAAATATCCTGTTTAGCTGACGTATCTGATACAACTACAACATCATCAAATGTTTTTGAAAGATCCTCAGAATAAAGCAAATTTTGTTCATAATCAGTCAATTCAAGATCATCCAACGATTCTGAAGCAACAATTTCAACATCTTTAGAATCAGCTATCTCCTCTTTTACATTAGTTTTTTCTAAAACAGCCACTTTTTTCAACTTTGTTGTACTTAAGGCATTATTTTTTACAGAAGAAGAATCTGCTACAAGCACTGTCTCATTAACACTAGCTAACTCTTTTTTAGCAACAGGAACACTCTTCGGTTTAACAACTTTTGAAAACCCATATAACGTATCTTCGACAACTTTATCAAGAGCCGTAACATTCGGTTTCCAATAATAAGCACCTCCAACCAAAGATGCTGAACCAGGAACTGTTGCTTTTGAAACAGAATTTTGATTAACAGCTTGTTTAAAATCACGTATCAAAGATAACATTTGAACAAAAGACAAATCAGTAGAAATAATAGATTTAGCTGTTTTAATAATTTCAGGTAACTGTAAAACTCCATCAAAAGACAACACTTTTTTAACAAGTTGATCTAAAAAGATTTGTTGTCTACGAATTCTACCAATATCACCTTCTTCATCATGACGAAAACGAAGGTACTCCATCATCTTTTTTCCCTTTAAAATTTGTTTCCCTTTAGGTATATCAATATAAAGATCCCCTGCATAATCAATATAATTAAGATCTTTTTCTACAGTAACTTCAATCCCACCTAAAGCATTTACAAGTGTTTCAACACCAGATAAATCTATTTTAAGATAATAGTTAATAGGAACACCTAAAAATTGCGATACCGATTCTTTTAATAAATTAATACCCCCATGAGAAAACGCATGATTAATACGAGTTCTACCAATATCAGGAATTGTTACACGCGTATCTCGAGGAATCGATAAGGCTCCTATATGATCTTTTTCTTTATCAAGATGAATAACAATAATAGAATCAGACCGTTTAGAATGTGACGTATCATCAATACCAAATGCTAAAATATTAAACCCAGCTACGCCAGATTTAGGAGAAAAATGGATAAAAATATCAAAAACATTTAATTGAATAATAAGAATAAATAGAATAAAAAAATTAACAAGAAAAAAAGAAAAACCTACACCTGCAAAAATCCACCATAATTTAAAACGAGATGATTGTTTAGATGACACATTAATTTGAGTAAGAACATTTTTAATACCACGATCAAACAAAATAAAACCTCACACTAAACTTTATGATTATAAAAATTATAACAGTCTACCAATTTTGAATAAATAGACTTTCTAGATTTTAAAAGAAAATTTAATTTAAAAAATGCAATTTCAAACACAGCTTTATCAAGAGATTGATATGCTAAATCATAGATAAATTGTCGATTCTCAATCGTTCTATTAGGTTCAATAAAATCAGCAATAAACACTATTTTTTCTAAATCAGACATATCAGCTTTTCCTGTAGTATGCCACATAGCCGATTCAGTAATTATAGTTGGGACATCCGAAAAATAAACAGGAACTACGACATCAAGAACAAAAGCATGTGCAATAGCAGGAAAAGATTGATAAAGTGACAAATGAAAATCAGTAAAATTTAAATCTAATTGAGATATATCTAATTCTTTAGCCGCATCATGAATTAAACCAGCCAAAAATGCATAATCAGAATTAATATTATAATGACTGGCTAAAAGAGCCGATTCCTTAGCAACACGTAGTGTATGTTCATACCGATAATCAGACAAAAGAGATTTTAAAGTGGTTTTAACACGATCAAAATCAACTTTTAAAAAATCATCAATATTCTTCTGCGGCAAATTGTTCCCCTTCTAAGCGACCAATAACCAAAGCTCCACAACTATCACTAATAATATTTACAGACGTCCGAAACATATCTAAGATACGATCAACCGCTAATAAAATCCCAATTCCTTCTAAAGGTAAATTAACCGATTTAAGAACAATAACCATGGTAACTAACCCCGCACTAGGAATACCAGCCGCACCAACAGAAGCTAACACAGCCGTTAACATAACAATAATTTGTTGGGTAATCGTCATATCAATCCCAACAACTTGAGCAATAAAAACAGCCGCAACCGCTTCATAAAGAGCGGTACCATCCATATTAACAGTAGCTCCCAATGGAGCAATAAATCCTACAACTTTTTTCGAGACCCCTACATTTTTCTCTAAACATTCCATCGTAACAGGTAAGGTTGCAATACTACTATCCGTAGAAAAAGCCGTGGCAATTGCAGGAAATATTTTTTGAAAAAATGTAACTGGAGAATAACGAGCAACAATGATAAGAATAGACGATAACGTAAATAATAAATGAATCGCAATAGCAATCAAAACAGTAGCAACATAAAAAGCAACCGGTTTAAAAATAGCAAATCCAGTTTGACCAACCATTGTCGCAATCAAGGCAAAAACACCTATCGGCGATAATTTCATAATCCAATCTGTAATTTTTAAAAATAAGTTATTAAATTCTTCAATAAATTGTTTAACCGTACCACCTTTAATATCTAAAGATAATAAAGCCGTTCCAAAAATAATAGAAAAGAAAATAATACCTAACATATTTTCAGTAGCAATGGCTGATATAATATTAGAAGGCACAATATCAGTGATCACAGAAACTACAGAAACATCATGGTCAATCGAATCTGTAATAGGATTTGAAGAAAATAAAGCTAAATCAACATCAGTATCAAAACCAGGCTTAATAAAATTAACAACAATAAGACCAATCATAACAGCCATAATCGTGGTAACCATATAATACAAAAAAGTACGCATTCCAAGCCTACCTAAACTTTGAACACTTCCTAAACTAACAACACCCACCACTAAAGAAGAAAAAATAATAGGAACAATAATCATCTTAAGCAAGCGAATAAAAACATTACCTAATGGCTCAAAAATAAGAGCATGTTCTCGAAATAAAATACCGACAATAACACCTAACAACATAGCAAACATAATCTGCGTTGGTAACTTAAAGTTCATTCAAAATCCTCCATCTACATAATGTATATATTACTTGAGTAATGATAAAACTATAAACTGATTGAAAAAGAAAATCCACTATAAATTATAAAAAAACCAAAAATGAACAATAAAAGAGGTAATGGTGATCCGGGTGGGGCTCGAACCCACGACCCACGGCTTAAAAGGCAGTTGCTCTACCAGCTGAGCTACCGGATCAAATTTTGAAGAATAATGATAACAAAAACAAAAGAAAGTGTTAAGCGTGAAAAAAAGTTATTTTAAAAATAATTAAGCAGATTGATTCAATTCATCTAAAAGATGTTTTACCGCTGTCTTCATATAATCATCTTGAGAAAACTGATCTACCTGTATAGCATCATCACGAAGCGCTTCAGCGTCACGCAATTGATCCACTTCCTCTTGAGTTAACACATTAGCTTCAAGCGCAGCATCTATCATAGTATGAATCGATGATTTTTGAATCACCTTTTTCTTAACAGCTTGACGTAATTTAAGATGTAGTGGACGAACCTCATGAATTTTCTTAAATGCATAATCTAAACGACCTAAAGGATCATTACGATCATCAGAAAGATAAAGACCATGTGTTAAACGATCTCTTTGTTCACCTGGTTGTTGCATAATTTGAGCTATTTTGGACGATAAAGAATCTTTAGGATACGATGCTACTGGATTAATTTGAGTTAATAAACGAACAAAGAAAAATAAAGGTCCCATATTTTTAAACAATCCTAAAAAAGCAGTTTGAATCTGTGATAAAGCATATTCGACACACCAAGCAACAAAAGGAAAATCTTCGGGACGTTTACCATCTTCTTCATAGCGCTTTAAAACCGTTGTTGCTAAATAAAGCCACGATAAAACATCACTATAGCGAGAAGTAAGCCTTTCACGTAACTTAAGACCACCACCCAGTAAAATCATAGCAACATCAGCAAAGAAAGCAAATTTAGCCGACATCCAGGTCAACTTCTGAATATAACGAGCTGTAGAACCTAAACGTCCAGGCCAAATTAAAAAACCACGTGTAATTTCAAACCAAATCCAACGAACATGATTACTAATAATATGACCTTGATGAGACCAAAATGCTTTATCAAAACGCCCTAAATCATTATCCTCAATCGCTTTAATTTCTTCTAAAGCAAAGGGATGACAACGAATTGCCCCCTGACCAAAAATCATTAACGATCGGGTTAAAATATTAGCCCCTTCAACGGTTACAGCTATAGGAGCCGCCATATAAGCATGCCCAAACAAATTACGAGGTCCTAACGAAATACCAGCACCCCCAACAACATCCATACCATGATTAATACTTTTACGAAATTGTTCTGTAAAATGATATTTAGCAATTGCAGAAATAACAGCAGGTTTAATCCCTTGATCTAATCCTGAACAAGTATATAAACGAGCCGCCTCTAACATGTAAGAAATTCCAACAATTTCAGCAATCGGTTCCTGAATACCTTCAAATTTACCAATTTCCAAACCAAATTGTTTCCGAATCATCGAATATGAACCCACAACACGAGATACTAATTTAGCACCACCAGCACAATTAGCAGGAATAGAAATACCACGACCCGCACTTAGACATTCCATTAACATAGACCAACCCTTACCAACAAAATCAGCGCCTCCAATCACAGCATCCATCGGAACTTCAACATTATGACCTTCTGTCGGACAATTATAGAAAGGAACTCCTAAAGGATCATGACGATCTCCAACAACAACTCCCTCTGTATTGGTCGCAATTAAAGCACACGTAATACCTCTATCAGATTCAGGACCTAAAATATGATTAGGATCATAACATTTAAAAGCTAACCCTAATAAAGTAGCTTTAGAAGCAAGCGTAATATACCGTTTATTCCAGTTTAATCGTAACCAAGGTTTACCATCTGAACCAAGAAATACCTCTCCAGAAGACACCATAGCACCCGCATCAGATCCAGCACCCGATTCAGTTAAAGCAAAACAAGGAACATCTTCTCCAATCGCTAAACGAGGCAAATAATAATCTTTTTGTTCTTGTGTACCATAATGAATTAATAATTCAGCGGGTCCTAAAGAATTTGGAACCATAACAGTAATACCTAAAGGAGTAGACCGTGAGCCTACTTTTGAAACAATAGTACTATTACCTGTTGATGAAAAACCTAATCCGCCATATTCTTTTGGAATAATAAGCCCAAAAAAGCGTTCTTTTTTTAACATATCCCAAACATGTTCAGGAAAATCACGAGCTTGATACACATCCCAATCAACAACCTGAGAACATAAAACTTCAACAGGGCCATCTAAAAAAGCTTGTTCTTCTTCAGATAAAACAGAATACTTAATTGAGAGTAATTTATTAAAATTTGGTTTTCCAGAAAAAAGATCAGCATCAACCCAAGTAGTTCCTGCTTCAATAGCTTCTTTTTCTGTTTTAGAAATAGTAGGTAAAAAACCCAACGATTTCATCAAAAAAAAGATTGGAAATGTAAAAACATAACGACGCGTTATCGATAAGGTTAAAATAAATAAAACAGACGATACCCCAACAAGAACAATAGTAGATACTCCTAATAAATATAAATAACCCACAAATAAAGTAGCAAACACAAAAAATGGTAATGCAAAATAAGCACATACTAACGATAAAACGAACATCACAAGAGACAATCCATTGCTAGCCAAAATAAAATCTAACATCAACATCACTCCTTATTTGATAATATACCCTTATTTTGGGCAATTTTAACCAATAATTCACATGGTTCAAAGCGAGACCCAAACAATCGTGAAAAATATTCTAACCGTTCAACAATATAATCAATCCCTAAAGAATCCGCATAACAACATAACCCACCACGAAAAGGAGGAAATCCTGTCCCCATAATCATCGCTAAATCCAATTCTCTAGCACTTTTAACAATACCTTCATCTAAACAACGAGCGGCTTCATTAATCATAACAAAAATACATCGCTCAAAAATATCTTGATCAGATAAATCAAGACTTTCACCTAACTTAAAAGCATTTAACAAGTCTACTACTTCTAAATTAACCCGCTTACCCTTACCATTATACAAATAAAACCCCTTACCTGATTTCTTTCCTAAAAATTGTCGTTCGTGTAAAGCATTTAATGCAAATTCTGGGACTTCCATACGTTCCCCATAAGCATTATGAAGAACTTCTAACACACTAACACCAATATCAAGCCCAACTTGATCAGCCAAAGACAAAGGCCCCAAAGGCATACCAAAATTTTCTAGGACAGTATCAACTCGAGGAATACTCGCATTATCTAATAAACAATACATCGCTTCATTAACATAAGGTAAAAAAATTCGATTCACTAAAAATCCGGGACAATTTTTAACAACAACAGCTGTTTTATTCATTTTTTTTACAATCGCTAAAGTCGTAGCTAATGTCTCATTAGATGTATGCTTAGAAGGAATAATTTCAACTAAAGGCATCCTATTTACAGGACTAAAAAAATGCATTCCAATAAACCGTTCTGGTTTATCCAAATTTTCAGCAAGTTCATCAATAGATAAAGATGACGTATTTGAAGCAATAATAGTCGTAGGTTTTACCAAAGATTCAAGCTCAGAATAAACTCCTTTTTTAACATCCATTTTTTCTAAAACAGCTTCAACGATAAAATCGACTGATTTTAATTCAGTATATGATAACGTAGGACTAACTGAAAATTTAGCTAAATTAACCTCACGTTTTGTTAATCGTCGTCTTTTAAGCAACTGCTTATTAATTGAATCAACCGACTTTAATCCTTTTAAAACATCTAATTCTTTAATATCTTTTAAAACAACAGGAATCTGTCGATGGCTAAAAGACCAAGCAATACCACTCCCCATAAGTCCCGCTCCAATAACACCCGCCTGACGAATAGGTAAAGGTTTAATACTAGAAACCATCGCTTTTTTTTGAGTTTCTTGACTAAAAAACAAATTAATTAAATAAGAAGGAATAGCCGTCTTAAAACTTTCAGAAAAATACTTTGCTTCCAATTCTAAACCATCCTCTAAAGAACGATAAATACCTTTCATAACCGACCGTAACGCTAATAAAAGAGCGGGATAATGTCCTTTTGATGTTTCTTTAATAGTTCGCTTTGAAGAAGACGAAACAAAGGCACGACCAAAGATATTTGACTGTAAAAACCATTCTATAAATGATAATTTACGTTTTGCAAGAATCTTTTTCCGTCCTTTCTCAGATAAAATGTCATTAATAAACACATCAAGATAATGAGATTCAAATCCTTCTGGATAACAGCGATCTACCAAACCTATTTTTAAAGCTTTTTTAACCTTAACAGGCTTGCCAGTTAATATCATAGGCAAACTTTTTACCACTCCAATAAGTCGAGGCAACCGTTGTGTTCCTCCAAAACCAGGAATAATACCTAATTTCACTTCCGGACATCCTAATGATGTTTTATCAGATAAGCATGCTAATCGATAATCACACGCTAAAGCTAATTCTAAGCCACCCCCTAAACAAACCCCATTAATAAGAGCAATAGTAGGAACAGATAAATCATCACATTGCTGAATAATAGCTTGTCCTGTTCTAACAAGCTCAAATGTTTCTTCAGGACTTGATAATTTTTGAATTTCTTTAATATCAGCTCCAGCAACAAACACATCAGGTTTAGCACTACGAATCACCAAACACTTTACAGACGTATCCTCTTTAACCTTATTAAAATAAGCAGATAAACGTTCCATAATCCCCATAGATAATGTATTCACCTTACTATCCATATCATCAAAGATAATAGAAGCAATGCCAGACTCATCAACTGAATATGAAATCATTAGTCAACCTCCACAATAAAGGAAGCACCTTGTCCGCCACCTACACACAATGTTGCAAGCCCTCGTTGTTTATTAATCTTTTTTAACGTATGCAATAATGTAATCAATAATCGTGCCCCTGTAGCACCAACAGGATGTCCCAAAGCAATAGCACCACCATGTATATTAAAAGTATCCATATTAACTTCCCCGATAGCCTTATCAAGACCTAAATAATGTTTTGAAAACGACTCTGATTCAAAAGCTCGTAAATTAGCGATAATTTGAGCAGCAAACGCTTCATTCATTTCAATAGCATCAATATCAGCTAATGTAATACCCGTTCGTTTAAATAATTTAGCAGTAGCATATACAGGACCTAATCCCATCCTACTAGGCTCTAACCCAGCATAATCATAATCTCGAATATAGCCTAAAATAGAATCATGATCACGTTTAGCATCTGATTCTCGTTTTAAAATCATAGCAGCCGCCCCATCCGTAATTGGACATGCATTCCCAACAGTAACCGTTCCATAACGACGATCAAAATAAGGTTTTAATTTCTGTAATCTCTCAAGTGTTTGATCAGACCGAGGACCATTATCCGTAGATACCAGTGATTCAAATCCAGCAGGAACAGCTATCGTTTCTTGCTGAAAAAAACCACTTTCTTGAGCAGCTAAAGCCTTTTGATGACTATGTAAAGCATATTTATCTTGATCTAAACGTGTAATGGAAAACTCTTTTGCTAAGTTTTCAGCTGTAATCCCCATAATTTGACCACAAATTGGATCGGTTAACCCATCTACTAAACCAATCACTGGAGCTAAATAATGAAATTTAAATGATGACAAAACACCCAATTTTTTTAAAGGTGTTTTAGCTTTCATAAGATTTTCAAAAAAAGATTTCATTTTTCGAGAAAACAAAAAGGGAATATTCGTCATAGATTCCGTACCACCAGCAACAATCGTATCAGCTTTACCCACTAAAATTTTATTAATAGCAGTCGACACACTTTCCATACCTGAAGCACAGTTACGTTGTACAGAATAAGCAGGAATATGATTTTCAAACCCAGCTTTTAATGCAGAAACCCGCGAAACATTCGCAGCCTTTGAGGGTTGTGCAACATTACCTAAAATCACCTCATCAACCGAAGAAGTAGCCATTCCCGACAACAACATAAGTTGCTTTAAAACAAATGCAGCTAAATCATCTGCATCAAGATCTTTAAAATCAGTTGCCGCTCTTAAAAAAGGTGTTCTATAACCAGAAACTATTGCAATCCTTTCTTTCATCAATACCCCTTTCAATAATCGTAATAGTTACTACCATTCCCATTATAGCACAAAGTTAAACTTACATTATGGTTTAAAACAGCAACTAAAATGGGTATATAAATAATATGAAAAAAAAAGAAAATAACGAAGCAGAAAACGAAAAAAACAATGATGATTTAGAAAAAAAACTATATCAAAATTACGATGCAAAACATTTACGCAAATCACATTTATTCCAAGTTGTACTTGAATTCTATGTAAGACAAATAGAATTATCCTTTAGTTTTAATTAACATATAAATAGATATATACAATAATCTTTTTCAGAAACGATCGTTTATGAGATATTCCTTTGTTATTAAAATCGTCCCGCCATATCTATACGTTTATCCTCATTTGAATTTTTAATTTAAAAATATAAATTTAAAAAACTTATGAATTCCTTTGTTCCTTCCTCTATAGCTTTTTCAACACGGCCTGTATAACCTCCTTGTGCTGCATAATCAAGTACTGTACTTCCATTATTATCTGTGGCTTTTATATTAGCTCCAGCTATAACTAATGCCTTAACAATAACTTCATAACCTTTATATGCTACCCAATGAAGTGGTGTAATTCCCTCTGCATCTGTAACATTTATATCAGCTCCGCTAGCAAGTAATACTCTAACAATCTCTACATCACCTTTTGCTATTGCCCAATGAAGTGGTGTAATTCCATCTTGATTTCTTGCGTTTACATCGCCTCCCT
>CETG01178355.1_pt1 | contig 13300 bp, 17 predicted proteins | sample 361471 | NCBI WGS metagenome assembly CETG01 (sample SAMEA2622696, study PRJEB7988) | marine metagenome | isolation source: saline water (ENVO:00002010), including | reverse complement strand
TTGCCTTTCATCTTGCTAGTTGATCCTGTTCCTTGTAAAGTCGCAACAGATTACGAGAGCTATGGCTTGAAGAAATTTATGGGAAATGAATATATGGGTATGTCTAGAAATACATTTGTAATTGACGCCTCTGGTAACATTGAAAAAATTTATCTTAAGGTAAAAGCCCCCATAATGGCAGATCATATTATTGCAGATTTAAATTTAAGTTAAATTTGAAAAGTAGAATTATTTTGAAGGTGTAATTAGTATTTCTGATGAAACATAATCATCCCTTCCATCACTAGATTTGGTCTGATAATTATATCTTCTAATTCACTTGGGAAATTTGGTTTTATAATTTCACAATCTCCACCACAAAGAATAAGAATATCTTTTCTTGGATTAAATGCTAATCTTACAGCTCCTAACAAGCAGTTTACAACCCCTTTAATCATTGCTTTTTTGCTATCTATTAAAAAATTATCTTGAGGTATTTTTAAGTTGATTGGCATTTCAAGATTTTTGGTATTTTCAGTCATAGCTTTCAATTGTGTAATAAAACCTGGTATTAATTGGCCACCTATTAAATTACCTTCTGAATTAATTTTTGTGATTGATAGAGTAGTACCGAAATCTGCAATAACTATATCTTTTTTATTAGGATTTTTTGTAAATTTTAAAGCACCAAAACAACCTAGGGTGCGATCAATGCCAAAGTTGGGAGGAAAATTTTTAAGATTTATATCCTTAGTTTTTAATTCCTTATCTTTTCTGAATACGTTTGTTTGATAATTTCCAACTGATGCCCATAATAATTTCTCTATGTTTAAGTTTTCTGGAAGAGGTTGATGTAATAGAGAATGATTAAATTGATAATTTTCTCCTATCTTTTCTGCCCAATGAAGTCTTGTATTACCTATTAATAAGTAATCAAAGGTTGAGTTCATTTCTTATGCAAGATTTAATTAGTTAGTATGTAAACCACATTCTTCTTTAATTCCTCCAAATCTAGTTTCTCTTCCTTTATTAGTGTAACTTTCAGGCTGACTGGAGTGCCAATCACCAATAGTTGAATATCCTTTTAAAAAGAGTGGATGTTGAGGTAAATTATTTTCTTCTATATAATAAAACATATCTTTAGTAGACCAATTCAAAAGAGGTCTTAGAGAAAATTTATCTCTGATAATATCAATTAACTGCATGCTATTTCTATTATTAGTTTGTTGTGCTCTGACACCACTTGCCCAACAATTTATTGAGTATTTTTTAAATGCTTGTTCTAAAGGATCTATTTTCCTGATTTTGTGATAAGTATCTAGATCTTTAGATCTTTTACTTTCCCAAAGCTTCCCATACAAAGCTTCCATTCTCGCAGGGGACAGTTCACTTTGTAATACTTCAATACTTAATGAAAGCTTATCTATGATATCTTCAGCATATTTGTACGTCTCTAATGGAAGGTAACCTGTATCAATCCAAAATATTTTAACTTTATTTTTTAAGCTTGATTGTTGAATTATATGTAAAAGTACTGCAGACTGAATTCCAAAACTAGTTGTAAATGCAAGTTTTTCATTAAAAGTTTTATAAGACCATTCAATAATCTCTAATGAACTCATTTTCTCTATATGTTGATTATAAATTTTTAAATTTGAATTCAATTTATTAGTTATTTTTTCTGGCATTTTAAATTTGAATTTGAGTACTGAACAATTATCAAGCCCGAATTTAAAAATATTCGTTTAATTTAATTATAACTCTCTGTTTATTTATATAAGAATTATGAAGCTGATAAAAAAACCAATAGTAATAGTTGGATGTGGTTTTGCAGGTATTAGCACTGCTTTAAATTTAAGGAAATTTGATTTGAATATTCCTATTATTATTATTGATTCACGATCTTCTTTTGTTTTTAAGCCTTTAATGTATGAAGTTTTAAGTGGAGAGATAAGATCCTGGGAAGTGGCGCCAAATTTAGAATCAATATTTGCAAATTCAGGTATTACTTTTCTTAAAAATGAATTGCGTGAAATAAATTTTTCAAAAAATATTTTAAAGTTCAAAGATAACCTGAATATTGATTATCAATATCTAGTTCTTAGTACTGGTTCTTCACCTAATAGCTTTTCTATTAAAGGAGTAGATGAATATTGCTATTTTTTTAATGATATTAAAGATATAAGTAAATTAAAGTTTTTTCTTGAACAGGATTCAAATATAACTACTAAAGAAAATATATTTGTTATTGGAGCAGGTCCTTCAGGAGTAGAATTAGCATTGAAGCTTAGTGATATATATAACCATAAATTTAATGTTCAGATTATTGAGAAATCACAACATATTCTTAATAAAAACAAAGTTTTTAATCGTGAGGAGGCTGAAAAAGCTATTAAGAAAAAAAATATTGACCTTATGCTAAATACTAATGTGGTAGAAATTAGGGAAAATGAAATTGATATTACTGATGAATCCCATAATAGAATTACATTAAATCATCATGCAGTTATATGGACAGCCGGGGTAAAGCCAAATCTGCCTAATTTTACAGAAGAAGTGCCCAAATTATTAGGTAAATTATTAATTAATGAAAATCTTCAAATCAAAGGATTTAAAAATACATTTGCTTTAGGAGATATATCAGTAATAGAAAGTAAAGAAGATTTACCAAGTACGGCGCAAGTTGCCATGCAGCAAGGTCAACATACTGCTAATAATTTAAATTTATTAATTCAACAAAAAGAGCTTTTACCTTTTGAATTTAAAGATAATGGAGAAATGATTAGTCTTGGTTTAGGAGAAGCATCTATTTCTGCTTTAGGATTAACATTATCAGGTAAATTTGCATTTGAATTAAGGAGATTAATTTATGCTTCAAAAATGCCAATCATTGAAAAAAGTTTTAAATCAGCTGCATCATGGCTTATTGATAAAAAATCAATATTTTCGAAAATAATTACCAAAAATTGATATTAGTAAGATAAAGCTTTTGAATAAAATTTTATAGTTATATTTAGGTAAAGTAGGTTTAATATGGATTTAGTCTTTTTCTTAAGTAATAACTACGATGCATTGATAACAGTATTAGTTTTATTTCTATCGATAGTATTATTTATTAAAAATACAATAGCCCCTGAACTTACAGGCTTATTATGTGTTGCTATTTTTATTGCGACTGGTGTACTAACTCCTCAAAAAGCATTATCTGGTTTTGGAAGTCCCTCTTTAATTACATTGATGGGATTATTTGCAGTTTCATCAGCCTTATTTAAAAGTGGCGCCCTGGACAGAGTAAGAGAATTAATTTCTTCTGATAAGATAAAAACTTCTAGACGATTCATTGCTTTTTTAGCTTTTCTTATAGCTCCTATTTCAGGGATTGTTCCAAATACCCCAGTAGTGGCATCCTTATTACCTTTAGTTGAGAGTTGGTGTGCAAGAAGAAATATTTCTCCTTCTAAAGTGCTTTTACCGTTATCATTCGCAACATTATTAGGTGGCACTATTACCCTTTTAGGGAGTTCAGTCAATCTTCTTGTTAGTGATATTAGTCAACAGCTTGGTTATGGTGCTCTTGAATTATTTAGTTTCACTTCTATTGGGATCCCTGTTTGGTTAATAGGAACTACCTACATGATCTTAGTATCTGATTCTTTACTGCCAGATAGAGGGACAGGAAACGAGCTTTCTAATGATGGAAATATGAATATTTACTTTACTGAAGTTACTATTCCTAAATATTCAGAATTGGTAGGCCAATCATTAAGGAATAGTAGATTACAGAGAAGATTTGATGTTGATGTTTTAGAGTTGCAAAGGAATGGAAAAGCGATATTACCGCCACTCGCTGATAGAAAAATAGAACCTGAAGATAGACTTCTAATACGCGTAACCCGCTCAGATTTATTGCGATTAGAACAAGAAAATACAATCTTATTGGCAGAAAAGGTAAGAAAGTTTCAGGATGGTAAACAAATTTCTTCAGATGAAGGAACAAAAACATTCGAGGCTCTATTACCAGCTGGTTCTACATTGGCTGGAGCTAGTTTAAGAGAGCTTAGATTCAGGCAAAGGCATAATGCTACTGTTTTGGCTTTAAGAAGGGGACAACAAACTGTTCAAGAGAGATTGGGACAGGCTGTTCTTAGAGCTGGAGATGTTCTCTTATTGCAGGCACCATTAGATTCAATAAGGGGTCTACAAGCCTCCAATGATCTTCTCATTCTAGATCAAGTAGAAGATGATTTACCTTCTTTAAGAAAGAAACCCATAGCAATTGCGATAGCAATCGCTATGATAATTTTGCCATCAATTTCAGAAGTTCCTTTAGTGGGTTCTGTTCTTTTGGCAGTTATAGCAATGGTTGGATCAGGATGCTTGCGTCCTGCAGAGATTCAAAGGTCTATTAGATTAGATGTAATTTTATTATTAGGTTCACTATCAAGCTTTAGTGTTGCGATGCAAGTAACAGGTTTAGCAGATTTGATAGCATTGAATTTAAATTTTTTACTTGATGGTCTTTCATTATATTTAGCTTTATTAGTTATTTTTATCTCAACAGTTATTCTTACTCAGTTTATTAGCAACGCTGCATCAGTAGCATTGATTTTACCCGTTGCTATTGAGTTTTCTTCTACATTGGCTATTTCCCCTAATGCTTTAATTATGATTGTATTATTTGGAGCGAGTCAATCTTTTCTAACTCCGATGGGTTACCAAACTAATCTTATGGTGTATGGTCCAGGAAGATATCGATTTTTTGATATTGCTAGATATGGAGCAGGTTTAACTATTATTATGTCTCTGTCTATTCCTGCTCTAATAATTTTAAATTTTTCTTAAACTTACATATTGAAAAGTGGAACTAAATCAAACAATTTATAAGTTCAAAGATTTTTACAGAAAATTAACTATACCGCAATTTACTATTGTTACTGGTTTAGTAATTATTTTTTTTGGGACCATAATTATAAGTTCACCATTTTGCTCTACTCAGGAGGTGGGGTTATGGGAAGCTTTTTTTACGGCAACTTCTGCCATAACGGTTACGGGATTGACGATTATTGATATAGGTAAAGATTTAACTATTATTGGCCAGGTTTTCTTAGCATTTATGATGCTTATTGGTGGTTTAGGATTAATGGCTATCACTACCTTCTTACAAGGTTTTGTTGTTAAAGGTACCAAATTACGGACTAGACTAGATAAAGGTAAAACCCTCGATGAATTTGGTGTGGGAGGTATTGGCAGGACTTTTAGAAGTATTGCTATTACAGCTGTAAGTATTATGTCGATAGGAGCATTCACTCTTTATTGCTTTGGCCTTGTTGATATAAATAATCATTGGGAAAGGTTATGGGCATCAATATTTCATAGTATTTCTGCATATAATAATGCGGGATTTTCTCTATGGGAATCAAGTCTTTATGAATATAGATCCAATATTATAGTTAATATAGTTTTTATTCTTTTAATTATTTTAGGTGGACTTGGATGGAGAGTTATTGATGATATTTGGAATCATAGAAACAATCTTCGTTATAAAAAATTAAGTCTTCATAGTCGATTAGTAATAAGAACTACTTTTTATTTAATAATTTTTGGATCTTTTGGATTTTTAATTACTGAATCTTTATTAAAGGGTCTATTTTTAGATGATTTAAATTTATTTCAGAAATTATTATCTGCTTTGTTTGAAACAGTTAGTGCTAGAACAGCTGGCTTTACAAATTACCCTATATCTTTGGATACGATATCTGATACTGGTTTATTATTGTTAATGACCTTAATGTTTATTGGTGCCAGTACAGGGGGAACTGGAGGTGGCATAAAAACCACTACTTTTATGGCATTAATGGCAGCAACCAGATCTACATTAAGGGGACAGAAAGATGTAATTATTAGTAATAGAGTTATTTCAGATAAAGTTATCTTAAAAGCTGTTGGTATTACTGTTGGTTCATTATTATTTGTTCTTTTGATGGCAATGCTTTTAAGTACAACAAATACTTTTGTTAATAAAGAGAAATTTACTTTTTTAGAAATGCTTTTTACTTGTATTTCTGCGTTTGCAACAGTAGGATTTGATATTGGCTTAACAATTCAATTGAATCATTTTGGACAATTAATATTAATTATTGGTATGTTCGTGGGGAGGCTTGGAATTCTACTATTTTTAAGTGCTCTGTGGGAGGCTCTTTATAAGAGTAGAATGGATAAGCAAAAAAGAATTGGTTATCCAAAAGCTGACCTTTACGTTTAAGTTTTATTATTATGTCTGATTGGTGGCAATGGTCTCCTAAGAAAGAGAATGAAGCTCTTACTTTCGCAGTTGTTGGCGTTGGTAGATTTGGGACTGCTGTTTGTAGGGAACTTATCAATAATGGGGCAGATGTCTTAGCTGCAGATTATTCAGAGAAGGCTATTGATGATTTAAGGCAGTTAGAGCCAACTATTGAGGCAAGAGTAGTAGATTGTACTGATGAAGAATCTGTAAAAGAGTCTGGTATTCTTGAAATGAACACCTTGGTTGTTGGTATTAGTGAACCTATTGAGGCTAGTATTACCACTACCTTAATAGCAAAGGATAGTGAAGGTACTAAGGTGAGAAGAGTCATAGCAAGAGCTACTAGTGATTTGCATGAAAAAATGTTAAAAAGAGTCGGAGCTGATAAAGTTGTTTTCCCTTCGAGAATGCAAGGCGAAAGATTAGGCTTAGAACTTGTCAGACCAAACCTTATTGAGAGATTAGAATTAGATAATCAAACTGGAATAGATGAAATCAAAGTACCAGAAGATTTTATAGGCAGATCTTTAAGAGATTTAAATCTTAGAAAGAATTATTTAGTAAATGTTCTCGCTGCAGGTCCAGCAGAACAACTAACTGTTAATCCTCCAGCAAAATATATCTTAGAGAGAGGACATGTATTAGTAGTTATGGGATTGATGGAAGATTTACAGAAATTGCCTCAAAGTTAAATATCTTAATCTTTAAAATAACGGATTCTTTTAGGAACTCCTTTTAACCTTTTAATACTTTGCTTTTCTAGTGAATTTCTAAATGAATCTGTATCTGTTTTTATTCTTGAAATATTTATTTTTCCTTCTTTCTCTAGATAATTTTTAACTCCTTCTTGTATTAGGACTTTCGCCATATTGCTTACTGTCCTTGACTCCTCTTCGGCTAGTAATGATAGCTTTTCACAAAGAAGCTCAGGCAGAACAACTTGAATCCTTGGTGATTTTGGCTTGCCATTTGTTGAGTTTTGGCGTGTTGCCATAAAGTAAGAGATCACATCTGTTACTTTATAGTATACACTGTTAGTCAAGGATACTATCTTTGTGTATAATACTTATAAGCAAGAATAGCTTTTATTATTTTTCTTGTGTATCAAGATCATGAAAAACTCAATTAAATTTAATTCAGAAAAATCATCTATTATAAATCAAAGAAAAAAAAGGATTCTTAATCCAGGTAGTCAAATTCCATGTAATAGTGATGTATTAATTTCTGCTGTAATAAGTCCTTATTTATTAACGCATTTACATCAAACACTTCAGAAATCAGAGTTTGCAGCTAAAAGAGAAGGTCGTTTATCTCACGCAGCGAATCTTGCAAAGTTAAGAAAAGTTTTATGTCTTGATGCAAGAAGTATGGAGGATGCTTTGGCAAAAGAAATAAAAGATTCTGAAAAAGATTTATATATAAATGATAATAGTAAGCAAAATGTCGCTTGAATGAATATTCTTAATAAGTGAATTAAATGAATTTAATGAAATCTAATGCTGAAAAACTTTATAACCTCATATCAGAAGATGAAGAACGGAAACAACACTTATTTAGAACTGCATTAACTAATCCTAAAGCTGCACTTGACCAGATTTGTGAAATAGGTAAAGATTTAAATCTTAATGTTACTAAACAAGAGGTTATTGATTATCTCAGTACATTAGATGATCTCCCAACTAAGTTATGGCTTATTAAAGTCCGAGGGGGCTTGTGATGGTAGGGATAAATTTTTAGGTATATCACTATTATTAGTATTAATCCTTTTGTCATAACCTCCACCCCCTGCTAGCGTCCAGAAAAACCAATAACTTGGTATTGCTAAACCTGCGGCAATAAAAATTGCTACAATTTGTTCTAATCTCTTCATATTTCAATTTTATTCCACTTTTTTTCTTTTGGTAATAAAAGAGATATGTAAATTCTGTTTTTTTTTATAAAGTGATTCGATTAGAAAGTATTAGTAAGATATTTGAAACAAATATTGTTTTAGAAAATGTCACATGGGAAATAAAAAAAGGAGAAAAAATAGGACTTATTGGTTCCAATGGATCAGGTAAAACAACTCAGCTTAAAATTTTAGTTGGAGAAGAGGATCCCACAAGTGGTTCTATCAAAAAAGATGGGAAACCAAAGATATCCTACTTAAAGCAAGAATTTGACTTTCAATCAGGAATAACTGTGAGAAAAGAATTAGAGAGTGCTTTTGATGAGATACAGGTTGTTTCTGAAAAGCTTATTGATATAGAAAATGAATTAAGATTGTTCGATAAATCTGATAATTTAAAAAAATTAAATTTTTTAATTAAAGAATTAGATTCTTATCAAAGAAAATTTGAATCTTTAGGTGGATACAAAATTGAAGCAGAAGTTGAGAAAATTTTGCCCAAATTGGGATTTTCTAGTGATGATGCAGAAGCATTAGTCGAACATTTTTCAGGTGGTTGGCAAATGAAGATTGCCTTAGGAAAAATAATGCTTCAAGAGCCTGATCTACTTTTATTGGACGAACCTACTAATCATTTGGACTTAGAAACTATTCTTTGGCTGGAAGAGTATTTGTTATCTTTAAAAACCTCGATAATTTTAATAAGTCATGATCGTTATTTTATAGATAAAGTTTGTAATAAAATTGTATATATTGAAGAAGGCTTATCTAAAACCTACAATGGCAATTACTCTTTTTTTATAAAGAAAAAATTAATAGATGATAAATCACAATATAAGGCATATCAACTTCAACAAAAGCAGATTGAAACTCAAACAAAATATATAGAAAGATTTAGAGCAAGTGCAACAAGAAGCACTCAGGCAAAAAGTAAAGAAAAGCAACTTAGTAAAGTTTTAAAGATTAAAAATCCTATCTCTAAAATTAAAAGTCCCTCATTCTTTTTTCCGTCTTGCCCTAAATCAGGCCAATTAGTTTTAGATATAAAGAATCTATCTCATTCCTTTGAGAGTAAAATAATTTTTTTCGAATCAAATTTGAAAATTTATTCAGGAGAAAAAGTTGCACTTTTAGGACCCAATGGTTCAGGTAAATCAACTTTATTTAATCTAATCATGAAGAATTTAGATCCTGAAATAGGTGAAATTAATATAGGAAAATATAATGTTATAACAAAGTATTATCAGCAAAATCAAGCTGAAGCTCTAGACAATAATAACACCGTAATTGAACTAATATTTAGAAATTCACCAAAGTGGAATCAGCAAAAAGTAAGAACTTTTTTGGGAGGCTTTGGTTTTTATAAGGATTCTGTGTTCAAAACAATAAAGCAATTAAGCGGAGGAGAAAAGGCCCGATTAGCATTAGCCCTTATAGTTATCAAACCTAGTAATTTTTTACTTTTAGATGAACCAACTAATCATCTTGATATTCCCTCTAAAGAGAATTTAGAACTTGCACTTAATAAGTATCAGGGAACATTATTTTTTATTTCTCATGATCGATATTTTATATCCAAGGTTGCAAACAGAATAATAGAAATAAATGATTTTAATTTTGAATCATTCAATGGTAATTATCAATATTATTTAAAGAAGAAATTAAGTAGTAAAAACATCTCTTAACTAAGTAATTCTTCTTAAATTTCATATCTTAAATAGTCAATATTTAAAGAAACTTTACATTCTAATAAGCAAGATCACTTATTTGACTTTACAGATTTAGCACTATTTGATTAATCTAATTACTACCTTATCAATTTGAGCAAAATGTTTAGAAAACAGGATGAATATACAAAAATAAATTCTTTACATATTGATCCAATAGATAATTATTTTGAATGTATTTCGATGTGTGATATCAAAGATGGTAAATGTATTTCTAGATGTGTAGAAATACTTAGAGATAACGAAAGTTGAAATTTAACTGCTTGATAAATTTCTTATATCAATAGGTTTAACCTGAATATTTATTAATCTATTTTTTCTTTTGACTAATATCTTGATATTTTTTTTAATACCATTAGCATTTATTGCATTAACAACATCAGATGATCTATTAATTATTTTTTGATTGATTTTCAAAATAAGATCATTTTTTAAAATACCGCTCTTTTCTGCTGGACTCCTTGGTACGACATAACCTACTTTTACATTAGTTTTATTATTCTCTAAGTTAAATTCATTTAATAGACTAATCCCAATCATTGGATGAATGACTTTTCCTGTTCTGATTAAATCATTAGCAATTTTTTTAGCCTTATTAATTGGTATAGCAAAGCTCAATCCAGCTCCTGGACCAGATCTTATCAGTGTATTAATTCCTATAACTTCGCCATTATTATTTAGTAATGGACCACCAGAATTTCCTGGATTAATCGCAGCATCAGTTTGTATTAGATCAAATTTTTTATCATATATTCCTAATTGAGATACATCTCTATTTAGATTGCTAATAATTCCTAGCGTGACTGTATTTTCTAGGCCGAAAGGATTACCTACTGCTATAGCCCAGTCACCTACTTTTATATTATTGGAGTCTCCTAATACAGCTTTAGGCCATGGCCCTTTTCCCTCTAGCTTTATAACTGCTAGATCTGTAATTAAGTCCTTACCTAATACGGCACCTTTAAACTTTCTTCCATCTGATAGTCCAACAATTAATTTTTGGGCGTTATTGATAACGTGAGCGTTGGTTATAACTAAACCATCATCAAAAATAAAACCGCTTCCTTGGCCTTCCTCAATCCTTTGCTCTAATTCTGAGGGGAATCTCAACCCAAATATACGTTCAAAATATGGATCGAGAAGTATTCTTGATTGATTTGGAAAAGTCTTATTCTTAACAATTCTTTGAGTATCAATAGTTACTACTGAGGGCCCAGATTTCTCAATTGCTTTAGTAATAAAAGATGAACTGGAGTTCCCATAAATTTTGTTTTTTACTGTATCTAATATTGGAGTTGATGTCGCATATGGATGAATCATTATTCCTGCTGCTAAACCTGAAACAATTATCTTTTGCAATCGTTCAGAGGCAAAAATTTTATAATTTGCAAATTTTTTAGAAGAAAAATATTTAAGTATTAGCAAAAGAAAATTCTTTAGAAAATAAATCTCCTTATATAATAATCAAAAAAAACATAATTAATTAAAATTATCTAAATTGTTTTTTTTAAGGCTAATATAGTTATTATAAAAGATATCTAAATTTATAATCAGTGATGACCATTTTATTTCCATTTATTTATGCATGTGCATTGCTGTTTCTTATTTGGAAAGCTTTTAAAGTCATGTTTAATGGGTTTGGTGCTTTAGATAAAAATAAAAAACAATTTTTTACACCACGAACTATTAACAGAAATTATAATATTCATCCGGAATTACTTGACAAATCAGGCAATATTACTGATGAAGAATTATTAACAGTTAGATTTTCTAATGATAGTGACTCAAATCTTGAAAAAGGACAAGGCACAACCAAAGATTAAAATCAATTTTTATCAAATTTAAGGAGACTAAATTGGAACAAAGAACAAAAATAGTAGCGTCTGTAATTAGATCACTGAAATTACCTCCTCGTTTTCGGCTTAGAATGCTAAAGGAAGATCCTATGAGATTGGAGTTAAGCCTAACTCCCTCTTATGGTAAAGAGCCTATAATTGTTGGCTTGGTTGAGTCCCTGGATTTAGTAGCAAGAAGAGATAGAGAAGGTAGAATTCCAAGAGATCTTCCTGGAACATGGGATTGGACTGTTCGTCATGGAAAAGTTAGTACAGGAGGATGGAATCCTTTTCTAAAAGAGGCATTGCAAACAATGTTTGAAACTGGATTGCCGGCAATAATATATGAAGAATTAACTGGGGATGAATATAAACCTGTTGATGGTTTGAAGCATGTGAAATAATTGATTAATGAAAATTGCATATATCTTCCAATAAAACGCTAATATATTAATTAATCTATTATGATAATTATGAATGAGGAGAAAGAAACCAGATTTGGGTTTGTAAACTTTGCTGAAACCTGGAATGGACGCCTGGCTATGATTGGAATATTAATAGGTTTGGGAACTGAATTAATAACAGGACAAAGTATCTTAAGACAAATTGGAATTGGGTGATATTTCAATAAATAAAGGAAACTACTATTTTATTTCTTCTGCTTCTACTTCAATAACTTCTTTACTAGCATCTTTTATCAATTCGTCTTCTTTCTGAGTATCTGTTAAATTTGTACCACAATATATACAATTTTCATTGTCACCAATTGTTGTTAATCCGCAATTTGTACATGTTCTTGACTTAGTTTTTATTGAGTTAAATGCTAATAAACTGATAATAAATAAAAGTACTGGGACTAAAAATAACAGAAGAAATATATTACCAATAAAACTGATTAGAAAATTAATTCCAAAGAGTGGGATAACTATAAGGGCAATTATTGAATATGTAATCAATTGTTTACTCATTTTGGAAATTAATTATAATATTTTCTTTTATAGCTATATTTTTGCTTTTCAATAATAGATGTACTAGCTATAACAACGCTCCAGCATTGACCAAAATATAAAATTACTCCTAAAAGCCAAACCCATAAAGTTAATACTAAAAATCCACCTATAAATCCATATGCTTGGAATCTAACACCAAGTGAAAGTATACTTTTACTTACAGCTAAATTTAAAGTAGTTAATAAGATTCCAATAAGTAATGATCCAGGGATGAGAGGTTGTAATGGAACTTTTCTGCTGGGTAAAAGCGCCTGGAGAAGTAAAGCCATAAGTGAAAATCCTACAATTGGTAATACAAATTGACCTACTTGCAAAACTGGTATTTTTAATAAAATATTTTTAAAAAAATCACTTGAATTTGAAAACTCCTCTAAAACAGCTCCTGGTATCATTCGTAAATTGGCACTTATTTGATCAATAACCATTAGAAAACCTATAAAAAAAACAATTAAAAATGCTTCTATTCTATTTCTTAGGAATTTTGATGCTTGTTCTCTCCATGGAGAAAAACTTTTTTTAGACGGTAATGTATCCTCCCAGAGTCTGTCAGATCCTCGCTGAAGGGATAAATATGC
>CETG01003961.1_pt1 | contig 13313 bp, 17 predicted proteins | sample 361471 | NCBI WGS metagenome assembly CETG01 (sample SAMEA2622696, study PRJEB7988) | marine metagenome | isolation source: saline water (ENVO:00002010), including | reverse complement strand
CTTATTCCTGCTGACAGGTCTACCCCCACTCCTAACGTATCAAATTCAGTTGCTATTTCTGCTTTGACAATCAATTCAGGTGCAAGCGATAATTCATTCTGGCGAACGACTTGATTCATATACTGGAAAGAGAAGGCAATCGGAGATTGCCGTTTTTTTTCTTTTAAATATTCCAGGGACCACATTTCAGGCCAATATGATTTTTCTTCACCTGTTTTAGGATCATTTTGTATTGCAGAAAGGACAATTTGTGTCCAATTATTTTGTTCGTTAAAGGTAGTGGAATGAATATCATCATGTCTAAACCGAGTACCAAGACAAATAGCCCGACCCCCTTCAAACATAGTTGGAGCAATAACTGCATTCCAATTTTCTTGCATTGTTTTACGAATATCAGGATTAGAAATGTCAGCAGCTGATTTGATAGCATCATCTATCATCACGAGATGAGAACGCTTAGAAGTCACAGAACCTTTTAGTCCAGCAGCACATAAAGTAAATTGTTCTTCACCAGTGGTATCTATACCTGCAAATTTATGATCAATTGACCAGTACTCATTACTTGTAACGTTTTTAAGTAGACGTACTTTAGGAAATACTTCTTGGTATCTTTTACTTTCAATAATACGTTTAATCGTTGCTGATTTAGATCGAGCAATATCAACGGTATATGAGAGGTAAAGAACTTGTAATGGAAGACCAGCTTGTGTATGAATACCAATAGCCCATGCAGTTAATAAACCAAGAACAGTTGATTTAGCAGAACCACGGGGGGCTAATAGATCTATATTTGGTCCAGCAATTTTTATTAAACAGCTACTATCTTCATTAGTAACAAATTTTCTATTCCATTCTTGATGATGATAAGCAGGAGGTTTATCAGCTACATAATCACAAAAATAACCAAAATCATCTCTTGCCTTTTTTAAATCTTCTAAATTTTTAGGTTTCTTTATTTGCTGATTACGTGCAGCCGCCTTCGCATTACGTCTATATGCAAGATGTGTATAAGAAGGCACGATAAATTATCAAAGTATTACTTTAATACTAACTAATGATTACATGCACAGTCTGAATTACTTATCTTTTTTTGGCTGATTTTTTTTTTGCTCTTGATATTTACGAGCTTTATCTAATGCTGCTTTACGTTTTTCTTTATCATTCATTTCTGTCCCATCCTCTTTTTTGGCATTTTTCTTTTTAAAATACTCAACTAATTGAGGAGGCATTTTACCTTTAGCCATTAGTTAAAATCTCCACTTTTTTTAGCTTTTAAGCTTGCTAAAAAGTCTTTGAAATTAGGATCATTTACACCTTTAAAACCAAATTTTTCTTTTTCTTTTTCATCTTCCATTGTTCCATAGCCAGGATCTCCTGGAACTTTTACGTCACCTTTAGTACCAAATAAATTAACAGGTGCATCTTTAGAACCTTGAGCTACTTTAGCTCTTTCATTTGCTGCTCTTTGAGCTTCTGTTAAACCTGCAATTCCACCTACTTGATTCTGTGCCATTTCAGCAGCTAAGTTTTGCTGTGCTGTTTGAGTAGCTGTATCGTAACTTTGTTTTGTTGCTTTTAATTGTTTTTCTAATTCTGCTCTTCTTTGAGCATCTGATTGATTTGCTTTAGTGACATAGGCAGAAGCACCTGTATCTCCTGCTGTTTTTGCTGCTGAAGAAACTGCTCCCCAATCAGTTATATCTCCTGTAAATGCTCCTCTACCTTCTGATTCACCTGCACGACTCTTTGACTTCTCATGTTCTTTTTTAACTGACCATTGATAAGCTAACTTATTAGGATCTTTATCTCCTTTACTAATCCATTTACCTTTAGATACTGGTGCGGCAACAGCTTGAACTACGTCACCAACTATAGGTATGTTAGATACAACCTTTGCAGCAGCTCCCATCTTTTCTCACTTAAAACTCTTATATAAACTATTTTAGCCTTACTTATTCTTCTAATTGCATTCTTGCCCATACACTCATTGTTGCTTCTTCTAAAGGAATTTCAATTGGGTCATCTTTAAAGATAAACATTAATTCTCTAATAGCTCGATCTGCACCAGCCATCAATAATCCTTTTCTATCTTTTGTATTCGTAAACTTCTCAACTTGATCTATATGACCACGTAATTCTTTTTGCATAGATGCTATACGTGCAACACCTGCATCACGTTTAACTAAACCTGTTTCTACATCAGCTCTTAATTTACGAATATCTTCTTGCATTGCATCTATTTCAAAGAGAAGTTTTTCTCGATGATCTGGTTTCTTATAATGATCTTTAATCCAAAGATTACACGCAGTAATAGATCCCCGATACCCAAGGAATCGAGAATACAAATATATTTCGATCACTGAATAGTTATCAGAAGCGAATGAAGAAAAAGACTCTTGAGTTGATGCGTCTAAATTATCAACCCAAGTATCAAACAGCTCAATATCTATAAGCTCGTTGCGCCTGATCGTAGTCTCGTTTTTCGTCTTTTTCTCTGAAACTTTGTTCTTGTTCAGCGGACGTTCTTTGTTGGCGGCCTTTTTCACCGATGGTTTTTCTGTCTTGTTCACCAGCAGTCTCCATTTTCTTTTTGGAAAATTCGTAGGCTACTCCAGCAGCTTGTCTATATTTGTCTAAATCAAACCAGTCATCGACATCAGTTTGACCTTGTGGTACTGAACTAGCCATAACAAATAAATCTTATAAGAAATTTAGAAGTTGCTCATCATGTTGGCAAGACCAGCTGCCCATGTATCCTTACGTCCTTCTAAAGACTTTTGACGTTGTTGACGACCTTTAGAAGCTTCAAGCTTACTTAATAACTGTTGGAACTTGTCAATATCAAAATAGTCATCACCAGTTCCTTGTCCTTCAGGTGTTGTCATTTCTATAATTGTTCGAGACTAAAATAATTATAGCAAGTGTATTTCTAGAAATTAAGAGAAATTAAATGCATCAACTACGCTTTTATAAATACCACCTTCTTGTGTAACTCTTGCAATTTCTTTACCACCTTCATTTTTAAGTTTTTGAGTTTCTTTATCAATATTTCCTTGTAGATTTTGTAAACCAGAACTAAATAAGAATTGACGTGTATCTCTAATATTATTGATATGTTCTTGTAATTCTTGAGGAGTTCCTGCAAACTCATCATCAAAATCAGCTATTGTTACGCCTGTTCTATCTCCTAAATCACCACTATATCCAGGTAATAACTTACTATCAAATTTAAAGGTACGTATTCCAGTCTTCTTACCTTCGGAATCAGTTTGTTCTTTTCCGAACATTGTGTCATAGTAATTTCCTAAGTAACTTTGCTGGAATTTATCTTTATATTTTTGACTACCTGTTAATGAGTCTTTGTAATCAGCAATACTTCCAAAATAACCACTTTTGAAATTACTTTGAGCTGCTGTTAAATCAGCTGCACTAATATCTTCTCCAAATAACTCTTTATAAGCTGATTGAATATGTGATTTATCTTTTGTACCTTTTATACCTAAACTTTCATCAAAATCAGGAGTTGAATCATCATCTACTCCTCCACCATGATAAATATTAGATAGACCTGTTAAGTCATCTTGAAGATTCCAACTAGACCATGTTGGATCTAATGTGTAATCTTGAACAGTTGTAAAATCTGTTGGTTTTGTTGATTTAGTCCAATATTGCCTTGGATCATCTCCAGGCTTCATTGCAGCAATATTTGTACCTTTTAAATCATGTTTAGTACTGTAATCAGTAAGTTTTTGTGCAGCCTGTGAATAAGTTAATAATCCAGATTTCATCTGGTTAGTTATATTTGATTTATAAGCATCGTATCCAGCTTGACCTGATTTTGATTTGCTAATTGCACCTTGATAAGATTGTAAATCTTTTAGCCAATCTTGATACTCTCCACGCTCTCCAGCCATGGTTTGAGCATCATAGTATTCACCAACTCTGGGATCTGGTGGTGCTGGCTTAGGAGCCTCAATAACTGTCTTACCGCCCATTACGCTGCCCTCCTGTATTCTCTAGCCATTGCCTCTTTTGCCATTTGTCTACCTGTTGGACCAAACATGTCAGCTGTTGAACCACCCCATAAAGTACCAAAATTATTTTCACCTATATTTGCTAATCGTTGTCGTTTACTATCAGGTTCAAAAAAGTAATTTCGTTTTCGTCGTTCTATCTCTGTTCCTGCTTGTCCTAATAAACTTGCAAATTCGGGAGCTTTTTTCATCTCGTTAAATGCTAATCCTTGTTGATATTTCAACATGTCCTTAGCCATTGCATGACCTTGAACCGCTTGTCCTAACTGAAGGATATTTGCATCTCGATCTGCTTGTAACTTATCTAAAAAACTTTGTCGTCCATACTGTGCCGCCATTGCTCCAGCACGAGCTTGACGGTTTCCTGCCATTAAACCAAATAAACCCGAAACACCAGCCCCTATGATTGGTGCAGCATTAGCAAAAGCAGCACTAGCTAAAAAGCCCGCCATATTATTTATCTAGCTCCGTATTTCTCTTATTTATTTTAATACATGCAATACTATTCATTTATCCAAGTAAACGTCCTAACGAACTGTTATAAGGCATATATTTAAACTGTGTTAATAAATCAGCAGGTTTTAAAGCTTGTGCAGCAGCTACTTGTTGTGTACCAATCGCTGATCCAATTTCACCTACACCTCTACCACCTTGATATAAAGAATCAGCTGCATCTTTTAAACTTGCACGAAAAGCTGCTTTGTTAGCCATTCGATTAGCCATCTCTTCTGATAGCTTCATATATTCGTCTACAGGCATTCCTAACATGTCTGGTAAATTAAATTGTGGTTTATCCTTACCGTTACCGTCACCATTTCCATCTCCCTTTCCATCTCCATCTCCATCTTTCTTCTTATTAGGGTTTAAATTAGCAATAGCACTATTATTAGTAACAAACCCAGTTATACCAGCAGATTTGCCTTCAGGTGTTATAAATAAATTTTCAAGAGAAGCTGTATAAGGCATCTTTTGTGTAAAATATTTTGCTACATCTGAGCCTGTTTCTACAGGACTAGAAAATAAATTAGTATCCGTTGTAAATGTAGAGTTTGCAAAAGTACCTGGAGCAACATTATAAAGTTGACCTAAATCTGATCCTGCAAAATTTAAACCTAATCCAGTTGAATTAAATAAAGAATCAGTATTAATAACTCCTTTCGTGTCAGTATTTAAACCGACAACTTGACCATCTTCAGCAACAGTCATGCCTTGAGCACCTAAAATTTTCTCTCTTAACCATTGCAGAGGATTTAACTTTTTTTTCTCTTTTTTATTTTCTTTATTGTTTGGTACTTGTGATAATAAAAGACCATCAAGATTACCTAACTGACTACCTGATATAAAAGGACTAGAAGAATAATTAGCTACCATTGTTCTTATCTCCCGTATGGATTAGACATGGCAGTACTCATCAGACTACTGATGTTAGCCATTTGTCTATTTAACATATCAACACTTGCCATTTTCATAGCTCCTTCTAAAGAAATATCTTGATACTTTTTCATTACTTGTGCATTTATATCTGTTGCTCTTTTTAGTCTTCGTTTTGTTTTTTCAATCTGACTCATTGGTTTTCCAAATAGATGGAAACCTTCTCGACCACTATAAGGATCAGATGGATCACCAAAACCTAACCATGGATCAGCTAACTTCATAGCTCCTCCAATTACAGGTTCTCCTAATAAACCACCAATTAACATTCCTGGTGGACCACCTACTATTCCACCTAAAACTGTACCTAGACCTGATTGTACTGTCCCTCCTAAATCTCCTTCCATTACATTCATTGCAACAGGAGCGTAAGGAAGATAACGACCTGCTGTTGCACCTAAACCTTTAGCTGTAATATTTTTTGCAAACCCAGGGAGTTTTACATTATTCAATCCCATTGACTTACTAAACCCTTGACCAAAATCTTTTACATTTTGACCCATATTCAAACCTGACAAAAGCCACCAAGGATTGTCAATAGGAGCATTCTTAGCTGTTTTACTAGTTACATTTATAACTTCTTCCCAAGGAACTAAATCTCCTCCTCTATTGTATTTGACAATAGCACCATAATTACCAGGATTTATTTGAACCATATCAGATGACCACCTTCACTTTAATCTTTATCATTGTATTTATTTTATCAGCCATAATATTCAAGAGTAGAAGGATATTTAGGACGATTAGCAGATGCAATTGCCATGTTGGTTAATTTACCCACAGCAGCACCAGCAACACCTCCAGCAAAACCTCTACCTGCAATTCCTCTTGTTCTTAAATTAGGCTGACTTAAAGCGTTTTTCATTGCTAAACTTCCACCTGCTAATGCTCCTGCTGATTGCAATCCAAATGGGAAACCAATAACAGTTACTTCTGGATAGCCTTGTAAATTAGACATTGTTCCTTTAAGTAAACCAAGTCCAGTTAAACCTTTGTTTTGGTAAGCATGACGCATATAATCGCCATATCTTTTAGGTGTTAGATCAGGAATATCTTCTTTAGCTGTTGCATATTTCAAAGGTCTACCTCTTCTTCCTAAAGCAACTCGATCAACTAATTCAGGTCCAATTTGTGCTGTTTCTCTTCTGTCTTCCGAACCTTCTTGTGCATATTTTTGTTTAAAACCTTTAGGTCTAAATTGTTCTCCTGGATTAGTAACATCTAAATGACCTAAAGAAGCACCTACAGGTAAACCTACAGCAGCTAATTTAATAGCTGATCTTTGTACATTAGTGAATGTTTTTGGATCTTTTAATTTAGCTGTATTTTCTTTTCCAATAATTACATTTGATAATTGATCAGATATAGGCATTGGATGGTTATAGTGCCAATAAATTTTCCTTGTAGAATCTTCACCAACATCTGTTAGTAGACGATTAGCATAAGCACCTAAAAATTGTGCAGGTTTTTCTTCTACTTTGATTGGTGCTCTTGCTTTTGTTATGTCATAATCAACTATTTTTCCATCTCTGTAAACAGGTTTACCCTTATATCCTTTTCTTAAGCCTGTATAGAAACGTGGATCAAATATTGAATGGCTATAATCTCTTGTGCCTTCTTGTAAATTAGTCGCTCCTGCCCATCCAGTAGAAGCTTCTTTACCAAATTCTGTATCCTTTATTTTGTTGTAAATACTTTCTAATACTTCTTGACCTAAACCTTTAGCTTTAGCGGCTGCAGTACTCATAATATCCTCCTACACCGATCTCATTGGGATACCTTGTAATTGATACATGGTTCCATGAGATGTATGAGGATTTAGATTATTCATATATTTCATCTGTGCTAACTGTTGTTGTTGCACTGAATTTTGAGGATAAAAGAGAGGTTCAATTCCTAATGTTGCTCCAACACTACCTGTCAACATTGCAAGGTTTTGTGGCATACTTGCTTGATAAAATTTAGGTAATAACTGACCTGTCTTAGGATCTACAGCTTTTACAAATCTACCTGCCAAGTTAATATCTTTTCCTCCTGCAATACCTGTTAAACCTTGACGTAATCTATCGCTTGCTAATCCTCTTGCTAATAAAGAACTACTAATTACGTCAGTTCCTCCTACTAATGCTCCTGCTAAAGGATTACCAGTAGCTAAAGTTGTTAATGCTCCAGTTATTATTCCACCTGGTAAAGATTGTCCAATTAAATCCGCACCACCTTTCTGTAAGAAGCCTGTACCACCAGGAACTCTTCTTATTTGTTTAAATAATTTTCCTTTCAATCCCTGAGGTAAAGTCATATATTTATCCCGTTCCTTCTATTTTATCTGGAGTATCCCTAGCTTCTGCTTCTGCTTTTGATCCTTCTAATTCTTCTGTTGCTTGCTTTTGTTGCGTCACAACTTTATCACCTCTTTCTAATAATTGAGCAACTGAAACATTATCTTCTGCTTCATTCTTTGCATCTTTTTCTGCTGCTGCCATTAAGTAACCATTTGGATCAGGGTTACGCATGCGAGGCATTGGGTTCTTAGCAGTTTTTCCAGGATTTAATGTTGGACTAATATTATAAGCTTCTAACCATTCATAACTAAAATCAGGTTGATCTTGTGGTCTTTGTCTAGTACGTCCTCTACCTTCTTCAAAGTCATAATCCATAGGACGATTAAATCTACCAACACCATCAAAGACTTCATAGTCAGATGTAACTGCATCAGGATTTTGATCAAAGAAAGGAGAATTTCCTACAAAGTTCAAATCAGGGTTTAATGTAGTTTTTCGTGTCTGTGATCTCTTTAATAAATCTCGTCTTGTAAATCGTGAAGGGTTCCAAGGGTATTCGCCTTCTGCTGCTTTTGAAGAAAATAGATCTTCAAAGTCTAGACGTTTAGCAATCTTTCCTCTTCGGTTAAAAGGATTAGTTATATACCTTCCAAGTTCTAACCTATGGTCTTTCATGATTCCTTAGATTTCTTTTTTTTATTAAGACCAACTAATGTCTTACGTAAGTTGGCTTGCTTAACTGTAGTCTTATCATACTTCTCTGGATTAGATAAAACATTTTCTTGTAGTTGAGCAGATGTAATACCACGTTTTTTTGCTTTAGCTGTGAAAGCACCAGGACGTTTGATTGCAGAAGGAATCCAATCTTTTTTCTTTTTATCCTTTTTCTTTTTATCAGCCATTAATTTTTCCTCTTTCTTTTTTCGAGCCATTGAAGAGGTGTTTCGAATTTACCTCCTACTATTCTAGACTCTGTTTCTGGGTTAAATTCAACTTTATTACCTCGTAAATTTACATATTCATTTTGTACAACAGATGGACTAGGAGTTGTTTGTGTTATACCTTGAGATTTTAAATAAAGAGCAACTTGTTCTTGTGGTGTTGTTTTATTTAAATCTACTCCTTTACTTGTCAACCAATTAGGATCACTTAATTTTCTAATTACTTCTGATTGTTGAACAGATAATCTTCTTGCAGGAGTAGCTTCTTGAATCTCCGCAGTATTTAATAGGGGCTTACCTTGTTCTCCCATAGTTTTAATCATATTTTGTGTTCCTTTACCTCCTTCAAATGCCACACCTACATCGGCTAATTTAGCCATTTCTTTATTTCTTATAGGACCAGCAGCATCACCATATTGATCCCAATCAGCAGGTTTAACTGTTAATCCATAATTTCTCTCTTTTGCATACCTTTCAGCTAATGCATCAGCTCCTTTAGCACCACCAGCAATAATATTTATGTTTGTACCTTCAGCAGGATTTAATTGATTAATTGCTTGATCTAAGCTTTGAGATAATTCTGTATAGTTATCATATTTTCTTCCTCCTGTAACAGCTATATTTAATTGATTATCTTTCCTTTGTCCTGCTGGTTTTCTATATGATTCTAATTTTCCAGAAGGAATATTTTTAGCAGCTCCCGTATTAGGTAATATATTTCCTCCTCTAGTTAAAATACGTTCTTTATTACCAATATATTTAGAAACAAAATCTCCTCCTGTTCCTTTTTGTATTGATGCAACATATTTATTATCTAAATCAGTACCACCCATACCTCGAATACTTGTTCCACTTGCAATTTGAAGTGGACTTTCTACAGCTCCTGTATAAATATCAGTCTTAGGAACATTAGTTATTGCTTTTGGATAGCCTCCTGTTAGTAAACCACCTGGAACAATTTCAAGATCTTCTGGACCTATATCAGTAACTCTTTGTGTTGCTTGATTTAATGAAGATAAAGAATCTCCTTCATCCGTAATAAGTTCTTTATTTCTAGCTAATTGAGGTTTAGGTCTAACTACAGTTCCTTCTCCTTTCCAATCAGTTAATGTTGTTGGTGTCCATTTTTTTATTCCTCCTATCCACCTTTCTTTAGTATCTGCCACACTATCTAATCGACCTTGTAAATAATTAATATTATTTTGATTTTCTTTTAATTCTTTATTAACTAATCCTAATCTTTGTGCTAATTCTCTATTACTTCCTTGATTATTTAAAGACCATAAAAGCATATTTTGTTCTTCTAATAATTCATCTGTTTGTTTAATTAAAGGATTTAATTGTTGATGAATCTCTAATCTTGCTTTACCACTCCAATCTTGTGCATTTGAAATCTTTTGTCTATAATCTAAATCTGCTTTTTGTGCTAATTCAGGTTTTATATAAGGTTCTTTAATTTGTCTTGAACCAGTAGCTGTATTATCAAAAACATTCCTTACTGCAATAGGAAGTTCAACACCACCTACATACTTAGTTTCTTGATCTAAGTTAGTAAGAAATCTAGGATCTTCACTGCCAAGTTTTATTTGATTTTTTAATTGTGTATAAGAAGGACCATATAAATAAGATTCTTTTCCAAGTCTTCTAGAAAGTTCTGTTTCAATAATTGAAGGTTTAGGTTTTGTTATACCCATTTCACCCATTTGAGAAACTATTTCATCTCTTTCCATCGCTATAGATTCAGCAATTGGGGATTGTGATAATTTTTCTAATTTCGTTTGTTCTAAAAATTCTTGAGCAGTGGGTTGTGCAGATAAGCCAACTCTTTGTTCACTTTGGATAACAGGAGGACCATCAGGTAAAGACTCAGCAACTGCATCAATAGGATCTGTTTTAATACCTTGAGCTTCAAATTGTTCTTCTCCAAGAGCAACTGCATTTTGATCTATATCTTCATTTCTTTGTAGTTGTCTTACAACTCTTCCAGTCTCTTGATCCTCTGCTGCATCTATTGCATTAAGACTTTGATCAGATAAAAGCTCTTTTCTAACAAGATCAGCTTCTTCTGTTAAAACAGCACGAGCACGAGCATTTTGTCTACGTATCTCACTTGTGGTTTCAGGATATATTTTAGGATTTGCAACAGTTCCACGGATAACGTCTATCTGTTCATCAGCTAGGGATTCCAAAGCTTTTGGACCTGTTTGTAATTCTCTTAATCGTTGAGCAACATAAGCAGTTTCAGGATCTACTGCTTTTTGTTCCACAATGAAATCATATGGACTAAAAGTCTTTACTTCTTGTTCAACAACTGGTTGAGTAAAATCACTTCTTACACCAGCACCACCTTTTTCTACAACTTCATAGTTAGGAGTAGACCTTTGTTTTACATCATCCCAAGTAACCGCATCATCTACTTTTATAGTTACAGGTTCAACATTTAAATCTTGTTTAATACCACCAACATTAGTAGATACTGCTTTACCAGGTCTTACTAAGTTTGCAAGATCTCTTCTAACGTTAGGATTACGTGCGGCAACAACACTTGCACCAATACCAGCCAATGCTGCTGTTAATCCAGCTGCTTCCCCTGGTGTATACCACGTAGTATCTGATAAATTATTTTCTTGTGATGCATTTCTATTACTAAGTCTACTTTTTTTCCATTTATCCACAGCTGGGGCTAATTGTGCCTCTTCTTTCTTACTTTGAGGTAGTGGAGTACCAGTAGCTCTAGCATATGTGTAAAAATCAGCAGCAGCGACAGCCATATCAGCTTATTTCAAAATATTTTCCTTCTCATCATTCTATTCTTCATAAATCTAAGAAATAGTGGCATTATTATGAGTAAATAAGACAAAGACAGTAAAAATGGACCCGAATATCAGAGCTAAAAGAGTGCAAGCTATGGAAGCAATAAAAGAGAAAGCTCTAGAAATGTCTGTTGCAGGAGATGATGACCTTGCAGTTAAAGATTTTATTAATACTGCCAAAAGAGAATTAGCATTTGAACTTCCAGACGAAGATTCATTTAAAAAAGCTGTTAAAGCAACACTAAAATTTAAGAAGAAGAATTAATTCGTAGATATTAAAAGTAATAAAGCAGCTTTTTGGCTCCATTCTTGGGCTAATTAGGGATTTTTAGTACAAAATTAGACTTTTTGTTCAAAGAAGGGGCCGTGTACAGCCCAAATAGGGTACAAAATTACCTAACTAGTCTCCCACCGCCCTCCCGTATCTGCATCCGCAGAGAAAAAAAAAAGGAAGAGGGGGCACCATCAAATTACTACTAGCCAGTCTGTAGTTAATAGATGGAAGGACACACCGCTCCGAGCCTTCGGCTCGTCGCTAGAGAGTCTGTCAGCAGTTCCAGGTAAATTTCACAGGTTTTCCACAGATTTCCCACGTTTTTCCACAATCGTGCCCGAAATTGGGGAGAGAATCTCGCTGGAATATAGTTCGCATAGAACTGTGTTTACCTTGGCACTGTGGAGATTCACAGGTAAGTCCACCTCTTTATTCAACTCAACTTAAGGAGCTACTCAATGGTTATCACTTATCAAACTCTCATCAAGCCTGAACATAAGTATGCAGAATCAATGGATTATTTTCCACAACGTGTCTTCCATTCTTATCAAGAAGCTCAAGATCATATTAATTCTGAGCTTGAAGAATGGGAAACAGATTGTGTATTTATTTATCAGAATCTTTGGGTTTGTCCACCTGATTGTCCTTTCTAAATAACTGAGTGGGTTTTAAAGAGGAGTTCAACTCTCCTCTCTCAGTATTGGCCATTAACACTAGGGCTGGCCACCCATGGAGACTTTTATGTCTATCAAATCTCGATTGGTATCTTCTCTACGTGCTGTTGCTAACTCTATAGAGAGTGATAACACAGGCGATAAGGTACGCCAGTGGGTATATGACACTCGTGTCAAGACTGCTGATTTAATCAAACCTTCTACTCCCAAGTGTCATTTAAACCTTCAGGTTTTAAAGGGAGGTGCTGAAGTGTCTGGATCATAGCCAGATCGGGGGTGCAACTCCCCCACTTCGGTATTGCCACTCACTGAGAGTGGTATTAATTCAACTTATGAACTATTTCAAATACGTTACTGCTGATCTTTGGATTAGCTTTGGGATTGGAGCATGTATAGGTGGAGTTATTCGTCTATGGATGTGCCATGGTAATTGGGCAAATTTTATGAATCCTTTTTATCCCTTCAATCTTTTAATTAACTGAGGTATTACCTATGACTTCGTTCATTGTTCTTATATGTGTGATCGTTCTACTTTATATATTCCTCAAGAATATTAATGCTTATGGAAAATGATCATGCATAAACCAACTAAATCTTATTGGTCTTATAACCATCCTCTTTCTAGTTGGTCTGACATTGAAGATCGCTATCAAAGATCTTTAATTGATCGCAAGATTGAGACACGTAAGAGGTTATTACAATCTCTTATACGTTTCATTAAATCTTGATCCTCTCCCTCTGCTTCTTCGGAGGCAGACTGAGGGGTTCATTGCTCCGAACCTTTGGTTCGTCGCTTCCCCTTGTCCTTTAGCCCCTTATTTATTATGGCTACTATCAAACATCTTCCATGGTGTTACCCAGAAA
>CETG01189121.1_pt1 | contig 13323 bp, 12 predicted proteins | sample 361471 | NCBI WGS metagenome assembly CETG01 (sample SAMEA2622696, study PRJEB7988) | marine metagenome | isolation source: saline water (ENVO:00002010), including | reverse complement strand
ACTGATGAATCTATTATGCAAAATATTAATAGAAAGACTTTTTTATCACATTGGAGAATAGCTTAAATTAAACATATCAATACTTTTTATAACATGATAAGACTTTCTGATGCCGTTTTTAAATATATCCAGAATCAAGGGATAGATAGGGTTTTTTTATTGCCCGGTGGCGGGGCAATGCATTTAGTTGATGCAGTCTCAAAACAGTCAGGAATAAATTATGTACCAGTTCACCATGAACAAGCTGCTGGAATAGCAGCTGAGTATTACTCAAGATTGAAAGGTAAAGGTGGTGTCGCCTTGGTTACGACAGGACCAGGAGCAACAAATATTATTACTCCTTTTATCGGTGCTTGGATTGAATCAATTCCTCTTTTAATAATTTCTGGACAAGTTAAAAGTAAAGATATAATGAATAAAGAAGATCAGATAAGACAATCTGGCGTTCAAGAAGTAGATATCTTATCAATGATAAAAAATCACTCAAAATATGCGATACAAATCAAAGATCCTTTAAAAATTAGATATGAATTGGAGAAAACTTTCTTTTTAATGAATACAGGAAGGAAAGGCCCTGCGTGGATTGATATCCCTCTTGATGTTCAAGCATGTGAGATTCCTGATTGGGAGAAATTAAGTTCATTTAGCCCTTGTAAACAAATTTCATATTCATCCATTAATAATGAACTTGATGATATTTATACAAAAATTTCGGAAGCTTCTAAACCATTGCTTTTGATTGGTCATGGTGTAAGACTTGCACAAGCTAATGAAGTTTTAAAGTTATTTATTGAAAAGATGAAAATCCCGTGTGTTTTCACATGGAATGCTTGCGATATGCTTGATTATCAAAATAGATATTATATTGGTAAACCAGGCAATGTTGCTTCTAGGGCGGCGAATCTTGCTATACAAGGATGTTCACATCTTATTTCAATTGGAGCTAGATTAGATAACATTACGACTGCATATAATCCTAAATTTTTTGCTAGAAATGCTTCGCATAAATGGGTTCTTGATATAGATGAAAATCAACTAAAAGTAAATGCTATTAGCAATGCCAAGAAAATTTGCGTAGATGCTAAATATGCTATAGATTATCTTTCTGAAAAAGATGAATTAGCAGAAAATAGTCAGTGGATAAATCATTGTATATGGCTTAAAAATGAATACTCAACTTGTGATGGAAATATACCTAAAAGCAATGTAGCTTTAACGCATTTTGAGGCATCTAAAATAATATCAGATTCCATTCCTGAAGGTTCAACTATTATTACTGGTAGTTCAGGTTTAGCTATTGAAGCTTTTTATGTTACCTTTGAGCCGAAAAAATTTCAGAGGATTCTTTTAACTTCTGGATTAGGAGCTATGGGATATGGATTACCTGCTTTGGTAGGAGCAATAGAGGCAAATAATAATCATAATAAACCAACATTTCTAATAGAAAGTGATGGGAGCTTAATGCTTAATCTTCAAGAATTGCAAACATTAAAAACAAGAAATAAAAATTTAAAGATTATCATTTTAAATAATAATGGTTACTGCTCAATACGATCTACACAGCGAAATTATTTTCAAGGAAATTATGTTGCCTCAAATGTTAATAGTGGTTTGGAAATACCAAATTTAAAAAGTTTAGCATCATCATTTGGATTTAAATATTTTAAGATAGATAATAATAATAAGCATAAATTTTATGAATTAATTAGTAATAGTCAACCATCCATTATTGATATTGAATTAATTGAAGATGAATCCCTTTGGCCTAAGGTTGCGGCAATCCAAGGGAAAGATGGATCTATGGTCTCTATGCCTTTAGAAGATATGACTCCTTTATTAGAATTAGAGGATTTGAAGAAAGCTTTAGGCGTAAATATTCCTATACTTGAATCATCAATTGAAGCTAGATTATGATTAATTTATAAATTATAAATTTGATAAAATTAGTTTAATCAAAGCAAAACGATTTATTAAGTGTCTCAATCTAGGCCAAACTAAAATTTTTGTACTATCCTTTCTAGAATAACCTTTTTTTTAACTCAGATGGACCCTGCTGTAAAGGTTTTAGAAGCAGCTCAAGCCCATAAAGTTCTTTCCAAGGAAGCTTCCTTAACGAAAGATGAAGTTAGAAGACGCAAAGATCAAAGTCAAAAAAGACCGAGAGTTCATCAAAAAATCCAATCATATTTTGAAAATATGCTTGATGGTGCTATTTCACCAATTCTTAGACTAAAGATAAATAGATCAGCATGCAATATGGCTTGCCAGCATTGCTGTGAAGAGCCTTATATGTCTCGCGACTTGTTGAAAAAAACAGGAAAGATTGATCCTAGAAAGCAAATGGATCTAGCTGATTATAAAAAGTTATCTGATGAGGCCGATGAGCTGGGCTTATTTCGATTTGTAATAACTGGTGGAGAAGCTTTGCTAGATAGAAATTTAGGAGATTTAATTACGACATTGGATCCATATAAGCACTTAATTATACTTGACACTAATGGGTACTTTTTTAACGAGGAAAAGGCAAAGTGGTTTGCAGAATTAGGTGGTTATAAAGTACAGATTTCTTTAGACAGCTACTACAAAGAAGAACATGATGCTTTTAGAAGTACTGAGGGCGCTTATGACAGAGCTATAAATGCATTTAAGGTTGCAAAAAATGCAGGTTTGGAATTATTGATGTCCACATGTCTTGTTAGAGACAGAGTTTTTAGTAAGGAATTTGAAAGAATGATGGCCTATTGCGCTGAAGAAGAAATTCCTCTTTATGTAACCCTTGCAAAACCAGTCGGAAGCGCTAGAGGACATGAAGAGTGGGTTTGCACTAAGAAAGATGTAGATCAATTGAAGTACCTAGAAGATAAGCACAATATATTTACACATATGACTCCTAATTATGGTCAACCCGGTAAATGTATAACAGTAAAAGGAATTAATACTGTTAATCATGACGGAGAAATTGTACCTTGTCCGTATATGGACCTTTCAATAGGGAACGTTACAAAAGAACCTCTTAAAGTGATTTTAGATAGAGGAATGAAAAATAAATGGCTTGGCCCTTATAGAGACGAATGTATTATTGGTGAAAATTTTGATTTTATCAAATTTCATAATGATTCCGTTCAAGAGCATTTAAGAGAAACACCTTATTTACCAGTTCCTTATGAAAAAGGTTTTGCATTGAATGGAAGCGTTTAATATGATAAAAATTACTTTTAATAAGCATTAAATATTAATATGTCTCAATCCAGTACTCTTCTTTTTGACGGTAAAGGGTGGAAAATTCCTAAAAGTTTTCATAGAACTTTTAGTGATAACCCAAAATGGTTTTATAAACTTGGTGATTTTTCTAATGATGAGGGAGTTATTTTAAATTCACTTGTAAAATATTCAGATTTAAAAAGGCCTGAAGATGCAAAAAAAGCTCTTGTAGAACTAAGTAATAATATTAATTCAGATAATAAGATTAAAAACTTAAACAAAGGGCCAAGAATTGCTTTTGCATTAAATAAATTAGTAATAAATGATATTGGAGAATATATCGAGAGCATACTTTTAAAAGTATTGGCTAAATCTTTTCATGATTGTCATCCCGAGCATCACTTTAAGGCAGTAATACAAGATAAAACTTTTTTAAAAGGTAAATTATCCCCAACGCCTAATACAGGTTACTCAGAGTTCATAGAAACTCTAAGAAGTTCAAATATATGTGGTTATTATTATCCTCAAGCCTTGCAGGAGTACTCAATTGACTCACAGATAGAACAAATGGAAGATTTTAAAGGTAATAATAATATGTGTCTTTCTGGTCCTTTAGAAATTGGAAATGCTTTGATTGCCTCTCCTAATTTGATAATTAATGAAGACCATTACTCCCCTATTTTGTGCTTAAGTGGAGTAAAACATATTGATCCTAGATTAATATGCTGCTTTAAATCCTATGGTTTGCATTTGGAATTTTGGTGCTTATCTCAAATGTTAACTAAAACAGATAAGCAGCTTTCTGAGCAATGGGCTGGAGGCTTAACTTTATTTACTAGTTACTAGAAAAAATGAAAGTAAGCTATGGAACCATGCAAATGGGATCTGAACTTTCTTATGAAAGTAGTCATAAATTATTAGATCAATATATAGAAAAAGGTTATTACAAATTAGATACAGCTCAAATGTATCCTGTACCAGGTTCACAGGATCATTTTTGTTTAACCGAGAAGCTTTTAGGAGATTGGGTAAAAAAACATACAGTTAATGATCAAAGTAAAATTAGAATCTCTACCAAATTCCCAAATTACTCGAAAAGACTTACTTACCTAAGAAAAAATAAATCTAATATTATTAGTTATCAAGAACTTAAAGATTCAATAACTAGTTCATTAAAAAGATTGAATATTCCTATTATTGATATCTATTATATTCATTGGCCATCGAGAGCAACTAATAACTTTGGCAAGTCTTTTTATGAGAGCTCGGGTAATGAGACTTCAATTTGTTATGAGCTCGAAGAAACATATAGTAACCTAATGATGTTAAAAAAAGAAGGATTATGTAGAAGTATTGGTGTCTCAAATGAAACTTCTATTGCTCTTTATTCGCTTAAATCAGCTACGAAAGAAAGTAGGGATATAGACTTATATCTTCAAAATTCTTATAATATTCTTAATCCAACATTAGATATCAATATAACCGAGTTCTGTTTGTCAACTGGTATAAAAATTCAGGCACACTCTCCTCTTGCTTTTGGTGTACTAACTGGTAAATATCAAAATAATGCTTTACCTAGAGATTCAAGAAGAAAACTTTATCCAAATTATTTTGATAGATATTTAACACCTAGAAGTTGCTTTATGATTTCTGAATTGGATCAACTATGTTCTGAATTTAAAATAAACATAATTGAACTTTCATATCGCTTTTTACTTAATAATCCTGCGGTTAGTGAAATTGTAATCGGTGTAAAGAATCGAGATCAATTAGACTATGCAATACATTCTATCGAGAAGGGTAAATTACCTGCTGAGATATATAAATCTATACAGCAATTATTACAAGAACATTCAATAACATCATGGTAAATATTAATCACAGAAAATGTATCATCTGCAATGGCCTATTAAATAAATCTGTTTTTATTGAAATTGAAAATATGCCTCCATCTGCACAGGGATTTGAAGATACAAAAGAAAAATCCTTAAAAAGACAAAATGGAAAAATATTTCAATGCAGTAGGTGTGGACATATACAGCTTGATAGTCAACCAGTTAGTTATTACAAAAATGTAATAAGATCTGTAGGGATATCATCAGAAATGAATACCTATAGAAGAGATCAATTTGTTAATTTACGCTCTAATTTTCTAAATCAAAGAGAAAAAGTAAATGTTCTTGAAGTGGGTTCTGCAAGTGGTGATTATGCAAAGATTTTGTTAGAAACTTTTGGCAATGTTGTTGCTACTGAAAAAGGAGAACAGGGCAGAAAATTAACTATTGAAAAAGGTGTTAATTGTGTAGATACTCATCCAGATGAAAAGGACTTTAAATCTAAATTAGTTAGTTACTCATGCTTCGATCTTATATGTTGTTTTAGTTATTTAGAGCATTTGCCTGATCCAATTCATACACTTTTACTATTTGCTGAATTACTCTCAGAAAACGGAATCATACTTATAGAAGTTCCTAATAGTGAAATGATATTTAGGAATGGTTTATTAAATGAGGTTATCCCAGATCATATCTCTTATTTTACTACAAATACATCTATTGAGATGGTATCTAGGGCAGGTTTAGAAGTTGTAAATTCATCTACAAGTTGGAGCGATTATATTATTACTCTTATATGTAGGAAGAGAACTGAAAATCCACTTGATAATATGTTTCAAAGATATGAGGATTTTAAAGAGAAATTAAATTCTCTATTTGATCATAAATTAAAAGATTACTCAAACATCGTAGTTTGGGGAGCAGGACATCAGGCACTCTTTACTATTTCTACGACAATATTAAAAAGTGTAGTTAATTATATTGTGGATAGCTCACCAGCAAAACAAGGCTTATATGCACCAGGTTCTGGACTTCAAATTAAAGCTCCCAGCGACCTAAAAGTAAATATTCCAGATGTTTTGATAATTGCCTGCGCAGGATATAACAATGAAGTTAAGAAAATAGTAAAATCCTATAATTTAGGGATACAACGTATATATACATTAAATGGTTTGATTTTAGAGGAAGTTTGATATGAATTCGCAAAAAGATGGTTTACCTACTCATTTGTTTGAATATGTAAGTAGTATTACGCCAATGATTAATGTAGATTTACTAGTTCATGATCCTATACATGGCATAATGTTGTCTTGGAGAAATGATAAATATTATGGACCCGGATGGCATATACCAGGTGGAATAATTAGATTCAAAGAAAATGTCATTACAAGACTTCGAAAAGTGGCAATCTTAGAACTTAATACTGACTCCTTGAATAACTTTCAATTAGAATGTATTAATCAAATAATGAATCCTTCAAGAGATGTCAGAGGTCACTTTATATCATTTTTATACTCTGCAAAAGCAGTAAAGGAATTAATAAGTAATGAATTTGTTCTTAATCAGGACGACACAATTAATGATTATTCAAGTGGAACAAAAAAATGGCATAAGACAATTCCAGATAATTTAATAAAACAACATAGAAGATATATTGAAATAATGAAGTTGAAAATTGATAATAGAATGAATGATAAAATTAATTTAGGTAATTTAAATCTCGATTATACAGAAAATGATGAAAGACAATATTGAAACATTATCAGAATGTCTTGATGGTAATAAGATACTTATTTTAGGTGGTACAGGATTATTTGCAAAGGATCTATTACCTGAATTGATAAATTATATTGATATAAAGAAAATAAAAACATATATTTATATCATTACGCGTGATAAAAATAGAGCAATTAAATCCATACCACAATTAGAAAGAAAATATATTCAAATTGTTACTATTGATTTTCTTAAGGAGAGTAAATTTAATTCAAAAATAGATCCTACTTATATATTACATATGGCAAATACCACAGCTGAAGATACATTCCTAAATGTTCCTCAAATTACTAAGTATTTATTATTAAAGAACTCAGTTGAGGCAATTGGTGAGATTATAAAAAATGGGAATGTAAAACGTGTAATTTTCACAAGTTCAGGAGTTGTGTATGGTGATTTAGAGGAATTCAAGGAAGGTAGTATAGGTAGAATCAATCATTTAGATGTCAAAAGTTCACTTGCATTAGGAAAGATGATGTCAGAGTATTATTTGAATACAATTTGCAAAGAGTTCAATACAGAGTTTAAAATAGCTAGATGTTTTACTTTTATTAGTAGATTTCTTCCAACGCATATACATTATGCTATTGGTAACTTTGTTCAAGATGCAGTTCAGGGGAAAGATATTATAATACGTGGAGATGGTAAAGATATTAGATCCTATCAAAATGTGAGTGATGCAGTTGACTGGATATCATATTTAGTTCATAAAAAAAATGCACCAGATATTTTGAATGTAGGTTCTGATGAAGCTATTACAATTAAGGAGTTAGCAGAAAAAATAAAAATTTTATTAAATTCAAGTAACAAAATTATAGTGAAAAATGAGAATCCACCTATTGACAATCAGCGTAGATTTAAATATTTACCTTGCTTAGACTTGGCATATGAAATTGGTTTAAATAACCGGAAAACACTTGAAGATGGAGTAAATGAGTTGGCTGATCAATTGAGGCTGATATAAGATGAATAAAAGAAAGAATCTGATTTTAGATCTTGATGGAACTCTAATAAACTCAGAAATCGGCGTAAAAAAATCTTTAATAAAGGCCTTTCATAAAGCAAACAAGAAGTTGTTGATATCGGAATCTGAAATCTTTATAGGTCCTCCACTTACAGATATGATAAAAATGTGTAATAAATCACTTGATCATAATGAAATAAATGAGATAAAGCAATATTTTAAAGATAGTTATGATGGGGATGGATGTTTGCAGTTTGATTTATATCCAAAAATTGATGAATTACTAATAAATATATTTAGAAATGATATAAAGATATTTCTAGGTACAAATAAACGGCAATTACCGACTATTAAAATTATGAAATATTTGAATTGGGAGAAATATTTTGAAAAAATTTATTGTATTGATAGTTATCCATTAAATAAAAGTGAGAAACAAGAAATGCTTCTTCTATTGCTTACTCAAGAGAGAATACAAGCTAGTAAGAGCTTATATATTGGAGATAAATACGCTGATTATATTGCAGCTAATAAGAATAATATATCATTTATAGGAGCTGGTTGGGATAAAACAGATTTTACTAAATATGACCAAAATAAATTTAAAATAATAAATTCAATTACAAACAATAGTATTGATGAGATCATCAATACTATTGTTGAATTATAATTGAGATTAGTTTTTAATTAGATAAAATTGTAGTCAGTATATTATTATATAAAAATAAATGCGCATTTCATTTTGTTATGAATGACTAGTGATGACGAATTTTGTAATTTAATATAGTCCAATACTAATTGTTTAGTAAAAAATAAATAAAAAATAGATACAATGGTATGGCATTATGAAAAAATGGAAGTTATTTGTACAAAATATGTTAAAATTATTTTTATATAAAAACTAAAAAATTATATTGGAACAAGTACTAATGCAGAATAGAGATAGTTCTGTCTCAATATTGATTCCGACCTTCAATAGGAGCAATATACTTCTAAAACTAACTAAAGAAATTATTATACCTGTAGCTACTAGATACAAGAATCACATTGAATTTTTTATAAGGGATAACACCGGTCTTGAAAATATTGTTTACCCGTTAGATGAGCTTCTAAAACTTCCAGTTAATGTCAATTATAGGGTCAATGAATACAACTTATTATATCATGGTAATATAAAAAAATTACTAGATCTGGCTAACAATAAATATATCTGGTTTTGGGGTGACGATGATAATTATGATCTTAACCAGATCTTCTATGTTTTAGATAATGTCATATATAGTAAGATTGATTACCAAGCTTATTTACCTGGTTTCAGTTATTGCTGTGATAAAACTTTTAATAGTAATAGAGTGTTGGGAGATGATCTAAAATCTATTACTCTTGAGGGTTTATTTAGAAAGAATAAGGCACCTTTTGCTTTGATATCTAGTTTGATATTTAAGAATGTTCCTATACAATTAAATAATAGAGAACTATCCAATGCCTGGCTTCATGCGATTATCTTTTTAAAATCACTTTCAAAATCATCTAATATTTGGATTAACTCTAAACCAACTATTTTCTATGAATCAGTTTCAAGTGAGATTAATGGATTAGAGCAAAGGAATATAACCTTAGATTATTACTTGAATAGCACTAGAGATCTTATTAACTGTCAAATGATATATGCAGGAGTTGAACCTCCTACTGAAGAAGATATTTGCATAGATATTGTCAGATGGATGATCCAGCATAAGGGACGACTAATATACTGGTCATTTTATAGGAAAGATATTATCTTTTATGGTCTAAAGGGAATTTATTATTCGATTATAAAGTTAAATATAAAACTGGGACTTCTTTCCATGATACTCTTACTTTTACCTAAGCAAGGAATAAGATTATTATATAGGTTGAGAAAAAGGCAGAAAAGAGAAAGCTCTAGTCATCGTTTATTTTTTAAAACTATTCAATTATAATATTATGTTTGTACTATGAATTCAACTCAAGCACTACTTTTATTCGATTTATAGTAGTAGATTAAATATATTTAATCTACTATTTATTCTTTTAATTTTAAATTAATCTTTAATCATGATCAAAAGCTATAATTAAAAAAAATGCAAATAATGACGCAAAGCCTAGCAATCCTTGTCCCAACATTTAATGAAGAAATCCATATCGAGAGATGTCTTTCACAGCTCATTGGACTTAATAACGTTTTTATTCATGATACCGATTCCACAGATAGAACCATAGAAATAGCCAAAAAGTATAATGTAAGTTTTTTACAATCTAATAATTACAGTTCATTTGCCGAAAAATGCAATCATGGTTTGTCAATTCTTTATGAAAAGTTTGATTGGGTATTTATACTTCACGCAGATGAACTGATAACTGAATCTATAAAGGCATTAATTAATGATATAAATCTACGGATTATTTCGGATGAAATAAGCGTTATTGGAATACATCGGAGATTAAGCTTTATGGGTCACACTTTGAATCATGGTGGAACCAAGTCAATTCAGTTAAGAATATTTAGATCGGGTTCAGCGTTTTATAAAATCTCAAATCTTGATGAAGTAATTGATTGCAGAAAAGATATGATTTATATAAGCAAATCAGTTATTGTTGATAAACCGTTAATTTCTTATAGGCATTGGATAGAGAAACACTCGATGTATTCAATCAACCAGGCGCGTCAATCTTTAGCCTCAGGATCTATTTTAAGTTACGATTCTTTCTCTTCTCAACGCCTTTACTATCTTTCACCTTTATTTATAAGGTGCTTTATTTTGTTTTTTTATAAATATATTATTTGTTTGGGTTTTTTGGATGGAAAGTTTGGATTGGCATTTAATGTTAGTCATAATCTGATTTATAGATTAATAGTAGATGTGCGTATTCTTACAAAGGAGATAAAGTCAGATCAATCTCCACGTCATATAATTCTTGAGTAAATTTTAAATTGTAAATTGTAAATTGTAAATTGTAAGATACATTTTAACTTTGATCATATTTTTCTTATCTTTCTATTTAAATATCAGATTTATGTAACCCTGCTTCATCAATTGGTTTGGTCAAAAATATTGAATTTGACTGATTTATAATTTTAGAAACACCTTCAAGGATTAAAATCCTACGATTATGAGGACTATTTAATAGTATTAGTGGAGTTATTAATTGACCAAGAAACTATACAAATAAATCTGTTGAATTTTCGATATTATTATTATTTTTAAATATTGATAATGTTTTATTCCCTACTCAGGTAAAATATTTAAAACCTGTTAATGAAAATCTTTGATATATCCTAAGATATCAGTAGTAGTACCTTCTTATAATCAAGGGAAATATATAGAAGAAACTATTTTATCAATATTGAACCAAGAATATCCGAATCTAGAGCTAATTATTTTTGACGGAGGGTCAACTGATGAAACACATGAGATTTTAGCGAAATATAGATCGAGTATCTCATATTTGTCTATTGGCAAGGATTCTGGACAGGCAGATGCGCTAAAGAAAGGCTTTGATATTGCAACTGGAGATATTTTTTGCTGGCTAAACTCAGATGATATTTTTAATGAGAACACTTTTTCTAGAATCAGTCGACTATATCAATCAAATTCAAGAATGTCAGCATATTATGGTAATTTAGATGTAATCAATGATAAAGGAAAATATATATTTACCAAATATTTAACCCCGCTTCCAATTCTAATTGGAAATAAATCTGTTTGTAATGGTGTTTTTGGTTTTTATCAGCCTTCTTTTTTGTTTACAAGCGATGCTTATAGATTAACTACGGGAATTAATCCTGATTTATTTCATTGTATGGATAACGACCTTTTCAAGAAATTAGCGGAATTAAATGTTGATTTTATTTATCAGGATTACAGCTTTTCTTCTTTTAGAATACATGAAATGTCTAAAACCGTTAACTATAGTAATATTGCTAGAAAAGAGCAAAAGCAGTTATTCAAATCCAATATGTTTTTAATACATATCCTAAATTTCTTTGCTAGGATTTATCGACTTTCTTATTATATTTATAAAAATAGACTATTTGATGTTATTAAATCAAAGAGGTCAATGCCATGGCTTCCTTGAGCTTAAATTATCTTCTTAGGATTGGGTTAATTATTTGTTGGATATCTCAAATAATTTCTTTTGTAAATGAAGATTATATAGAAGTTACTAGCCTTAGCTTGATTTTTAAGGCATTTAGAATATTACCCTTTTTTTCTATTATTTATTTTTATGTATATAAAGGGAAATTACCATATATATCCTGGATATATTTGTTCTGCGCAGCAGGTTCTGCTCTTATTTCTTACACCTTACTAATTAGTTGCTGTCCAAATCAATTTATAGGCGGTTTTTTATTCCTTATATCTTTAAGTTCACTTCTAATTGTGTCTATTAAACCTAGTCTTTTAAAAATAGAATCTTTTTATAACACCTTTTTTTTAAACATCTTTAAGATCTTTTTCTATTCAAATATATTGATACAGATTTTTCAGACCTTTTTTAGTAGTAAATTTTCATTACCTTTTAATGTTTTTGGTCAGACCTTTTGGATTCGAACATTAGGCTTCTTCTCTTTGCCCTCCTCTACTGCAATTGCTTCACTTTCAATGTTATGTCTATTTAGTCATATCACTATAAAGACCAATAATATTATTTCTGATAATGGGCGATTAAGATTTACATTATTGTATGTATTTCCAACTTTTATATCTATACTTTCTGCGGCATCTGGTACAGCAATTATTGGATTTATTATATACTTGCATCTATCTAGAGCAGATCTGCTATACAATAAACTTCCAAATATAAAACAATTTAGAATATTTGTTTATTATCCAATTATTAATTTATTAATTATAATAATACCTATTCTATTTTCCGTGTATTTTGCCTTACCTTATTTTTCAGGAAGATCAGATATATTAACTTCATTAATTGGTAGATTTAATATATTTTATGATCTACCTGAATCCTCTAATACATTGTTACCTAATTTAAATAATTTTGGTACGTATACAAATTATTTCCAATCTTATGGTTCTTCTATACTTGTAAATATTAGTGATTCATCTTTGACTTCTCTTTATGCTCAATATGGATTAATTATATTTTTTGTTATATCTTTAATTTTTCTTACTTTCTTTCTTAAAATATATACTTCTAGGTGGAATTATCTAACTAATAAAGTAAATAATAATTATATATTACCAACTGCTCTTTCTCTTTTACCTGCTTTTATTACCACTAATATTTTCGAAAATTATCTTTGTATGATTTCTCTTATACTTTGTCTTGAACCATTTCTATATAATAAAGTCAAAGACATTCCATGAATTTATTTATCCCAATATTTTTCAGTTAGAAGCTGAACTTTTTGCAAAGTCTTTTCTGAAACATTATCTCTATTAGTTATTAAGGCATCTTTAAGTGCTTTATGAGATTTGCTTGAAGGTTGTGTATTCCCTATTTCTATTATTGATTCATAAATTATTTTTTCAGCTAATTCTGCATTTGAATTTAAATTATCCA
>CETG01430822.1_pt1 | contig 13328 bp, 7 predicted proteins | sample 361471 | NCBI WGS metagenome assembly CETG01 (sample SAMEA2622696, study PRJEB7988) | marine metagenome | isolation source: saline water (ENVO:00002010), including | reverse complement strand
AATTTATGTTAATAATGTATTTATGATTTTCGGTGACTATTGCAATAGGGTCCACCTCTTCCCATTCCGAACAGAGAAGTTAAGCCTATTAGCGCAGATGGTACTAGGGTAATACCTGGAAGAGTATGTCGTTGCCACTTTTAAAACCTCCTAATTTATTAGGAGGTTTTTTTTTGTATTTATTTTATAAATTGTTGAAATCTTTATCAATTAATATTCATTAAAATTTAGTTTTAATTAGCTCATATATTATTTTCGCAAATAAAAATTTCTATGCCTAAAGATCAATCTTTAAAATCAATACTAATCATTGGAAGCGGACCTATAGTTATTGGTCAAGCTTGTGAATTTGATTATTCCGGATCACAAGCTTCTCGTTCCTTAAGAGAAGAAGGTATTGAGGTTACGCTCATTAATTCAAATCCAGCAACCATTATGACTGATAAGGTTGTTGCAGATAATATTTATTTGAAACCACTTGAGCCAGATTCAATTGTTGAAATTTTAAAGAATCATAAAATTGATGCTGTATTACCAACTATGGGTGGTCAAACTGCACTTAATTTATGTATTAAGTGTGATGAATTAGGAATTTGGGATGATAATAATGTTAAAATTATTGGTGTTGATATTAATGCTATTGAAATAACTGAAAATAGACAAAAGTTTAGAAAGTTAATGGATGAAATTGGAGTTTCTATGGCTCCTCAATCAATAGCTAAATCTTTTTTACAAGGTAAAGAAATTGCCCAGGAATATGGATTTCCATTATGTATTAGACCCTCTTATACCCTTGGAGGTTCTGGTGCATCAATTGTTTATGATGAGGCTGAATTTGATAAACTTTTAACAAGAGGATTACACGCTTCACCAATTCATGAGGTTATGATTGATAAAGCAGTAATGGGATGGAAGGAATATGAATTAGAACTTTTGAGAGATAAAAATGATAATGTTACTATTATTTGTTCTATTGAAAATTTAGACCCTATGGGAATTCATACTGGTGATTCTATCACTGTTGCTCCTGCTATGACTCTCAGTGATACTACCTACCAAGAGATGAGAAACCAGGCAATTAAAATGATGCGATCAATTGGTGATTTCTCAGGTGGTTGTAATGTCCAGTTCGCTGTTAGTGATGATGAAAATGAAGATATTATTGCAATAGAAATTAATCCTAGGGTAAGTAGATCATCTGCTTTGGCTTCAAAAGCTACTGGTTATCCTATTGCTAAAATTGCCTCTAAATTAGCTATTGGATATAGCTTGGATGAGTTAGAGAATCAAATTACTAAATCAACTTCAGCTTTTTTTGAGCCTACTTTAGATTATGTTATTGTTAAAATTCCAAGGTGGGATTTCAATAAATTTCAAGGCTCAGATCGTTCGTTAGGTTTACAGATGAAATCTGTAGGGGAGGTAATGGGTATAGGAAGATCTTTTCAGGAGGCTTTACAGAAAGCCTGTCAATCTTTAGAAATTGGTAGAAATGGTCTAGGGGCTGATGGTAGAGAATTAACTGATCAGGACAAAATTCTAGATAGTCTTGAGCATCCAAGTTGGAATAGAATTTTTCATGTTTATGATGCAATCAAGTTAGGTATTCCTTTCAAAACAATTAAAGAAAAAACCAGAATTGATGATTGGTTTTTAAGGCAAATAGAAGATTTAATTAAAACTGAGAAAAAGATTGCTAAATTTTCAATTGATTCTATTTCAAAAGATTTGCTGTTTGAGGCTAAGCAAAAAGGGTATGCCGATAGACAACTTGGTCATCTCTTAAAGTGTCTGGAGAGTGAAGTTTTCAACAAAAGACATGATCTTGGTATTAAAAGAGTATATAAACTTGTTGATACTTGTGCAGCTGAATTTAAGGCTGTAACTCCATATTTCTATTCAACATTTGAAGATGAAAATGAATCAGTTGTTTCTGAAAAGCCAAAAATTATAGTTCTTGGTTCAGGTCCAAATAGAATAGGACAGGGAATTGAATTTGATTATTGTTGTGTTCATGGTGTACTTGCTGCAAAAGAATCTGGTTATGAAACAATTATGATTAATTGTAATCCAGAAACTGTTTCTACAGACTTTGATACTGCTGATAAGCTGTATTTTGAACCTGTATTCTGGGAGCATATTTATGACATTATTTTGCATGAAAAACCTGAAGGTGTAATTGTTCAGTTAGGTGGTCAAACTGCTTTAAAGCTTGCAGAAAAATTAGATAGATACGGAATTAAGGTTGTTGGAACAACCTATCAAGCGTTAGATTTAGCTGAAGATAGGGGGAGTTTTTCTTCCTTGCTGAAAGATAATAATATACCATATCCAAAATTTGGGGTTGTGGAAAGTGCTGAGCAAGCCATTGAACTCTCTAAGGATTTAGGTTTTCCTTTACTTGTTAGACCTAGTTATGTTTTAGGTGGACAAAAAATGAAGATTGTAATTAATGAAGATGAACTTGAGCATCACGTTGTTGATATATTAAGAGATATGCCTGATAATAAGATACTTTTAGATCATTATTTATCTGGTGCAATTGAGGCTGAAGCTGATGCAATATGCGATGGTGAAAATGTTCAAATTATTGGAATAATGCAACATATTGAGCCTGCTGGAATTCATTCTGGTGATTCTTATGCTGTTCTTCCACCTTTCAATTTGGGTGATTTTATTATACAACAAATAGAAGAGCATACCCACAAGATTGCACTCGCTTTGGATACAGTTGGGTTAATTAATATTCAATTTGCTATTAAAGATGATACCGTTTATATAATTGAAGCAAATCCGAGGGCTTCAAGAACAGTTCCTTTTATTGCTAAGGCATTTGATGAGCCATATGTTAATTATGCCACTAAAGTAATGTTGGGAAAGAAAAAAATTGAAGATTTTAATTTTCAACCAAAGAAAAATGGTTATGCAATTAAAATCCCTGTTTTTTCTTTTGATAAATTCCCAAATGTTAACAAAGAATTGGGGCCTGAAATGAAATCTACTGGAGAAGCAATTCGATTTATTAAAGATTTAAAAGATCCGTTTTTCAGAAAAGTTTACTCGGAGAGGAACTTGTACCTTTCTAAATAATTTGTTTTAGATTTTATTAGCATTATCTCATTTATTAGTTTAATTGAGTTGTTATCTTTATGTTATAATTATAAAGAAGATGAAAGCTAATTTGAAGAGGTATTTACCTCAACTTGTTGCAATAGCTGTGATGCTACTAATTGCAATGATTTATTTTTCTCCAGCACTAAGTAATTACAGAGTATTTCAATCTGATATTCAACAACACAAAGGGATGTCTAATGAGGTTGTCGATTTTAGAGAGGAATTTGATGCCGAGCCCTTATGGACTAACTCAATGTTTGGTGGTATGCCTGCAACACAGATTTCTGTTGTTTACAAATCAAATATTCTAAGACACGTTAATAAAGGACTGCAATTGGGGTTGCCTCATCCTATAAATGTGTTTTTTATTTATATGATAGGGTTCTATATTTTCCTTTTGTGTTTACGTGTAAATCCATGGTTGGCTTTAGTTGGAGCTATTGCATATGGTTTTAGTACCTATTTCTTTATAATTATTGATGTAGGACACAATTCTAAAGCTATGGCTATGGCTTATATGGCTCCTTCTTTGGGTGGATTTTTAATGATATTAAGATCAAAAAAATTCCTTGGTTGTGCTGTATTTACTCTGTTTACCTCATTGCAAATTGGTGCTAATCATCCTCAGGTTACATATTATTTATTTCTTGTATTTGGAGTGCTCTTTATTTATGAATTAGTTCGTAATATTTACAATAAACAGCTGAATACTTTTGTTTCTAGAGCTGCTTTTTTACTAATTGGTTCTTTATTGGCTATATCAACCTCTATTCCCAATTTATATGGTACTTATGAATATTCTAAATTTTCTCAAAGAGCTGGATCGGAATTAGTTTCTGAAAAAAATATTGACAAAAAATCTAATGAAAATTATAAGTCCAGGGCTTTAATGTGGAGCTATGGAAAAGGAGAGTCATGGTCATTTTTAATTCCTGACATTAAAGGAGGTGGTGATGCATCTTTGGCTCAAAATGAAGATTTTCAAAATATAGATAAATACGATAATCTAAAACGTTTTTTACAAACTCAAGGGGTTAATGAATATTGGGGAAATCAACCTGGAACTTCTGGTCCTGTTTATATCGGAGCAATTGTTTGTTTCCTGTTTTTTCTAGGTATCATTTTTTGCAAAAATAAAATTAAATGGCCAATTCTATTGATTTGTTTTATTGCACTTTTTCTTTCATGGGGAAAGAATATGGAATGGTTTACAGATATTTTTTGGAACTATCTTCCGCTTTATAAGAACTTAAGAGCGGTCACTATTGTTCTAGTTTTGTTAGAACTAACATTTTGCATAGTTGCTTTTTTGTGGTTAAATGATGCCTTGAAAAATAAATCTTGGTGGGGAGAAAATTTTTCATTTTTAGGGAAATTTAAGTCATCAATTTCGAACAAGAAGGTGTTTTTATTTTCATCCTCTTTTTTGGGTTTAATTCTTTTATTATTCACTTTGTTTCCTTCTATGTTTTTTGATTTGTTGTCAGAAAGAGAATTGACTGGTCAATTTAATACACAAACTTTAATTGCTCAAAGAGATCAACAAGCTAATGATGTTCAATTTTTGCAAGAAAACAAGGTTACCAAAGAACAGTTACTGGCATATTACAATCAGTCTCTTATTCCTTTAATTCCTAAAGCAAAAACTGAATTAGAACAATACAGGAATTCTATTGTATCAAGCTCTGCTGGTAGATCATTTATTTTAATTGCTATTTCATTTGTTATCTTATTGTTTTGTTTCAATGGTAAGCTAACTACAAATTTATTCTTTGCAGTATTGGGTATTTTGTTTTTAATAGACATGTGGCCTATAGCTAAAGATTACTTAAATAACAATGAAGGTGTTAAAAGAGATTATGAGCATTGGCAACTAGAAAATGAGAAATTAATGCCCTTGATAGCTTCTTCAGCAGATCGATCTATTTTAAGCAATGAAATAATTAAAAATCCTGATTTAGGTAGTCAAATTAAGGATTATTTAGATCAAAAATCTGTTGAAAATGAGAATCCCTTAGAGCAACGAGAAGTAGATCGTATAACATTTGGAAAATTAAATAGATTAACCAATTATAGGGTATTAAATGTTCCATCGGGAGTTTTTCAAGAAACATCGACCTCTTACTTTCATAAATCTATTGGTGGGTATCATTCAGCAAAAATTCAACGTTATCAAGACTTAATCGACACCCTTTTAGGCTACGAGCTTCAAAAAGTTAGTCAATTCAATACAGATGATATCCCATTACTCAATATGTTAAATACCAAATATGTCATTTTAAACTCAAATGGATCTGGACCTTTTGTTGAGTCTATTGCGGAAATTTATACCATGAACAGAGAGCAACAGTCAAAAGTTCCTGGATTAGTCAATAAAAATAGACTAGGCAATGCTTGGTTTGTGAACAAGGTTTTGGGTTATGCAAACGTTAATGATGAATTTAATGCGCTCAAAAATTTGAATCCTTCTTCTTATGCAATTACAGATACTTCTTATGAGTTTAATAAAAATATTGTTGGATCATATAGTTATGATAGCACACTTCAGGTTGAGTTGTCTGACTATAGAGCAAATAAGATATCATATTCCTTAGAGGGGTTGGAAAACAAAAATCCATCCGAATATTTTTATGTGGTTTTTTCTGAAGTTTATTATCCTCTAGGGTGGAAAGCAAAGATTGATGGAAAAGATGTAGAAATAAATAGGGTTAATTATACGTTAAGAGGGTTGAAAATACCTGGTGGATCAAAACAAATTGAACTCTATTACGAATTAGAATCGTTTAAAAGTTTATCAGCCGTAGCATTGGCATCTTCTAGTGCTATTTTACTATTAGTAGTTGGATTTATTTATTTGTCTGTGTTCAAAAATAAGGATGACTAAAAAAAAAGTTTTAATCATAACATATTATTGGCCTCCATCTGGAGGAGCTGGGGTACAGCGATGGTTAAAATTTATAAAATACTTGCCAAAGTATCATTGGAACCCGACAGTGTTTACTGTTGAAAATGGTGAATATCCAGTTTTGGACCAGGCTTTATTAAATGACGTTCCTGATAATATTCAGGTTATTAAAGCTCCTATATGGGAACCCTATGGATTTTACAAGAAAATAACTGGCAGAAATAAGGAGGATAAAATCAATTCTGGATTTCTTTCTGAAAAAAAGAAAAAAGCTATTTTTTTAGAGAAGCTTAGTGTTTGGGTTAGAGGTAATTTCTTTATTCCTGACGCGAGAAAATTTTGGATTAAACCTTCAATAAGGATGTTATCTAGTTACTTAAAGATCAATAAGTTTGATGCAATTGTTTCTTCAGGGCCTCCACATTCAACTCATTTGATTGCTCAAAAAATAGCTAAGGATTTTTCTATTCCCTGGGTTGCAGATTTTAGAGATCCATGGACAAACATAGATTTTTATAAAGATTTGATGTTGTCAAATTGGGCAGATAGAAAACATAGAAAGCTTGAAAAATCCGTTTTATTGGGTGCTGATTTGATTTTAACAGTTGGTGATACTCTGGCTAATGAATTAAAACTATTAGGTAATGAAAACGTACATGTTGTTGAGAATGGCTATGATAAAAAGGATTTGATTAATGAGGAATTACCTTTAGATGAAAAATTTACTATTGCTCATATAGGGTCATTTACACCTTCAAGAAATCATCAATCTTTATGGATAGCCCTTAGAGAAATACTTAAAGAAGATGAGTTGTTTGCAAATAAATTTCAATTGAAGTTAATTGGCAAGGTTGACTATTCAGTATTGGATAGTATAAAAAAATACCATCTGGAAAGCTATCTTAATCATATTCCATATTTATCTCATGATTTAGTGATAAAACAACAAATGAAATCCCATCTTCTTTTGCTAATGGTAAATAATACACCAAATGCAAAAGGTATAATTACTGGAAAAGTTTTTGAATACATGGCCTCATCAAGACCTACTTTGGTTATAGGCCCAGAAGATGGAGATGTGTCTAAAATCGTTCAAAATTGTAATGCAGGAATTACATGTGAGTTTAATGATATACCGAAAATTAAAAAACAGATACTAGATGTATTTTACAACAAAATAAACTATACTCCTTCTATAGATCAATATTCTAGGGAGGAATTAACAATGAAATTAAGTAATTTGCTTAATAGTATTTCATAACATGGGAATAGTAGCTAAACAGACCTTATCGAACTCTGTAATAGTATTTTCGGGTGCTATTTTAGGGGCCATTAATGTTATGATACTTTATCCAATCGTATTGCCTGATCCGGAAATTGGTTTAACACGAATTTTAATTGCTTTTACTATTTTGTTTTCTCAATTAGCCTCTTTAGGAGGAGGTTCAATGTTAATGAAGTTTATTCCTAAATTCAATAAAGGAAACGGAGATTATAATGGAGTAGGAAGTTTTATATTTATTATTGGAATAATAGGGTTCTCAATTTTGACCTGTTTTCTATGTTTTGGAAAACCTTTGTTTGAGTACTATTATGCTGAAAATTCTCAATTATTTATTCAGTATTTTTTCTATTTAATTCCACTTGTTTTTTTTCAAATACTAATCAATTACTTTGGCGGTTTGTTGCAGGCTAATTTCAAAACTGTATTTCCAAATTTTGTGAACGAGATATTAATTAGGTTGCTAAGCTGTTTTTTGTTGCTTTTCGTTTTTTTAGGGTATTTAGATTTTAATGGATTTATGATTGCTTTTGTGTTAATCTATGCTCTATCATCTCTAATAGAGTTCTTGTATTTGTTAGCTGATCAAAAAATAAAATTTAATCTTAGGCTTAAGTTTTCTTTTAGTGCTAAAAAAGAGGTGCTTAAATATGGATTTGCTAATACATTAACAAGCCTAGCTAGCAATCTTTCCAATAGAATTGATTTACTTATGATAGGTTCTCTTTTAGGTGGTGTTGCAGCTTTTGGAACAAAAGACGATTTTAATATCGGTCTATATTATATAACCATATATACTATTTCCTCATATATGGCAACGTTAATTGAAATGCCTGCAAGAGCTTTGTCAAATATTGCTAGTGCAGTTATTTCCAAGGCTTGGCATCAAAACGATATTAATTTGATAAGTAGCTTATATAAAAAATCTTCAATTAATCAGCTTATTGTTGGAGTTTTGATTTTTTTAGGTATTTGGATTAATATAGATTCACTTCTTATTTTTACCGGCAAGGATTATTCATCTGGGAAGTGGGTTTTTTTGTTTTTAGCTTTTGGTAAATTAATTAATGTTGCTTCAGGAGTTAATGGAAAAATTATTATTCTTTCTAAGTATTACTATATTGGAACTTTGTTGACCTTTTTTCTAGCCTTAATAACCTTTGTTACGAATCTATTTTTTATTCCTTATTTTGAGGGTCTTCCTAGGGGATTAGGGATTGAAGGCGCTGCTTTAGCAACTGCTATTTCTGTATTTTTATTTAACTTTTTCTCTTTTTTATTCTTGCTAATTAAATTTAGACTTCAACCATTTTCTTATAAATCAATTGTTGTATTGTTAATTTCATTGACTAGTTTGTTTATTGTTTATTTAGTTGAAGGACATATTATCGACAACTTTTATTTTCAACTTATTGTTAAGTCAGTTGTTGTTTTAGTAGTATACATTACCTTAACCTATTTTTTAAATCTTTCTTCAGATTTTAATAGAATAATAAATAAATTTTTCTTTAGAATATTCGGATTCTTCAACAGTAAATAGGATATCAATATTTAATTAATATTTTTGATTTTTCATTGAAATTAAAATCGTTTGGATTTCGATAATACTAAAATAGCATTTGATTATAAAACTAATTATCAACTTAAAAAAGGTTATCAGCTTTTTAAGCTGATGAGTAATCAATTTCTGGTTAAAGTTGGCGGAAACTTAGCTCAAATGGCTTTAAAATTGAACCTGCCAATTAAATTAATAATTAAAAAAACCATTTTTGATCAATTTTGTGGTGGTCAGAATGTTAACGATTGTGCTGATAGAATTAATGAATTGTCTAAATATAATGTTGGAACCATTTTAGATTACTCTGTTGAGGGAGTAGGTTCAAATAGTAGTTTTGATTCTACAGTTAAAGAAATTATAAAAACTATTGATGCGGCTTTTAACTCGGATTCGATTCCATTTTCTGTTTTTAAATTAACAGGTCTTTCTACATTTTCTGTTTTAAAGGCAGCGAATTTAACTACTTCAAATCTTTCTATCGATCAAGTTGTTGAGTATGATAAATTAATTGAAAGAGTAGATCAAATATGTGCTTATGCAGCAAAGAAAAAAGTAAGAATATTTATTGATGCTGAAGATAGTTGGTTTCAGGGAACAATTGATCGTATTGCTGAATTGATGATGCATAAGTACAATAAAAATGAGGTCGTTGTGTATACAACTATACAGTTTTATCGTTGGGATAGATTGGATTATTTAAATACCCTTTTGAGTCTTTCCAAAGAGAAAAATTTTAAAATTGGAGTAAAATTAGTTCGCGGTGCTTACATGGAAAAGGAAAGAGCTATGGCAATTGAGAAAGGATACCCTGATCCAATTCAAAAAGATAAACAAAGTACAGACAATGATTTTAACAAAGCTATTGAGTTGTGTGTCAGTGAGTTGAAATATATTGCTATTTGCTTAGGAACTCACAATGAGAAAAGCTGTTTGCAGCTAATTGATTTAATGAAAAAAAACAATATTGATACAGCAGATTCAAGAATTTATTTTGCTCAATTACTAGGAATGAGTGATCATATTAGTTTTAACCTTTCAAAAGCTGGGTATAATGTAGCTAAATATGTTCCTTATGGCCCTATTGATGAAGTTATGCCATATTTAATACGAAGAGCTGAAGAAAACACTTCAGTTGCAGGTCAAACTGGAAGAGAGCTTTCCTTAATTAAAAAGGAGTTGAAAAGAAGAAGGTTATTTAATCGTATTTAGTGGATGCTTTAGGTTTTTGATAGACTTTACATACGCTTTTATAGATCCTACTAAAATTTCTGCTTCAATATATATTGGAATTCTATTTAAATCATCTGTTATATAAACCTTCATGTTATCTCCCTCTTTAAAAATGGTGCCTTCAATTAAAAGAGGACTTATAATTAGGCAACTGTACTTTTTTCCATATTGATCTTCTATGGTATCCCTACCAAGGTATTTTATATGTAAAGAGTTGTAAATTTCTTTGTCTACCATCATAGTTAATGGTATAGAGTCGTTAACCTTCATAGCGGAATAATCTAATGTTCTTGCATAGTATACAGATGTCATTACATCATATGAACAGTTGGGAAAGTCGATTATATTGTACTTGCTATTGTCTTTTCTGTCTTCATAAACTTTAGCTTTTTTGTTTTTGTTGTCAAATACATAATCGTAGTATAAAGAAAAAGAGCCTTCATTTACATTTCTTGTAAATCGTAGGGGTTGGAATTTTTCTTTTTCTACAATTGCGCTGTACCTGTCCCTAACTTTAAAAAACCAGTCGTAATTTTTCAAAGATTTTCCCTTTCCGTCAAAGAAAAAACAATTTTGTTTGTTGTAGATGGTATCGTTAGCCGTAAAACGGACTCTTCCTGCGGGCACCCATATTTTCCCCATATTATAATAGACATCATAATCGATCTGCTCACCATTATGAAACGGTATGGTGCTGGGAATACATTTTTGAGAAAAAACATTTCCAGAAATCAAAGAAAGAATGCAAAAGCAAAGAAATTTATTCAGGATTAACAAAAGCTTTAATATTTAACACAGTATTAGCTGGTTTTGTGTTGGCAGTAACAGTTACAGTTTTTTGTTGAGGTTTTCCAGCTTGTGATTTGTTGGGCTTAAAAACGACATCTATTTTCCCTTTTTGACCGGGCATAATTGGGTGTTTAGGCCAATCGGGAACTGTACAGCCACAAGAACCTCTGGCGTTAGATATTTTTAATGGTTCTGTTCCGTTATTTATAAATTCAAAAGAGTATTTGTTTTCTGTATCTATATTAACATTTCCAAAATCTTTTTCCTCTGTATCAAAGAAAATAGTGGTTAATGGACCCATTGCCGCTTCATTAATTAAAGGGTTTGATGGAGGTATTTCTTGAGCTTTATTAATAAGATTTTTTGATTTTTCTTTTACAGGAGCAGCTTCTACTTTTTTACCAACATCTACATTTTCTATTTGAAAAATTTTATAAGTATTTAACGATACCATTGCAAGTATTACTATTAATAGTCCAATTTTGATATTGTCATTCATAGGGATTGTTTTTTTGTAAATATAGAATTGATTTAACTTTTAGTGAAATTTTTAAATGCTTTACCATCATCAAGAAGCTCTATTGAACGTTGAAGTGTTTCGTTTAAATCGTTAATAATTTCATAAAAGCGAGTGTAGTCGTATAAATCTTGAGCAATATTTGCTTTAAGCCGAATATTTATGGTTTTTTCAGCTTTTTTAAAACTTTCTTCACTAAACTCTAGTCCTTCTTTTTCAGCGTAGCTTATCAAATCTTTCACCACCTTTTCAGTTTTAAAATCTGATTTAAATTTATTAAAAGATGGATATTTACTTTCCAGTTTTTTTCGGTTTTCATTTACCCAAGTAAGTGCAAATTGATTCATAATACCCTTCCGGATTAAAGAAGAATAATATTTGCTAGTTCCTGAGGTGTCTAAGGGAACAAATACATCTGGCATTATTCCACCTCCACCGTATACAGTTCGTTGGTTAACTTTAGTTAAGTAGCTTTCTTGTTTATTGAATTTAATACTGTCTTTATGAAAAGATTCTCCAGAGTTGTACCTATTGTATTTTTCTCTTCTGTAGGCAATTGATCCACCTTCATAAGGCTTTTGAATACATCTTCCACTTGGAGTGTAATATTTTGATGTGGTAATTCTTGCTTGAGTCCCATCAGGAAGATTAATGGGTTTTTGGACCAATCCTTTTCCAAAAGTTCTTCTTCCAACAATTAATCCTCTATCCCAGTCTTGGATGGCACCTGAAACAATCTCACTTGCACTTGCACTACTTTCATTTACAAGCACTACGAGTTTTCCATTTTCAAGTAATCCACTGTATTTAGTCTGGAACTGTCTTTCAGGATATGCTCTTCCTTTTGTGGAAACAACAAGTTTAGGTTCAGATAGAAATTGATCTACTAATTCCACTGCAGTCATTAAATATCCCCCACCATTGTTTTGCAAATCCAGAATTAAATCTTTCATTCCCTCAGCTTTTAATTGGTAAACTGCTTTTTTGATTTCATCCACTGAACTTGCAGAGAAATTATTGAGTTTAATGTATCCTACTTTAGGGCTAGCCATATAAGAAGCATCTACACTATAAATAGGTATCTTATCTCTTTCAATAGTGAAATCTATATGCGAATCATCTTTGCCTCTTTTAATTTTTACGTTGACTTTTGTTCCCTTGTCCCCTAAAAGTCTTTTTCTTACACCATTGTTTTTGATGCCTACACCAGCCACTAATTCATCATCAATGGAAATTATTTTATCTCCAGATTGAATGCCTACTTTTTCAGAGGGGCCACCAGGAATTGCCTGGACAATAATTATGGTGTCCTTTAAAATCTGAAAACGGACCCCTACACCAGTAAAAGAGCCTTTTAAAGGAGCATTCATATCATGAATGTCTTCCAATGAAATGTACGTAGAATGAGGGTCTAATTGCTCAAGCATATATCTAATTCCATGTTCGGATATTGTGGGTACACTAATAGAGTCTGGATAAATAGCATTAAAAAATTCAATGGCTTTTTTGTAATCGGTTAAAGATTTTTCGGGGTAATTAGAGTCGGCAAATAAAACATAGCTGTAATTTGGGATAGGTTTTCGAACAACTGCTTTTTTTAGAGTATCTTTAGCTCTTATAATGGTTAAATTAATAGAGCTATTTACTTTTCCACAAAGATGATTAACTACATCTGTGTAATAGTACATGTTGTCAATAGTATTAGAGTCGATAAGTATTATTTTATCGCCTTTAACCAAACCGCTTTTTTCAGCACCACTTCCAGAAATAACTTCCTTTATTAAAATAGAGTCTGATTTAAATTTGAATTTAATCCCAATAGATTCAATCTTGTTTTGCTTAGTAATATTGAGGCTGTCTAGAAGAATATTTTTGTGGTACCCAGAATAAATAGGTACTTGATTGGACATTCCTATAATTAAGTTTTTGATAA
>CETG01189461.1_pt1 | contig 13357 bp, 13 predicted proteins | sample 361471 | NCBI WGS metagenome assembly CETG01 (sample SAMEA2622696, study PRJEB7988) | marine metagenome | isolation source: saline water (ENVO:00002010), including | reverse complement strand
ATTGAAACTAGAAGACTCAGCAAAAGAGAAGGGTGCAATGATCGTGGCAGGTGCAGCGTTTGCGCCAGGGTTAACTTGTGCGTTGGTGGACTTCGCCTCAAAGGAACTTGACTCTGTAGACGAAATTCATGTAGCTAAAGATGGTACAGGTGGGCCTTCATGTGCAAAGCAGCATCACAGAGCTATGAAGAGGCCATCAATTGAATGGTGTGACGGTCAATGGGTTCGGCGGCCTGGGGGTTCTGGTCGGGAACTCGTTTGGTTTCCTGAACCGATCGCTGGAGCAGATTGTTATAGGGCAGCGTTACCTGATCCGATACTCTTGCAGCAATCATTTCCATCAGCTTCGAGAATTACTGCTCGAGTATCTGCATCTCGACAAGATAGGTTGACGTCTTGGCTACCTATGCTAACCCCTCCACATCGTGATGGGGGAGTTGGAGCTGTGCGTGTTGAAATTCGAGGACGATTAGAAAATCACAGAGTTACAAAAGTAATAGGAGCAGTTAGTTCCCCATCAACTGCGACAGCGATCGTAACACAGGTATTATGCGAAATGTTTGTGAAGAAAGAACTTAATACTCAAATTGGAGGCGTTGCTTCAGTATGCGATTCAACTGTTTTTTTACAAAACATAAAGAAAAGAGGAATTCGTGTCGTTGAGTTTGATGGAATTCCTGAAGAAAAGAGCTAATTATTTAAGAGAGTTAGTAAATCATCATGAATTAACCCGTTTGTTGCAACCCATCCAATCTTGTCCTTAAGCTCAGTCTTTCCATCCCATGAGGAGATTCGACCCCCACTTTCTGGAATTATCGTCAACATAGGAGCCACATCATACGTATACAGCGGAGGATCAATCATCGCTTCAATACGACCAGTAGCCACAAGAAAGTAGCCGTAACCATCACCCCAGGTTCTTGTCTTTGCTCCACTTGCAGCAATTTTCAAAAGGGAACTTTCTGGCCACCATGGAACGTCGAAGCTACTGGAAGAAATACAACTATTTGAGATATGTTCAACTGAAGAAACTGAAGTATTTGGTTGCGAACTGGAAACTCCAATACCTCTTCCGGCTGCTATAAATTCATCAAGTGCAGGAAGATGAATAATCCCAATGGCTGGACCGGAATCATCAAACATCGCTAAGAGTGAGCTAAAAAGAGGAACACCTCTAGCAAATGATGCAGTCCCATCAATGGGATCAATGATCCACTGACGTGATGTCTTTCCAGAAAAATTTTCTGACTCTTCGCCAATAATTGTGTCATCCGGAAATTCTTTACTTATCGTTGTTCGCAAATATTCTTCAACAGCTTTGTCAGCATCTGTTACTTCAGTGTTGTCAGATTTAATATCAACCTTTAAGTCATGCGATTGAAACCAATCAAGAGTTAAATTTGCTGCCTCAGCAGCAATCAACTTTGCGAATTGAAAGACATCATTGTCAACTGGTACTTGCATTACTCACAACTCTACTTTCTAACCATTTATCTAATGCTAACCATTCAAAATCAATGAATCTTAGACATTCCCCTGTTTCTCTAGGAATAATTTCAGCAGAAATATGCTTGATATAGATGTTAACGGGATCAGCAAAAGGAATATTTGCGAAAATCTCTTTAAAAGAACCAAAAGCTTCGAATCCTCGATGGGCGACCAGAAAAAGGTCAGATTCAGGGTTTTCGTCCACCATTGCTAACAATCCACCGGGTTTTATGGGGAGAAGATATTTCAAACTACTTACTCTTTCTGCACGATCAGGGTCAGATAGATTTATCTTTCGAATAACACGCTCATACCTATCTTTTGTGCGAAATGTTCCCTCTGGAAAAATAACCAGAGCGTCAGAGCCTAAATTATTAGCCAACTTCTTTACACCAGCTATCTCTTGTTCACTATTCTTTGACCCTCGATTTACAAACTGATTAGGTAAACGGTTTCCATAAATATCTAAAGAAGGCGAGAGTTGTAGATCCGATTTCAAAACATGTCGCGGGATTGTATTTTCGGAGTATTTCCCTATCAAAATTGTTGGAATCAACGCATCAAAGAAACTACTGTGCTGCGCCGCAATGATGAATGGACCATTTCCAAACGAAATAGCATCTGGAAATTCAACTTTCGTACGCAGAAATACTTTAGCACCGCCCAAAATAGAAGCTACCCAGAGATATTGAACTAAAGCATGAACGCGTTGAGACCTGTCTGATGAGATTCTGTAGCCAAACATGGTTACAACCCAAAGGATCAACGCGATTAGAACACCAAACAATTCCATAATTAAGTACCAAAAAAACATAAGCGCAAGACGAACATGACGATCCGGCTTATCTCCAAATACAAAAAGGAATATTCCTATAAGAATTGATCCAACAATATAAAGTCCAGCTACTCCAATTGCGATAGGCAATAAACCGATTGTAAAAGACCTCCTCACAAAGGAATGAGAATGAACGAAGTTAAGCATGCTAAAAATATATGACCGAATTTATGCTTTTAGCCAAATGCTCCATTTTCACGCAGATCGGAGATACGACTCCTATCATATTCAAGGATTTCTGTGAGAACCTGTTCGGTGTGTTCACCGACATCTGGCGCTTTTGTCGGAACCGGTTGTTCTTCCCCGATTATCTTTACCGGAAGTGGAAGTTGTTCAGCTCCAAGGTCATCAACTGAATAAAAGGGAAGACGATGCTGAAACTGAGGGTCACTGGGAGCGGTTTTAGCGTTATAAACAGGTGCAATAGGCGTATTTTCCTCTTCGCTAAATTTAAGCCATTCATTCGTAGATTTACTTTTAAATATTTCTTTGAGTTCAATATGGAGATCCCGATTTCCTTTTGCATGGTCTGCATACTTTGAACCAGGCCACTCTTCAAAGAGCTCCGGTCTTCCTATGCCTTCACAAAAGTTCTTCCAAAAAGCTTGCTCTGATGCCATAAACAAAACATGACCGTCGCTTGATTCATAGATTTGGTAGCGAACGCCCTCCCACATACCTGCCAGACCTGGTGGTCTTCGTTCGAAGTCGTCAGCTGGGTTGCCAGTAACCTCAGTTTCAGATCGCTCATATGCTTTCCAAGTTTCAATCCGGTACCAGTCCATATACGCCGCAGCATCGGATTGAGCTAATTCCATTTGGCATCCTTTACCTGTTTCACGTGCACGTGTAATTCCTGCCAACAAGGCAAATGCACCAAGCATTGGGCCAACGTTAATTCCCACGTTTGGCATATCGCGAGGAATCCTCGTGAAGCCTTCCTCATCAACTACGGGATTAATTAATCCAGCCCACGTATCATATGCTATTCCATGACTAGGCATATTCTGATAGGGGCCTGAGGATCCATACCCAGATAAGGTACAAAAGACAATCTTAGGATTTATCTCTTTCAGGACATCAAACCCAAGCCCAAGTTTTTCTAAAGTTCCGGGCCTCATTGCCTCGACAACAGCATCTGCTGAAGAGACTAATTCTTTATAAATTTTTAACCCATCATCATTCTTAAGATTTAATGCAATGCTTCGCTTCCCTCTATGTGTGTGCAAATGCAAGAGAGAAACCCCATCAATTATTGGCCAAGTCATCTGACGAATGTAATCACCTTGCGGTGGTTCAACTTTGATTACGTCTGCTCCTAAATCTGAAAAGAATGTTGATATTAGACCAGGCCCTAAAAGAGAACTTTCAATTATCCGAACACCTGACAGCAGTTGGGTGGTACTCATTCAATCAAATCCTTACGGTACTCTATATCAAAGGAATACTTTATATTCCGCCCTTCTATCATCACACACCCAAGGTAACAGCACCACTCAATGCAGCGGTGAAAGGAATAAATATGCTGCGAGAACTGAAAGAAGAAGACCAAGAAGCACTACTGGCTTTAAACAATGCCTCAACTCCGGCTGTGAACCCTCTTTCGTTAGAAGAATTAAAAGGTATCTTATCCCTAGCTGAAAAATGTTGGGTAGAAGAAATAGATAGAGAGCTTGCAGCAGCACTGATTATAATTGGCCCAGACCAGAGATACGCAAGTGACAATTACACGTGGCTAGAGACACAATTTTCTAATTATTGCTACGTAGACCGAATAATGGTTACTGAAAATCATAAACGAAAAGGATTAGGTAACAAGCTCTACCGGGAACTAGAAAAGCATGCTGAGCGCAAAGGTGCACACATGCTTCTCTGTGAAGTAAACCTCGAACCCCCGAACCCGCAGTCCATCGCATTTCATACCCGATTGGACTGGGAACCCTTTTTTGAACGAGAACACAGTCCTGGCAAAAAAGTTCAATATTTTAAAAAGAACATAATCCCTGTTCAGGGATAACATTCTTAAAATCGCTGATTAAGCAATGTCGCTCTTACTTTTACTCCAGCTACCGTTTAAGTATGTCAATTTTTGAAAATGACGCAAAGAGCTCAACAACTACATCTACTTTCGGGGTTTCAAAGAGAGAAAGCCACAATTCAGATCCTTTCTACAAAAGATTCCCACCTATTCAACAAGACAAAATAACTGAGCCATCAACACCCGTAACAACAGATCAACTTTATGTTGGTGATTCATCAAATATGGGGGAGATCAACGCTAACTCCACAGCTCTTGTCGTAACTTCGCCACCATATTTCGTAGGAAAAGACTACGAAGTTGACATAGAAAAGGAAGGAATTCCCGCGAATTACATTGAATATCTACAAATGCTCAGATCGGTGTTCACAGAATGTTGGAGAATCCTTGAGCCCGGAGGAAGAATAGCTATTAATGTCGCCAACCTAGGTAGGAAACCCTATCGATCACTCAGTGCTGACATCATCAGAATTCTTCAAGAAGACATAGGATTTCTATTACGCGGGGAAATTATTTGGGTCAAAGCTGAGGGAGCATCCGGAAGTTGCGCATGGGGATCTTTTCAATCTGCATCTAATCCAGTCCTGCGTGATGTAACCGAGCGCGTTATCGTCGCAAGCAAATTACGATTCGATAGATCTTTAACAAAAAAACAACGAGCCTCTCGTGGTTTACCGCATATCGATTCTATTCAAAAAGAAGACTTTTTATCATGGACGATAGATACCTGGAGATTTCGGCCCGAATCGGCAAAAAAAATCGGGCATCCCGCACCCTTTCCTATAGAACTTCCAAAACGACTCATCCAACTTTACTCATACGAAGGGGATCTAATTGTTGACCCATTCTGTGGATCAGGAACTACCGCAATAGCAGCTAAATCTGCCAATAGACATTATGTTGGGTATGACCTTAATCCGGAATATGTATCATTAGCAGAAAAGCGATTGCAAGATATTTAAGTTGCAGCGCTAGATCCAACCAACGACCCTCTTCACCAGTACGTCAACAAACGTTTCATCACTATTTTGAAGCTCTGTATCAAAAGCATCTCTGCTTCCGACCAATCGATGTGCCAACAGTAATTTCGTTAACTCAACATCATCTACCAGTTCTTCATATGAATAATTAGTTATACCTGCAAGTAAAAGAGTCTGATGGTAGTGCTTAAGCATTGTCTCTTCTTCACTTTTATGATCAGCTGATAGTGCTGTCGTAATAAAATACGCGACATCCCAACCGGGACGACCCTTACAAAGAAGCTGATAGTCAATAACAACTATCTCACCATTAGGGCGAAACATAATATTATCGAGTCTGTAATCGCCATGAAGTAGCGTCCATGGATCCCGAGTTAATGGTGTTAATAAGTCTTCTAGACGATCCTGAGCATCATCTATAATTTGCATCTTCTCTTCCCCCACGAGCTCCCCAAATCTTTCAAAAAACTCCTCGCGATTTCTCGCATAACTAGCTTGAATAACTTTTGGTAACCGATCAAGGGGCCATATACGATCAGACACTGCTATCGACTTTTCACTCATCCAATGATGCGAATGAAATTTAGCGAGTGTTGCTAAAGAAATTAAGGCATCATCAAGCGAACCACCTTCCACCTGGCTAGGAGGCCTAGCATCTGAAATATCTTCAAGCACCAACACATATCGACGAAGCTTAGGATTTTTTGAAGCTAATTGAAGAAATTTCACAGTGAGCCAACTCACCCCACCAAGTGGAAGGCGAGAAAAGAGAAAAGTAATAATGGAATCTAACCACGGCGTCGGGTCATCATCCATTGCACTGTAGAGAACTTTCGGCATGGGTAAACCCATACTTGGTGAAAGCTTCTGATAGGCAATAATCTCTCGTTCATAAAGTTGCAAACCTTCACCTAAGCTACGATTTAATGGAAGTTTTGAAGGAACCTTAACAATAACTGAGGTTGGAAGATCATCTCTATTCGCATCCCACATTAGAGAACATCGATGTATTTCACCCACAAATCCGACACCCGTTCCAATAACTTGTCGTGATACATCTAAAACAGCAGCTCCATACTGCTCTTGAAATATATCTGTGAACCAATCTGCCGTAAAATCACTACCTTCTTGAGGAATGAATGTTGCTTTTTTCTTTGCCATGCTACGCACCAACCAGGTTCGTTTTAAGATTGCCAGAGAAATAACAAATCATCAAAAGATGTCAAACGAAACACAACCAGAGCAACCACATATCGGAACGCTGAATGAAGGATCACTTCATGCTGCCCTCAAACAACACTATTCGGAACCAGGAGATATATCTGAAGCCCCTCTTAATGGGTTTGTTGTTGACTTGTTAAGAGTGAAGAATAATCAAAATAGCATTATCGAAATCCAAACAACGTCTTTCGCCTCAATGAGAAAAAAACTTAATGCTCTACTAGATACCTACAAAATCACTATCGTGTATCCGATCTCGATACATACAACCTTATTGAAGCCTGACAAAGCACCTAGAAAATCACCAAAGCGAGGAGATCTGTTCACTATTTTTAGCGAACTAGTGTCAATCCCAGACTTACTTCAACACCCCAATCTCTCTTTTGAAGCTGTACTAGTCAGTGTTAATAAAGTTCAAAAGTATGAAAAACAACTAAGACGAAACAGAGGCGGATATAGGACAATCAACACTGAGCTAATTTCAATACATGAAACATATCATTTCCATCACCTGAAAGATTTTATGGATCTCTTACCTGATGGGCTTCCTAATGAATTTACTACGGCAGACATATCAAGCAGTGGGAAGATTTCACGAAGTAGTGCTCAACAGATGGCTTACTGTTTCAGGAAAGCAGGAGCAATTGTTGAAATTGGGAAAACGAAAGTAGGGAAAGTATACGTAAAGAGCGAAATTAATCCTCAAGAACGACTCGAGCACCCGTATCAACAACATGATTAAAAATTCTCGTGACATATGCTTCCGCCATCGCTGCTCCACGCTCATTCCCAGTATCAAACGAAGCAATCAATGACATGGCTCCAACTGTGTAATACAAAACTGCTTGTCTATATCCACGAATTGCATCCTCCAAACTATATTCAATGCCATGCTTTGAAAGACCATTCAGCCACCGTTTGATATACGACTCCCAGTTAGCTTCAGCTATTTCTCTCGGCACACTATTCCCAATAATGTACGCAAGATCATTAACTCCTTTCCCTCGTAGACACAATTGAAAGTCAATAAAAGCAACTTCATCAGAACCACCTTTTGAAAAAAATATGTTATCCAATCGAGTATCCGCATGGGCAAAAGTATGAGGTCGCTCAGAGAACATTTCCATGACTTCCTCAAACCTAGGGTCTAAAAGCGCTGCCACTTCAATACTTTCTGCCATCACACGATCAGACCACTCTTCTTGAAGAACTGGAAGCCCTGCGCGAAAAATACCAGGAACAGTAGCCATATAAGCAGGATCATTAGGGACAGGAAGCCAATCTAACATTTCAAGCTCGGGACTTTCCCACCACTGTGCATGAAAATCACTTAAAGCATCAATCACGCATTCAACCTGTTCGTTCGTAGCTCCGACGACCTGATCACCGACAGAAAAGTCAGCTGATAAGTCCTCTATGAGTAAAACAAAACTTCCATCGTCATCTAGCTGTGAATAGAAACACTCTGGAATACGTAAAGAAGATGACTTACCAACACTTTGATAAAAAGAAACCTCTCGGGCATAAATACCAAGCGCCTGCGCTACTGCAAGATTTTCAGGCTCAGTGCACGGCAATTTCACAACCATAGACATTGGCAGATCACCTTCAGAAGCCCACGAAATAGTAAGCAAGCCAATTTCTCCAAAGATTCCAGTACCCTCCCCGATATTGTCGCAGGATAAATCCTCAATCTCTACACCGTTGAACTTTTCAGATAACTGAAGCACCGACTCCAACCAATCAGCCGTTACCTCTGACAAACCTTTAGGTATATTCATAAACCCTCCTATCTAGGACAGCATTTCAGGACAAGCTAGGAAAATCAAAACATCACCACTTTTGCTCACCATCAACTCAAACAGCCAACGATACGATGAAGCTAACATGGATTACATCAAACGAATTCAAAAGAGAGTAAATGAATACAGAGAATCGAAACATCTCTCTGATGACCCTCTGGTGGCTGACCTTCAGAAAGCACTTGAGCTTGATCGTGTTTTAGAGAATTTAGATGAGAGAATACTGTACTCCAAAGATGAATCTGTCTTTGAAGGCGGAATAGCTGGGCCAGTTTGCTTTCCGTTATCAACCGGAGAGGTACAAGCCATCATGAAAATTGCAGAGAAACATGACAGACATGTCATACCACGTGGGGCCGGAAGCGGTCTCGCTGGAGGCGCAATCCCACTAGGAGCTCCAATTGTCATAGCTATGACAAAAATGAATAACATACTCGAAGTAGATATCAATAACAGAATCGCATGGGTTGAACCAGGAGTTATCAACCTTGAGCTAAGCGACTATCTTAAGCCTTTTGGTTTTCACTATGCCCCAGACCCCTCAAGTCAACAGATATGTACTCTTGGAGGAAATGTGGCAAACAATTCCGGAGGCCCTCATTGTTTGGCTGACGGAGTGACTGACACCCATGTTTTGGCGTTAGAAGTTGTACTTCCAAATGGAGATATCACAACTTTTGGTGGATTAGATGCAGAGCCAGCTGGGTTAGATCTTCGTGGTGCATTTATTGGCAGTGAAGGAACGTTGGGAATAACAACAAAAATTGCAGTGCGTTTGACCGCAAACCCTGATGATGTGCAAACCCTTCTTATTTCTTTTCCCTCTATGAGAAAGGCTGCTGAAACTGTAAGCGCAATTATTGCTGATGGTATTGTCCCAGCTGCAATGGAAGCTATGGATCAAAAGACAATAGAAGTCATAGAAAAACATATTCCATCGGGTTACCCAACTGATGCTGGAGCCGTACTCTTGGTAGAGGTTGAGGGATTACCTGATGGAGTAGAGATAGAAGCTCTTCGGATTGGCGAAATAGCTGAGAATCACGGTGCTAGCGACATAAAAATTGCACAAACCTCTTACCAACGAGATGCTCTTTGGAAAGGAAGAAAATCAGCGTTTGGTGCAAGCACCTATCTAGCCCCTAACTATTATTTGCACGACACAGTTGTACCACGATCGGAACTTGCCGACGTGCTGGATAAGGTAAACGCCCTTGCTGAAGAGAATAATCTTACGATCATGAACGTATTCCATGCCGGTGATGGAAACCTTCACCCATTACTCGTATTTGACGCAAGCGAAGAAGGAATTTTAGAACGCGTTCATGAAGTAGCTGCAGAAATTATAAAAATATCTCTTGAAGCAGGGGGAGTTTTATCTGGTGAACATGGAATAGGAATAGAAAAGCAAGAATTCATGCAACAATTATTCTCTGATGAGGACTTAGAACACCAAAATAAGCTTCGCAGTTCCTTTGACCCTCAATGCCGGATCAATCCAGGAAAAATTCTACCTTCTGGTCACTCATGTGCCGATATTCAAACTTTGAACAAAATACCTGAAGGAACTTGGGTTTGAAAATGGGAGACCTAATAAACAAAAGTGTTAAAACTTTTTGTTCAGAAATTGGCATTGAAGGACCTGTTGCCGTCGAGGGAGGAAAGACGAGATGGAACCTGAATGGATTTCCCCAAAAAGACACGAGGTTCGTAAAGGCACCTGAAGGTATTCTTTCTGCTAAGCCCGAGGAAATGACAGTCACTGCACTCACAGGCACTACCGTTGCTGAATTACATAAAGAATTGGGACAATTCGGACAGCGTACCTGTCTTCCTGAGAGGGGCGGAACAATTGGAGGAGCAATAGCAGTTGGAGAAAATGACCTCAGTGTGCTTGGGAAAGGACGAATACGCGATTCAGTTCTCCAACTTCGCTACGTTTCAGCAGATGGAAAAATCATCACCAGCGGAGCCCCAGTCGTGAAAAATGTCAGCGGATTTAATCTCCATAAGTTGATGGTCGGGTCATTTGGAACCCTAGGACTATTCGCCGAAGTCACAATACGAACAAACCCTATACCTTCGACTAGTAGATGGTTCACTGCAGCATCAAAAGATCCACATAGTGTTCTAGAAAATACGTACAAACCATCATCGATTCTTTGGGATGGCGAAACAGTTTGGGTACATCTGGAAGGGCATAAACCTGACGTGGAGCAGCAATTAAACAAGCTTTTATCAATAGGAAATTATGAAGAAGTCGAAGGGGCTCCCGGGTTGCCTCGGTACAGATGGTCCATTGCTCCTGCAGATGTAATCAGGATAAACCGAAAAGATACTGGCAACTTTGTGGCATCAATCGGTGTTGGGAATGTCTGGGCTGACAAACCCCAAAGCAAAAGAGAAATAGCCCCTGCTGTTACTCAGATTACTAATTCTTTAAAAAGAGAGTTTGACCCAACCGGACGATTAAACCCTGGAAGACACGCATAAAAGTAAACAAGGTACAGCAGTTTCCTGATTTGATATGAAAATACGGACAAATCACGGTTATTGTATAAATAGGCGTCTTAACGTGGAAAGGAAAGATAATGGGAAGCATAGGGACAGGTGAACTCATCCTCGTACTGGTAATTCTTTTGGTTCTCTTCGGTGGTGCAAAGTTGCCATCCCTTGCACGCTCGCTAGGAAAAGCTCAAAAGGAATTTAAAGAAGGACAACGTGAGGAAATTGAATCAGCGGATGATGATTCATAAAAAAACCCTTTAGATATTAGCGATAACACCTTTTGCTTTTAAGCTCTCAATATCGCCATCTTCAAAACCGTATTCATACAGCAGATCCTCAGTGTGTTCACCCAAGTGATCGGTAGACCATTTGATCTCAGGTTTAGTTGTTCCCCACCTAACAGGTGGTTTAGCCATTTTTATCAGACCAGCATCAGGATGAACCCATTCATGAATTATTGAATTATTGACTACCTGCGGATCATCAAAGACATCATCCACACTATTTACCTGAGCTGCAGGAACTTCTTCCTCATGAAGACGTTCCATAATATCCATTGTTGGAAAACCAATAAATGCGTTGTGTAGTAACGAACCTAAAATTTCAAAGTGCTCCGGAACCATTCTTTGCTTAGCGGTTGCGAATCGTTCATCATCTATCCACTCCGGATGACCTAAAGCCCTTGAAAGTCCTTCAAATTCCTTATCTGATGCATAGAAATAGACCAGGTGTCCATCTGAAGTTTGTTGAAGGCGGTAAATCTGATAAATCAATGGACCAGGCTCTACATCATTTCCGAACATTGTGTGACCCATAAACACATCCGGCCACATCCAATAAATAGCTGAATCAAGCATAGGAATTTCAATATGTTGTCCATCTGATTTTCCTGATGCACGTGCGAATAATGCTGCTGTTATTGCATTTGATGCAGTTAACGCAGTTGTCTTATCGCACACAATGGTGCGAACAAGATCGGGAATTGGAATATCAGGACTTTGTTGTATTGATACCACGCCAGAAACTGATTGCACGATTGGGTCATACACACGCCAGTCTCGATAAGGACCATCAGGACCGAAACCTGAAATAGAGACGTAGATGAGGTCTGGATTAATTTCCATCAAGGTATCTGGTCCAATTCCCATCCTATCAACAGCACCTGGGCGGAAGTTCTGAACAATAACATCAGCTGTCTTCACCATTTCTTTCAGGACAGCAATACCATCCTCCTGTGATAGATCTAGACCTATTGACCGTTTGCCACGATTAGCAGATGCATACATCGCAGATATATCACCAACACGAAAACCACCTATTCGTGTGATATCGCCCATACCTAGAGGTTCAACTTTTATAACCTCAGCGCCCTGATCACATAAAACCTGACATGCCATTGGTCCAGAGATCACAGCAGACATATCAATGACTTTTATTCCGTCCAAAGGACCAGACATAAATACCTCCTGTTTTTAGAGACGCTAGCTGATTACCTCACCATCGTCACTTTAGCAATTAGGATATTTCCGCAAGAAAATCCTTAATTGCATTCGCAACCTCTAATGGTTTTTTACGGTGTACAGAATGACCAGCGTCTTCAACCACTACGGAAGATTTCACATTTAAATACTTTTCAAAAACTGACATTGAAACTCTGAATCGTTTGTCATGTTCGCCAACAATAACGAGTGTGGGTACCTTAATTTCGCTCAAGGAATCAATCACCCAAGCATCTGTATGTAATGCAGTTGCTTCAGAGCCTTCAGGTAGATCTAGTTTTTTCGCACTTTCAACTACAGAACTGTTCCACTGATCTATAGAGTCCCTTTTTCTAAACCCTGGACCAGCTCCCACAAGAATTAAGGCCTCAACATCTTCAGGGTAAAGAAGAGAGTGAGCCAATGAGAGGTACCCTCCCAACGAATGACCAGCGAGAATAACCTTCTCTTCGGATCTTTCAGTTATTGCTTTGAGATCGCTCAACGTGTGATCCCGCGTGTACTGTCCCGGAGGGGGAGCAAATGACTCACCATGCCCACGTATACTCCACGCTATACACCGGGCTTGCGTGTTTAAGTTGGAAATAACCCCGTCCCAAGCATTTCTATTGTCGGTCCAGCCGTGCGTGAAAATAATAGTGGAACCAACTCCAGAGTCGTATATGTCTAAGAAAAAGTCATCATTCATGAGTAACGATCATAGAGGAATTATTTGTGGGAAATGAATTTTGATATTAGATGACGTTGTAATCATCAGAATTTATTTCGCGTGTCTGTTCCCAGTACTCTAGAAGAGAAAACGGCCAGTTTTGTGCAGTCCTGCCACTCGCATTTTTATACCAACTATTCACGTCAGATAAGCCCCATGCCATTCTTCGGTTTCCTGCATCGATACGTTCATTATATTTATCGTGCACATCAGGTTTGATATCTATCGATGCCAGTTGATTTTCAAGCATGTGTTTGAGGCACTGTGTGATGTAATG
>CETG01047927.1_pt1 | contig 13395 bp, 13 predicted proteins | sample 361471 | NCBI WGS metagenome assembly CETG01 (sample SAMEA2622696, study PRJEB7988) | marine metagenome | isolation source: saline water (ENVO:00002010), including | reverse complement strand
CTAAGAACACCATCACTGAATCGTTTGTTTGACATCTTTTTGGAAGAAGACTTAGGCCGCGGAGATCTCACTCGATTTGCGCTCAAAAATACAGTCGAATCAGCACACTGGATGGCAAAACAAAAAGGTATCTTTTGTGGAGGTCCCTTAGTAAAAAAACTTTTCCATAAGATAGATCAATCCATAGATATAGAATTACTAGTTGAAGATGGTGAAGCTTTTCATTCAGGCGAAAGAATCTTAAATTTAAAAGGTGCTGCTTCTGCATTAGTAGCTGGAGAGCGAGCGGGACTAAATTTAGCAATGCATCTTTCTGGCATTTCAACAGCCACAGCTAAATTAGTAGAAGAACTCAAAGGAACTAAAGTACGTTTAGCAGACACAAGGAAGACAACTCCAGGTCTTCGTACGCTAGAAAAATATGCCGTGAGATGTGGCGGTGGTATTAATCATCGAATGGGGTTAGATGATGCTGCAATGTTAAAAGAAAATCATATTGCTTGGGCTAATGGAATTGAATCAGCAATTAAAATTATTCGTAGATCTAGTCCTTGGACAATCAAAATAATTGTTGAAGCTGAAACACCCCAGCAAGCTGAAGATGCTGTAATAGGAGGCGCTGATGGAATTCTTCTTGACGAGATGTCTCCCGAAACAATTCTTTCTTTAGTTCCTCATTTAAGACATTTAGCCCAAGTTCCTAATGAGGAAAGAAGATCAAATCATATAGTGATTGAAGTCTCTGGAATAGACCCAAAAGAATTAAAAAGTTATGCCGCTACTGGAGTAGATTTAATCTCAACAAGTGCTCCAATCACTAAAAGTAGCTGGATAGATTTTAGTATGCGCTTCAATAATTTTATTGAGAAGAAATAATGCACAAAATATCAAAACTTCTCAATCAACATCTTTGCAATGCTTTAAATCAAGCCTTTCCAGAGATCAAAACCTTATTCGAGGATTCTGGCAAAACTCTAGATCCTCAGATAGTACCTGCAAGCAAACCTGAGTTTGGTGATTTGCAAGTTAATTGCGCTTTAGGTTTAGCAAAAATAATTAAACAACCCCCTAGACAAATAGCGAAAGCTGTTGTCAATCAACTGGAAAATAATCATGAGTTTCTAAAACTTTGTGACTCACCAGTTATTGCTGGGCCCGGTTTTATTAATCTCACAATCAAAATCGATTATTTAATATTAGAAATCCAGAGTCGAATAAATAACAAACGATTAGGAGTGCCATTAGTCAATGATCAAAGGAAGGATCAAAATAATTCTTATGTGGTTGTTGATTTTTCAAGTCCAAACATAGCCAAAGAAATGCATGTCGGACATTTACGTTCAACCATAATCGGTGATTCACTTGCTCGTATTCTGGAATTTCGTGGATACAACGTTCTTCGTCTAAATCATGTAGGTGACTGGGGTACTCAATTTGGGATGTTAATCACTCATCTGAAAAATGTTGCACCAAATGCTCTTACAGCCCCAGATGCAATCGATCTAGGTGATCTTGTGATCTTTTACCGACAAGCGAAAAAAAAATTTGATGAAAGTAAGGAATTTCAAAATTCATCAAGAGAAGAAGTAATTAACCTTCAAAAAGGTGATCCTCTTAGCCTTAATGCATGGAAACTACTATGTCAGCAATCTCGAAAAGAGTTTCAACACATCTACGAACGACTTGATGTTCAAATCACCGAACGTGGAGAATCTTTTTATAACCCATATTTAAAAGATGTTGTCAATGATCTTTCAACTGCTGGACTTCTAGTAACTGATGATGGAGCAAAATGCGTTTTTCTACAAGGACTAACTAGCAAAAGTGGTGACGCACTCCCATTAATTATTCAAAAACGAGATGGGGGATTCAATTATGCAACCACGGATTTGGCAGCTATCCGATACAGGTTTGCAAAGCGTCCAAAGGGAGATGAAGCATCTCGTATCATCTATATTACTGATGCTGGTCAAGCAAATCACTTCGCTGGGGTGTTTCAAGTTGCTAATCGTGCAAATTGGATTCCAGATGGTTGCAGCGTTGAGCATGTTCCATTTGGTTTAGTTCAAGGAGAAGATGGCAAAAAGCTAAAAACCCGTTCTGGAGACACAGTGCGTTTGAAAGATCTTCTTGATCAAGCTGTCCTAAGGGCTAAAACAGATCTTGAAAGACGTCTCAAAGAAGAAGGACGTCAAGAAAGTAAAGAATTCATCAAAAAAGTTGCTAATACCGTGGGCATTGCGTCAGTCAAGTATGCAGATCTCTCTCAAAACAGAATAACAAATTATCAATTCAGCTTTAATCGGATGCTATCTCTACAAGGCAATACTGCTCCTTACCTTCTTTATGCCTTAGTAAGAATAGCGGGTATTTCGCGCAAAGGAGGCAATCTAAAGGCAGTAGTCGATAATCTCCAATTTAAAGAACAGCAAGAACAAGCTCTCATGAAAGAATTACTGAAATTTGAAGATGTAATTCTAGAGGTAGAAAGAGAATTACTTCCAAATCGTCTATGCTCTTATTTATTTGAACTCAGTCAAATTTTTAATAGATTTTATGACCAAATACCAATTTTAAAAGCTGATGAGCCATTTAAAAGCTATAGGCTTGCTCTTTGTAGTCTTACTGCAGACACCCTAAAACTAGGCTTAAGTTTATTAGGTATCCCCACTTTGGAACGCATGTAATGAAGCCATTACAAACATCTTCCGAATTACCTGAACCTCGAAAACAGGTGGAGAGCATGAATGCATATTCAGCTCCTTTAGAAGGACGTAGAGATCTGCTGAGGCTTGATTTTAATGAAAATACTATTGGCCCTAGCCCTTTGGTCATAGAAGCTCTACGCAATATTCCTCCCAGCAATATCTCTATTTATCCAGAATATAATGGACTAAAAGAAGCCATTGCAACGAACCTAAAGGCTCAAACATTGTTGTCATCAGAAATTTTCCCCTCACAGATAGGTATTTTTAACGGGGTGGATGCGGCAATTCATTCCATTTTTCATGCCTATGGAAATATTGGAGATACTCTACTAACAACTACTCCTACGTTTGGTTATTACAAGCCATGCGCCCAAATGCAGGGAATGAAAATGATTGCAATACCTTATGAAAGCAATGATTTTTGCTTTCCTTATAAAGAGATTAGAAACGCACTATTAAAATATAAGCCTAAATTGCTTATCATTTGCAACCCTAATAATCCTACTGGAACCAGAATTGCAGCTGATAAAATAGTTGAATTAAGTACAATATCTCCTAAAACACTTGTGGTAATTGATGAGCTCTATGAAGCCTTCACAGGTGATAGTATTTTGCCAATAGTAAATTTCAATCACAATCCAAATCTTTTAGCACTAAGGTCTTTATCAAAGACATCTGGGTTAGCAGGTTTACGTATTGGATTTGCAATTGGCAACCCTAAAATCATTGCTCACATAAGTCGCGTAACTGGACCTTATGACATCAACAGTTTTGCGGTAATTGCAGCTTTTGCAGCTCTTAAAGACCAACCATATGTAGATAATTACGTAAAAGAAGTCCTCAATGCAAAAAAATGGATGCGAGATCAACTACAGCTAAATGGAATTCGTCACCATATTGAAGGAGGAAATTATCTTTTAATCTGGCCTAAAAGCGAGCCTGCCGATATCGCAAAACGCCTTAAAGCAAAAGGTATTCTTGTACGCAGTATGGAAGGCAAAGACTTATTAGATAAGTCGATAAGAGTAAGCATTGGGACAATTTCTCAAATGCAACTATTTCTCAAAACATTCAATGAAATGGATAACATTACAATCTAAGAAATTTCTCAATTCATCAAAGTAATAACCGTTTCATTAGAAGTTTTACTTGGAAGATGAAAAGTTCTGCCTACTTTCTTGATCTTTATTCCATTAATGGCATCTAAAAAAGGCTGTACTCCTTTTTGATCACAATTAGGTGGAACATTTCCACGGACGTATTGCACAGGTATAACAATCTTCGGGTTCAGATCTTTTACTATTGCAGCGGCTTCTTTACCGTTATAAATTTTCTCCCCACCACCAACAGCAATGATCAAAACATCTGGTCGTCCCATAAGAAGCTTGTCCTCCACTGATAAAGGACTCGCTCCACCACCTAAATGCGCAAATTTCAGTCCACCCTGTTGCCAAGTCCAGACTGTCGACAATCCATAACGCCGACCTTCTAAACGATCATGGAAAACATTAAAGCCATCCAATCTAAGTCCATCTACTAGATAGGAACCAGGCTGAACAAAAAACAGTCCTTCTGAAGTTCGCGCACCTTCATCAGCTAATTCAGAGCTTGCAAGAATAATATCCACTTTTAACTTTGATTCAGGAAGTCCAGCCGCACAACCAACTGCTTTAAAAGGATTTAACAAAATCGACCTACCATCTCCTTTTATTAAAAGCGAACTATGGCCTAAATTTTTAACTGATACACCTCCTGCTAGGGAAAGTGGTGTTACCAAACACATCAATGCAAAAGATGTAAAAATTCTTTTGAACATAAATCTCAAGTGCAAAAATTTAGATTCCATGCATTCAATTATCTTATAAATAAAAACTAGCAGTCTTTTATCCCTGTTCTGCTAAATACAAAAAGTTTCCAAGTAATTTATGGCCAGATTCCGTTAATACACTCTCTGGATGAAATTGTACTCCCTGTAAAAAAGAGTATTCACGGTGGCGAAGCCCCATAATAGTTCCATCCTCTAACCAAGCAGTTATTTCAAGGCATTCAGGCAAGCTTTCCCTCTCAGCTATAAGACTGTGGTATCTAGTAGCCAGGAGAGGGTTAGGCAAACCCTCAAATAATCCCTCAGAACTATGAAAAACGTTCGAGGTTTTTCCATGCATAAGTTCTTTTGCTCTAACTATTTCTCCCCCATAAGCCTTTGCAATCGCTTGATGACCTAAACACACTCCCAATATCGGTATTTGAGTTGAAAGCTCAGCCAAAATATCCATACAAACACCTGATTGATCTGGATCTCCTGGTCCAGGTGAAAGCAAAATTGCTTTTGGATCAAGATCCTTAATCTGAAGAATCGATAACGCATCATTTCTTACAACCTTTATGTCTTTAGCTACCTGAAAATCAACAGACAATTCACCCAAGTATTGAACCAGGTTGTATGTAAAACTATCGTAGTTGTCAATAACAAGAAGCATTAGATTAAAAAGTTGAGATTACTGAAACCCTAACTGGATTAAAAGTGGAGGTAATAAAAGAAGAAAGGCTACTATTAAAGAGACAATTGAAGAAATAAGAACAGCACCAGCAGCACAATCTTTTGCAATCCGAGCAAGTGGGTGAAATCTTTGTCCAATACTCAGATCAACTGCAGCCTCTATTGAAGTATTAATTAATTCAAGAGTTAAAACTAAGGCAATTGCAAAAATAATAAGAGATAATTTTTCAATATTAAGATCTAACCAAATGCCAAGACTTAAAGCAATTACACCTATAAGAACCTGTATCCGAAAATTTCGTTGACTTGCAAATCCATATGCAATTCCCCTAAATGCATAATAAAAACTAGCACTTAAAGTCTCGGCAATCTGCCATGAACCAGTTCTTAGAGGCCTGTCACGATGATTAGCAAGAGAAGTAAATTTTTCCGTTAATGGTTTAACTTTAAGAGGATTCATAAATGTTCTTTGTTCTTGCACCATATAGGCTGAAGATTACCGCTGATCGTAAGAAGTTGCTCTTGCAAACTCAACATTTCATTCAATTGCTTGCCGTTAGGGTGGACCCAGCCCAATAAATGTAAAAGTCCATGACTTACTAACCAACGAAGTTCTTTTTCTAGTGAATGATCTTCTTCTTCAGCTTGACTTTGTGCCGTTGGAATAGATACAACAATATCACCTAATTCAATACAATCACTTCCCTGCAAAAGCAAGCTTTCATCAAGAACTGGAAATGAAAGCACATCTGTTTTCTTCTGTTGGTGGCGCCATTTACTATTTAAGTCACGAATATAATGATCATCAGTAAATTGCAATCCAATACTAAAAGAATTATTTTCCCTCACTGCTCTTGGACAACTAAGGACACATTCTTTACGAAGATAACTAAGCCAATAAAATAATTCACGATGCCAAAAGGCCAAGTTATTTAATACAAAATTTTCAGAAAGATTATCTATTTTGCAAAGGGACTTATTCGTAAACCCACTAAAGGCAAGGTCAATATCTAATTCTCCTGAATCTAGCAATTTTAAATTCATCTCTATCTTAATTAGGCAAATTTGGCCGAGCAAACCATGCAATTAAAACGAGAAAGCCTATCAAAGCAATTCCTGTCAAAGCAAAATGCATAAGACTCTGCTTGCCTTTTCGTACCATATTTCTCATAGCCAATTTAATAAAACTTGGTGGAGATGCTGCCTTAGTAGATACTGCCTTGGTAGATGTTTCCATTGGAGAAGATTTCTTATTCATTAATAGCTTCCTCAAATTCCCAAGTCTTTTGTTGATTGATCTACTCCTTTGAGTAACAAAGCTTGAATAAAGTGATCCAAGTTCCCATTTATCACAGCCTCAACATCAGTTGTCTCTTCATTAGTCCGAAGATCTTTAACCATTTGATATGGATGAAACACATAGTTTCTTATTTGATTACCCCAAGCTGCTTGAACGATATCGCCACGAATATCGGCAATCTCAGAAGCTCTTTGTTCTTTTGCGATAATCATCAACTTAGCCTTAAGCAGAGCCATAGCCTTCTCTTTATTTTGTAACTGTGAGCGTTCCTGAGTGCACCTCACTGCTAGTCCGGTTGGAATATGAAGTATTCGAACTGCGGTTTCAACCTTATTCACATTTTGCCCTCCGGCTCCTCCGGATCGACTGGTAGTTATTTCCAAATCTTTTTCGGGAATCTCTAATTGAACCTCTTCTTCCAAAATAGGCATAACCTCTACTCCAGCAAAACTGGTTTGCCGCTTACCATTTGCATTAAAAGGAGAAATTCTTACCAAGCGATGTGTCCCTTTCTCATGCTGCAGATATCCATATGCATATCTACCTTGAATTTCAATAGTTACACTCTTTAATCCAGCTTCTTCTCCTTCCGAAAGATCATTAATCGTGACTTTCATGCCATGATCCTCAGCCCAGCGTGTATACATTCTTAAAAGCATTTGAGCCCAATCCTGAGCATCTGTCCCACCTGCCCCAGCATTAATTGAAAGAACAGCCCCTTCTTTGTCATAGATGCCATTTAAAAGACGTTCAAGCTCCCATTTATCCAACTCATAGCTTAATTCTTCTAATCCCTGCCTAGCCTCAAGAAGCATTTCATCGTCTGATTCAATTTCACAAAGCTCTATAGAAGCTTTTGCATCTTCAACTGCCTTATTCCATTTAATCAATTCACTTAATTGGTCCTTTACTTCATCTAACAACTGCATTTGCTTCTGCGCAGTAATCTGATCATCCCAAAAATTTGGCTGGGAAGCGAGTTGTTCTAAATCTTGCTTACGAGCATTCAAAGCAGGAACGTCAAAGACAGTCCTGAGCATTGCACAGGCGCTCAGTGAGTATAGATAAATCCCTTTTGAAATCAGTTAGGTCTATCAAAAGAATGCGTTTAGGTCATTCATTTAAAATTACCAGGGGGTACGCATGAATAAACTTATATTCAATTGATTTATGCATAATGGCAAAGGTTGAAATCTACACATGGCAATTTTGTCCATTTTGTATTCGTGCTAAAGCGCTTCTCAATAAAAAGAAAGTGAAATTCCAGGAATATCAAATTGACGGAGATCAAACTGCTCGTCAAGCCATGTCTAAAAGAGCCAATGGAAGAAACACAGTTCCTCAAATATTTATAAATGACCAAGGCATCGGTGGATGCGATGAACTTTGTGAGCTTGAACAACAAAACAAACTTGATGAGCTACTTGATCTCCTGAACTAAAAATTATGAAACAACTTTTCGTATTAGATCCTATTAATCACATTAATCCTTCTAAAGATTCCTCAGCAGCTTTAATGCAAGCTGCTGAAAGAGCCTCTATTGAAGTTTGGATTTGTACCCCTTCTGACCTTCAAGCAAGAGGAAACAACGCATGGGTTGTTGCTAGACCTATAAACCCTAACCCTTGGATTCAATTACAAGCACCTCAAAGTCTTCCTTTAATTAAATTCCATTGCATTTGGATGCGTAAAGATCCGCCAGTTGATGAAGCTTATCTATATGCAACTCACTTGTTAGAAGTTGCAGAACGAGATGGAGTACTGGTTTTAAATAAACCAGCCTCATTAAGAGCATGGAATGAAAAACTTGGCGCCCTGCGATTTAGCCACTTAATGGCACCAACTCTTGTTGCAAGCAGAGTTTCTGAACTAACCTCATTTGCTCAAGATCAAGGAGAAGTAGTCTTGAAGCCCCTAGGGGGCAAAGGTGGGCAAGGGGTCATAAGAATTGCTAATGGAGCTCCAGGATTAGAAGCGTTACTTGAATTAATTACTTCTCAAGAACAATTACCAGTAATGATGCAAAAATTTCTTCCAGAAGTAATCGAAGGGGATAAACGAATACTATTGGTAAATGGTGAACCTCTAGGTGCAATAAATAGACGACCAAAGAAAGGAGATTTTAGAAGTAATTTAGCTTTGGGAGGTCAACCAGAAGCAACGCAATTATCTCAACGCGAACAAGAAATATGCCAGGAACTAGCTCCTTCACTGCAGAAGGAAAAACTTTTTTTTGTAGGCATAGATGTCATAGGAGGAATGTTAAGCGAAATAAATGTAACCAGTCCTACAGGGATACGAGAAGTTGAAAATCTTATGTCTATACCTCTAGCAGATCAAGTCATAGAGCGCCTATTGAAAATGGTGGCTTGAGAAGTAGATCCTAAATCAAGCTGATTGGCCAAAATATCAAATTTCAAAGCAACTTCTTGCAATTCTCCTTCAATTGTTGAACCCTTTACCAAACCCGCGCCAGCTATTAAATCAATACTATTACCTCTTGAATAACCACATCTGATAGCTACTCTAAACTCAGCATTTCCGCCACTATCTATCCAACCAATAGGGGCTGCATAACTACCTCGATCAAATGGTTCTAAAGCCCTTAACCAGTTCAAAGCCTGTCTGCGGGGTAATCCTGCTACAGCAGGGGTCGGATGCAAGGCTCCTACTAAATGCAACGGAGGCTTTCCTCGGGCTGAGGCAACAATTGGAGTATGTAAATGCAATAAATGGCCCTGATATGCAAGCTGTGGGCCATTAGGTCGAAAAGGTTCTAAACCTTGACGAATTAACTGATGAATTATGTTTTCAACAACTAGTTCATGCTCTCTTAAATTTTTATCTGATCTCAATAAAACTTCGCCATTATCATCTTTATTAGCAGTACCAGCAAGGGCATCAATTCTAATCTGTCCTGCATGGAGACTTAAAAGTCTCTCAGGAGAAGCTCCAAAAAATGACTTATTCTTACTAGTTTCCCAAAGGAAACGACAACTCGATGCTTGTTGTTCTCGTAAGCGAGCAAGCATTAAAAGCGGATTAAAAGGATCTAAAAGAACAATCGACTGTCTAACGGCAAGCACCAACTTATCTATCTCACCACTATTAACAAGCTCAATACCTCGAGAAAGAGCAGGTTGATAACAATCCTGCCAAGCATTAGAAGAAGAATAAATTAAAGGTTTATCTGGCGTTAATTGTGGTAATTGATCTAATGAATAGCATAAATTTTCGCTCATTATCCATAAATGTTCTACCAGCTCTCTAGCCTCTGATTCATGATTAACGACTGCATTCAGTCTTAACCAAACTGAACTTTCCAGATTTGTTAACTGCCATCTTGGCAAAACAGCCTGAATAGCTGGCTTATCATTAATCTCACTTTCCCTTTGAGTAATTTGGTCAAAAAATGAAAATGACAACAAGATCCGAACTCGAGTATGCATAGGAGCCTCTGCAGTTGCATCGACCACACGAGAAAGAGTCTCGTCGCAAAATCTTTGAGCCACATCAAATCTTTGAGGACCTACCAAATCAAGATGTTGACATTGACCAGCGGCTGCAATACATAAACCAGGCACTCCATCCCAAAGAAACCTAAATTGTTCTTTATCCGCTAATACAGGTAATTGAACTAAAGGATCAACTTCTTTTATGGGAATAGCCAAACTCAATAAAAATTCATCAACATTCCTTCCATGCCAGCACCTAGTTGCTGCAGTCAAAATCTCATTAAAACTTGATCCACCATTCATAACGAATTAGGCGTTAATTACAAAACCTGATCAAATGTATAAACCTTCACTAACAATAAAGGAAACTGATTTAATGCAAAACCAAAAAGCAATTAATTCAGTTAAAGCTTCAAAAGCCGAAAGAAAACGACTTTGGAGAGCTGCCATTAAATGGCCTTTATACTCAGTGGCTGTTATGCCAGTTTTTCTAGCCGCAGGCTGGAGAAATGCCATAGAAGAACATATTAGGTGGGATCAATTAGTTGGTTTTCTTATCGCATCAATTTTCCTTCTGATATGGGAAAATCTTACAAATGATCTTTTTGATTCAGAAACGGGTGTAGATAAATTCAAATTTCATTCAGTAATAGCCCTTTTAGGTAAACGTCAACTTGTTAAACAATTAGCATATATTTCTCTTTTTATAGGCTTGTCATTGATCTTGATTTTGGCAATAAGAAGTAATTATTCAGTATTATTCTTAGTCATGAGTAGTTGTTTACTAGGATATCTCTATCAAGGTCCACCATTTCGCTTAGGGTACCAAGGATTAGGAGAGCCCTTATGCTGGCTAGCATTTGGTCCTTTTGGAACTGCTGCTGCACTATTAGTCATATCACCAAATGCAAGCGAATCAAGTGGTATTCCTTGGGCAACAGCAACTCTAATAGGCGCCGGTCCAGCACTTGCAACAACGTTAGTTTTATTCTGTTCCCATTTTCATCAAGTGGTCCAAGATGCTCAATATGGGAAACAAACAGCTTTAGTGCGCTTAGGTACTCGCCGTGCTGCTGCACTAATACCTTGGATTATTGGACTAATCTTGCTTCTAGAATTCACGCCAATTTTGCAAGGTAAGCTACCTATCACAGCAATTCTTGGAATTGTTTGTTTGCCTTCAGGTATTGAATTGATCCATTTACTAAACAAACATCATGATCACCCTGAGTTAATTAGTAACTGCAAATTCTTAGCTCTAAGATTTCAAACTCTTAATGGCTTCGGACTAAGTATTGGTATGGCTATTACTCCATATGTAGGAATCAACTTCTTGCATCAATTTTAAATTCATGCGCCTTTCCCTAGAAGTAAAACCATTTTCTTTCCATTTAGTTAGAAATTTAAAAACCTTCAGAGGAATTATTAAAGAAAAGAAAGGTTGGCTAATAAAGATTAAAGATAACTCTGAAACTTGTGGCTGGGGAGAGATTGCTCCATTTTATCCTTGCAACATTAAGACCTATGAAAAAATTTTCAAGGCTCTAGGAAATTCACCACTAAGAAAGGACTTAGAAGAAAGCATATTAGATGGACCTGGCCCATTATCATTTGGCATCGGATCAGCATTAGCAGAGCTAGATTGCCTTATAGGTTCAAATCAATCGAATAGATGGTTAAAGGCTCCTCAATCTGCGCTCTTACTACCTACCGATAAATCCTTAGTCACTCAATTAGATACTTGGATAAAAAGCCTAGAAAAAAATCATCAAATAATGACCTTCAAATGGAAAGTTTGCAACCAGGAGGATCACATAGAAAGACAATTACTCCATGAAATCTTAAAACGTCTACCAAGTAACTCACGTCTACGAATTGATGCTAATTCAGGTTGGAGTCGAGAACAAGCTAATTATTGGGCAAATTATTTTCTTGACGATCCACGTCTGGAATGGCTAGAACAACCTCTCTCAACAAAGGATTACGAAGGTTTATTAGAATTATCAAAACAAATACCAGTTGCTCTTGATGAATCACTCATTGAAACTCCAGCATTAAAAAGCCATTGGAAGAGCTGGCAAATCAGACATCCTGCTTTAGAAGGAGATCCACGAATACTGCTTAAAGCACTAAATAATGGAATAAGAAATATTTGTATAAGCACATCATTTGAAACTGGTATAGGTCGTCGTTGGATTAATCATCTCTCTGCATTGCAACACAAAAGTCCTACACCAACTGCACCCGGTCTGGCGCCAGGATGGCGTCCTAAAGGATCTCTGTTTAGCAACAATCCAATATCGGTATGGGAAGCTGTATGAAAAAACTACTTTATATACAGTCGAACCGCTTCAACCCAGCAGAATGCACATTAAAAATTGCTAATACATTAGCAAGTGATACTTGGCTGCAAGTATTACCTCCTGAAGGAGAAAAAGTAAATATTCCACCTAATTCTTTACCAGAAGGACCAGGAATAATAATGTCTAGTAGCGGAAGCACTGGAGGCCCTCATCAATGTCTGCAACCCTGCAAAAATCTAGATCAATCTGCATTCGCGACAGGTCAATGGTTAAAAGCTCAAGGAATTGAACCTAAGCATTCTCGAATTTTCAATCCGCTTCCAATACACCATGTAAGTGGATTCATGCCTTGGTGGAGAAGCAAAGCTTGGGGAGCACATCATACATGGATTAATCCTGCTTTAATGCGAGATCCATATGAACTTGAACAATCTTCTCAGTTATCGTTAGTTGATAAGGCAAAGCCATCTCTACTTTCATTAGTACCAACTCAATTAAAACGTCTACTTAAAAATTCTACTGGCATCCGATGGTTGCAATCCTTTGCAGTTATTTGGATAGGTGGATCTTCATTGCCCAACGAATTAGCAAACATAGCCAGACAGAATGGAATAAGGTTAGCCCCATGTTATGGGACTACGGAAACAATGGCTATGGTAACTGCTTTGTCTCCTGAAGATTTCCTAAAAGGTCAAATGTCATCTGGTTCTCCTTTGTCTGATGTTGAGCTACGCATCGGAGAGAATAAAGCTTTAGAAATTCGTAGCAGAAGAATTTCTACAACTATTTTTAGGCATGGAAAACTAGAAAACATTTTAACCAAAGATGGTTGGTGGAAGTCAGGAGACTCTGCAAAAATAGTTGACAATACTAATTTAAAACAACTCCAAATTATTGGGCGACTTGATAGCGCAATTAATTCTGGTGGGGAAACTATATTTCCAGAACATCTTCAACAACGCTTAGTAGATGATGCAGTAAAAGCCCAAATCCCTATTGATTCAATACTATTCACGTCTATGTTAAATGATGAATGGGGAGAAAGATTAGTTGTACTTATTAAATTACGTAAAAAATGCGATATACATGAACTATCAAAAATATTTTCTGAGCTCAAGCAATTGGTTAA
>CETG01114869.1_pt1 | contig 13426 bp, 17 predicted proteins | sample 361471 | NCBI WGS metagenome assembly CETG01 (sample SAMEA2622696, study PRJEB7988) | marine metagenome | isolation source: saline water (ENVO:00002010), including | reverse complement strand
AAATCCAACAAGATTCCATAATTGACCTGCTTTATCTTCTTGTCTTAGTTGAACGACGGCATGAGCTCTTTTAAGCTTTCTGAGGTTTTTGTCGTTAACATCACCCCATCTTGGATCCCAAATCCCTATGGGCTTTAAAGGGCCATAACGCATAGTCTCAAGACCTCTCTTCGCTAGTTGCTCGATAGGAAGGCAACCTTCAAAAAAAAGAGATGAATCTTTTTCAAAATCTTTTAAATCAGCCTGTGCTGCGTTGATTAACTCTGAATGAAATTTTAAATACGACTCTTCTCTCATCGGGCAATTAATGTAATCTGCATCTCCTTTGTCGTATCTACTTGCTTTAAAGGCTGTTGAAAAATCAATACTATCTCCAGTAATTATTGGACTTGCGGCATCAAAAAAGTGACATTCTTTTTCTCCTGTGAATTCTTTTATGTCTTCTGCTAACGATTCGCCTGTCAAAGGGCCTGTGGCTAAGACTGTTATTTGATTAGTATTCGGAATACAAAGGCATTCATCTCTTATTATTTTAATTAGAGGATGAGAGGATAGTTCATTAGTAACTGATAGGCTGAATTGACTTCTATCAACTGCTAGTGCCCCTCCCGCAGGCACAGAGTGTTGATCAGCTTTAGCAATAACAATTGAGTTTAACGTTCTAAGCTCTTCTTGTAGCAGCCCTGCTGCCCTGTCAGCGCTTAGAGCTCCAAAGCTATTGCTGCAAACAAGTTCTGCAAATTCAGATGTGTGATGAGCTGGGGATCTCTTTTGGGGGCGCATTTCAAAAAGAGTTACTTTCACTCCTGCGTTTGCGATTTGCCAGGCTGCCTCTGATCCTGCCAGGCCAGCTCCAATTACAATTACTGATTGATCTTCTTTCAAACTTTGATTTTTCTTAAATGACCTTAGTAAATAATATTCTCATCTTCTTCAACTATTTATTAAGACTTTAAAAAATCGGAGAAATTGATGAGATAGGTAAAAAATATCTTTTTTTGTTGTTTAGTCCTCAAAAAGGAACATTAAGGTCATTAATGCTTCGACAACATGATAGTTTTCATAGTGAACTATTAATATTGTTCAATCAGGGGTCGCTAGCTCAGCGGTAGAGCATCCGGCTTTTAACCGGCTGGTCCTGAGTTCGAATCTCAGGCGACCCATTTTGAATTTAGGTTTACTCGATCAAGTTAAGTGATTCAAACCTTTAAGATTTTAAAATTTCTCTTTGGGACTAGCGTTATTCTCATAACATTTAGCTCTGTTAGAGCTGGCCTAAATAATTTTACTGATTTGATTTACGTTGACGAGTGGCTCATAGAAAGGAAGATTGACATTGAGAACAATCAGATCAAATGCAGAGCATCTATACCTGCAAATGCTACTTGGTTTGGAGCTCGGGTAAGACTTGATTCTAACAATGAATTGGTAAAGCCTATTTGGTTAACCTTCAGGGATAACCAATTAAGTGATAACAAATTAACTAAGATTAAAAAGCATCTTAATAATTGCAGGTCAGAATTACTTTTCCTTCCTGATAATTGGTAAAGAAAATTTCTTATGTGTTGATGAGAGTATAAACACTTTCTTTGAAGCAACTTTGCTGCTCAATTAAAAATAGATCTATTTTTAAATATGGAAAAATTATCAGTGGGGTTTGCAATTGCCCTAAACATAACCTTTTATATTTGGGCTTTAATGTGGTTACCTTTAAATTAAACTAGCAAAATAAGTAATGAAACGAGCACTCATTTGGTTCTTTTTTAATTTTTAAACATCTAAATATTTTGTTTTTAATCTTTCTGATAGACGATTTCAGATATACATTTGTTTGAAATTCGTAGATCAAACAACTTTTTTAATTTTCATTTTTTTTTTTGCTGTTCAATCCTCTTTCTTTCCAGTTGCGGTTAGGGTCAAGTATGAGGTGATTTTTTGCCTCAATGTCTTACAGGAATGGAGGTATGGTAAAGAAATCATCTTCGATTACAAAAACCAACTCGAACTGGTTGTGGAGGTGGGCAGAACCTGAAAGTGAGCTCTCAGTAATTCCGAAATCGAAAACCAAACGTTTAGCCCAACAAGCAAAATTGGCAAATGTAGATGCTGAAAGAGCAGTTAGTCGGGCATACCAAATGGAATTATCTAGAACAAAGGCAATTGGAGAGGCAATGTACAAGTCTGGCAAGGCATTACGATTTACTCTCTCAAGCTCAGGGAGGCAACTATTACTGAGAACACAGGCAGCAAGAAGACAATTTGAGCCAGGGTTTAGGAATAAAAATTAATACTGATATCGATTAGTTATTATTTCAAATATAAATAATTATTTTTGGATAGATATATCCTTTCTTCGATTAATATTAATAATAAATACACTCAAAAAAATGCAGCTTTATGTGGTGACTTGGAAATTCGAATCTTCTGAGGATCAAATTTATTCATCAGAAGCATTTATTGATTATGTTGAAAGTGGAAAATCCGAAAATCTTATTGAGGGATATGAAAGAATTGCTTGGGCACATACTCCCCAAGATGGAACAGGAGTAATAATTTGTAAGGCAGCAAGTGCTTCAGTTTTATTTAAGGTTTTTGGTTCATGGAGGGATAAATATGGAATGACTTGGGAGTATAAACCTGCTTTAAGTACGGAAGAATTTGTTAATCTGTTAAAAGAAAAGTAGATATAATTTCTCTGAAATTTATTATTGATCTTACTTAAAAATTAATTTCTGTCTAAATAACTTTTAACATTTGTTTCTACAACTTACGCTTGTATTAAATTGATTTTTTACTTAATGCCAGTTAGTTATTTCTTTGCTTTGACTGCTAGTGAAATGGGTCTTAGTCCAGCAATAGTAGTTTTAATACTTGTTTCATCTGTTGCTTTTATTGTGGGTTTTGCTAAGAGTTCAAGGGAAAATGAATATAAAAAACTCATGGATTCATTTATAGAGAGAAAAGATAAAACAGATTAAGCTTTGATTTATTCATATTAGTAAGAAGATCTTCTTGAAAATATAAATTCTCTTATCTAATAAGGCAGGATGGTATGAGCGTAGTTTTGAAATTGAGCAATTTATTTACAAAGGAGAGATTCGTTTCCCCTTCCCGTGATGTTCTCGCAGGACTAGTTGTCGCATTTGCAATGATCCCAGAGGCAATTGCTTTTTCTGGTATTGCGGGAGTTGATCCAAGAGTTGGGTTGTTTGGAGCCTTTTTGCTGTCAATTACTCTTTCAATCTTTGGCGGCAGGATGGCCATGATTACATCAGTAACTGGTTCAACTGCTCTTTTAATGACTGGAATTGTTCAACAGGGGGAAAACATTAGTCCTGGACTTGGGCTGCAATATCTTTTGGCTGCTGGTTTGCTTACAGGCATTCTTCAAATTGCTTGGGGATATTTAAGACTTGCACATCAAATGAGATTTGTGCCTCAGCCTGTAATGGATGGTTTTGTAAATGGATTAGCTATTTTGATTTTTCTTGCTCAATTGCCCCATTTAGGAATTGATTTCGCTCATTCTGAAAAGGTTGTTCTAGCAGCTCAACTCCCAGCCGTATGGGGATTGACTTTAATAACGTTGGCAATAATCTATTTGTTACCAAGAATCACTAAAGCTTTACCTTCAGCTTTAGTCGCTATTTTCATATGTACTGCTATTTCTATTGGCTTTAATTTAAATGTACCGACTGTATCTAATTTAGGAGTTCTTCCCAGTGGCCTGCCTGGTTTTGGTTTCCCTAAAGTTCCATTTAATCTTGAAACACTTGGCTTGATCCTTCCAACCGCCTTAGCAATATCCTTGGTAGGTCTTATGGAGACATTCCTTACTCAAGATATTCTTGATGATTTGACTGATAAGAGTACTAATAAAAATGTTGAGGCAAGAGGGCAGGGTATTGGAAATATAGTTAGTTCTCTTTTTGGAGGAATGGCTGGATGCGCATTAGTTGGGCAATCTGTAATGAACGTTGGATACGGAGGAAGAACACGTCTTTCAACATTAAGTTCTGGAGTTTGTTTAATAGCAATGATTCTTGCTGCTAAAGAGTGGGTAAATCAAATTCCAATGGCAACATTGATTGGTGTAATGATAATGATTGCAATAAACACTGCTAATTGGACCTCTATTAGAGAGATACGTCGTATTCCTCGTAGCGACAGTTCAGTTATGATTTTGACAGTTTTTGTAACGGTTCTTACTCATAATTTGGCTCTTGGGCTCATATCGGGAGTAGGACTTGCCGCTCTTTTATTTAGCAGAAAGGTTGCAAAAGTTATTAGGGTTGAATCCTCATTAAATGGAGAAAACCATAGGATATATAAGGTTAAAGGACAATTATTTTTCGTAAGCAGTATATATTTTAGACAAGGTTTTGAATTGCACGAACATCCAAAAAAAGTAACTATTGATATGGCTGAAGCTCATATTTGGGATCAGAGCGGAGTAGCCGTTCTTGATCAAGTTATCAGACGAATAAAGCTAGGTGGATCTGAAGTTGAAGTGATTAATTTAAATGATGAAAGTTTAAATTTATTTTCTAGAATAGGCCAAGCATCTGAGGCAGGAGGAAGAGGAGGAGAATTTAAATCTGCTCATTAAATCGAGTAAATTTATTACTTAAAAGGTTTACAGATTTTTTTTATAGCTTGGATAAAGGGCTTATAAGGATTCATTTCCATGTTGTCGGTGCATGTATATTTAGTTGCAAACAAATGTATAAGGTAGCGCTACGTCTGATCAACCTTTATTTCGTATAGTGATACTAAACATAAGTTTTACTTATGTTTAGTTGAGCCATTTGCTTGAGAATTAGGTGTATTTAAGCGCCAAAATATTTAAGACAAAATTTGAACCGTGAGTTTTTTTGAAGATTTATAATTTATGAGTATAAAAAAATTCCATTGAGTGGTTTTCACTTAATGGAATTACAAGGTTTTAATTGAAAAAAACAAAAACTGTAGCTAAATCTTTAAATCTAGAATCTTTGATTTTGGATTTTGAAGTTCAGAGCTGTTTTTTGTTTTTTCTGTTCCTATGATTCAGAATCAAATTTAGAAAGATTAGGTCCTGCAATTACACCAACTAGTCCAAAAAGGACAAGTGATAGAACACCGACGATTGTTGCTGAGAGGCTACCCCCTCCTAAAGCAAAGGTTAAGAAAGAAAGATGAGGCATTTTTTTTTAGATGCAGTTATATATATAAACCTAAAATTGCCCAAATTTAATGAACTTGTAGCAGGTTGATAAATTCAGACATTTTTTAGGGTGTTTTTGGAGAGTTATGCAGTAGGAAAATTGTTGGGAAATATCGTATCCTGATCATCTTTAGTAGCATTCGTTTCCCACTTAAGCCAGTCCTTGACACCATTTGGCTTCACGGTTTGTGCATTACGAGCAGCAAAAATGATTATGTGAAAGGGGATTACAATCGCAAAGAAAAATAAATGGAGTAAATATAGATCCCAGGGTATGCCTTGGTAACCATAGTCAGGAAAAAATATTGCTGTAAGGAAGGTAAATGGCATTGTTTTAAAGTTTTTCTTGTTTAATCATTATCCATAAAGAGTGAATTCTCTCAAAAAGGCAAAATATTTTAACTTCTAGAAATGCTAGTGATCATGCAATTGGCACAGATTATGATCATCGCTCTCTAAATCTTGTTTTGATTATCTTTCTTTTATGAAGCTATGAGAAAGAATTGTACTTCTAAATTTAGTAAGTCTATATCGAGCGTCCTATTAATTTGTATAACTTACTATTTTAATAAATCGGTGTTGATACGTTTTATAATCTGAAAATATATATAGATTTATTTATTCTCTTTCTTTATATTTTAAATATTAAGTTTATAATAATGAGAGATTATCTTAACCTATTATTTTTCTATTAGATAATAGTAAAAGAAAATATTCTTTCTAGTGATAAGGTGATTTTCTATTGTGATAGTGGGCATTTATAGTTTATTTATATTTATGTTTGATTCATCTCTCATCTAATTCTTTTAATTGAATTCATATCTAATTCATTTACTAGAATTTCTTTGAGTTGATTAAGAGTTTATCTTTACTCCTAGGAGTATTTATTATATAGATTGTAATTGATAAATAATTTTTATAAATATTAATTGATAATACTTTCCAATAGTTTAACTAACTTAAAGCTAAAGTAGACACTTATTATCAACCATACAGTAATAAATATATTCCATGCCTTTTGATGTTTTAGAAGAATAATTTTGTCTATTAGATAAATTCCTGAAACTGGAATTGATATTAGTAATGACATTTTAAGAAGAACTTCAAGAAAAGCTAGAGCAGCTATTGGATTTATAAGCCATGCTATTAAAATACCACTTAATAAGTAGCCACCATATTGCCCTAGTTTCTTTACCATTTTTATGTGTGATGTTTGTTATTAATTTTATCTTACTATTCTCTATATTAGTACTATTAATACTAAAAATGCTTCTATGAAGAGCTTAATGGATAAAAATTAGGTATTTTTATTTCCAAGAGAAAAAATTGTTTAATTATAATATCCTGTATTTCTAAGCTGCAAGAATTGATTAATAGAAAAATGATTAAATGAGATTTAGATTAATCTCATATTAGAATATATATTAAAAATTTTTAGAGGAAAATAAAAATATAAAACTTTTAAATGATTTCTTTTTTGATTTAATTTATTCCTTGGGGTAAAGCTTTTCAATCGCAGATGCTTGCTTTTTTTTCTTTTTTGTTTCTAATTTATATTCGTTTAATCTTCTCACAACAATTCCTGGTATAAACCAAATAACAATTATTATAGAAAAAACAAAAAGAGGATTATTTATTGTCATATTCAGTAGGTTTTCTCTAATTGAGAGCAAGTAACTTATATTAATGAATAGAAGATAGTTCATTCGTATTGAAAGATTTGATTTATTATAATAGTACTTATCTTATAAGCCTTTTTAATTTATCATTACTAATAATTGTCTATACTCATGAAACTCTATATGTCATTCATTACCTTTTGATGACTCTTCTTCTAGAAAATTTTTAGATTCATCTGCGATAACTTTTAAATAATTCTCGTTTTGATTAGATTTTATAGAATCGACTTTTTTAGAATATTTTATTTTAATATCTTTACCTGACCAAGCCGCTTGATCTTTGTAGAGATTTCTTTTTGCTAAGAATATAAATCTTTTGCTAATTAATATCATTGTTAATATGACTAGGATTGTAAAAAAAAATATATACATTGATAGAACTCGTATATCTTTATTATAACTCAAAACCAAAAAATTGTAAAAACTGGTTTTTATTAATATTTTTAGGCTTTTAAATTGCGTATTCTTTATTTATTTGCTACATATATATAGTAATATATCTTTTGTTAAAGATGTTTTCTTCGATAAAGAATAATAAGATATTATATATTTTAGCTAATATACTTGTAATACCTGCAAGTTTTATTCCTGAAATAGATCTTTTCTCTAATATTGCTTTTTTAATTTCTATTTTATTTCTTTTTAAAACAAAAATACAATCAATTCTATTAGTTTTTATTCTTTTTATTCTTAAGAATAATGCGAACTATCGTTTTAAGTTATTATTAAAAGCTAAAGGTGAGAACTTATCTAAATCAGATGCTGAATGCGTTTATCTTTATGCATGGTGTACATTTTTAAGATATTCCATAATTGGATTAGTTATATATGAATCTATTGCAATTTATAAATGAGATTTTTCTATGGTCTAAAATTATATAAATTATTTTTTAGTTCAGCCTATATGTGAAGAATTTCCTTGATTTTTCTTTAGACGTTGTTTGATTTCATTTATAATTTTTTCTTGGTCCTCTTCACTTTTATCTGGATCTAAGGAAGCAAACCAATTTTCTAGATTCCAACTTTGAGTACCATTTTTATCTACCTTGATCTCCACAAAACCCTCTTTGTCTGAAAAAGAGTAAACCCCTTCAGTTAGTTTTTCTATATCGAGTTTTTCATCTTTTTCCCTTTTTATAAAATCCATATCTTATTAGATATAAGTTTATACATCTTATATCAGTTCATCGTTTTGACATTTTTCATTCTTTTATCTAATACACTTAAAAAACTTTTTTTCAAGCCGTTCATATTATTGATAAAGCTCATCTACTTTTTTTTATCAAAATATTTAGGAATTATTATTTTTAGTTGCTTTTATCACTAGTAGCGTAAATGATAAAAAATATACAATATGTTTTATGTGCCCATTCAGTAAAGAATTTTCACTCCTTGCCAAAACATTTGAATATTCAGATTATCTTGAAGATTCAGACTGGAAATTTCAAAAATTTAACTTGGTTAATGCCGCTGCTTATTCTGATCTCTTGGAGGATACTGAATGGGGTACTAGATCTGATGATTTAACTATTGCTTGATATTTAAAAGTGATTACTTTTATTGTCTATCTAGTCAGAAATTTTTATAGAAGCAATAAATTCTTTACTTAGCCACTCAAGTTGGTGATCTTCTTCTGTATTTCTTCCTAATATGATTATTGGGATACGGATTTCTTGTTTTTCAATAATTTCTCTATAAGAAATAAGTAGTTCAGCATACTTTTTGAATGTCCAACCGTTGTTACCTTTCGCTTTCCAGTTTGATGAGTTACGAAGTGACCGATAAAAGTCCTCGATGCCAAACTCATGCCAACATTCTTGAATAGCAAGTAAATGATCGTGTCCTTCTTCAAGCAATTGCTGGTATTGAATTAGCTCTGGTGCTTCTTGAGAGTTGTCTGGCTTAAGTTCTTTTGCTAAATCAAATATTTTTAGTTTTTTCAGCCTGAACCAATCTCTGTCAAAAAGAAATACGGGAAAATTCAAAGACCACTTTTTGCCTTGTAAAGATTGATATGTAGATCCAAATTCTTTTTGGTGTTTATTGAGAAATTTATAGTCTTTTTTCATTGCCGCATCAGTTTATGTAATTACTTTTGATTTTTTATGTTTTGCAATTTACGTTAAGGCTTAGATGTTAAAAGTCAATTTTAAACCACCTTATTATATTATGTTATTATTTATTTTTAAGATTTAATGAGTCAAAGTAATAAGCGTCCGTCTTGGCTTAACTGGATTTATCTAGGAATATTTTTATATTCTTCGTATTTTCTATTTAGTTCTTGGTCAGTTATATTAGAAAAATAATAGTAGTCATGCAATAGGAAATTTAATCAATTATATTTTGTTCGCTTAGAATAAGGGAAATATTATTTAATTCAAAATTTACATTTTGAAAAATGAAATTCTGTTTTGAATTGATTTTTAGAAAAAATTTACTGTTATTTATTAACCAGCAAACACAGGTAAACCAACTGTTGCTGTACTTATAAGGGCGCCAGCGAAAAGAAGGAATGGAAGCAGTGGATACTTTTCAATCATAGGTCTTGGATCATTAGGTTTATTATATAGGTATTTATACCACATTAGGTATTTATACTCCAACCAGGGCTGAAGATTGTCATAATTGCTTGTTCGTTCATCCCTGGAGTTGTTCGACTTTTTACGTCCTCTATGGCATTTTGGTAATATCGGTATTTTCTTTGGTGATCACTAAAGATTTTTATTATTCGCCAATGATCCGTGGGGAATCTTTTCTTTACTTCCTCGGCCAACTTGGTTTCTTGATAGGTTAGATTTTTTTTCTTGAGTTTGTACTCGATATTTAGCCAGTCAAAAAGAGTTTCTAAGTCACATGTAATTTTTCCATTATTTATCCATTTTTCTATGAATTTTTCATCTCCCTCTTCAAGAATGAAGCACTTTTCTGGTGTAGGTAACTCGATTTCATGAAGAAGTTGAGCAAAATTTGGTATTAGTTTCACTTTCGCTTCTTAACTTATGACCATCATTATGAAGTATTTTTTGTTCTATCGTGTATAAATACTGGTTCATTCCTTTATGTTTTTGAAATGGTTTTATTTATTTATAGAATAATCAAAAATTATAAAAATTCTTTATGGAAAGAAGGCAGTTTAAAATCAAATAAAAAAACTGCCTTCATTCTGCTCACCGAAAGAACCTTAGAAATAATTCTAAATTAGGTTCTTCACCTAGTATAGATATCATCTCTTTAATGTATAAGTCACTAGTTATTTTTTCTCATTTATTATAAATTTTTTATTTTAATTATAACTTAGTGATCTTTTGCTATGAAAATGAATACAATAAATTATCTGAATTTATAAATTTTTTAAAGGAACTATAGTTTTTTACTTTTTGAAAAAGAACAAATTAAGTTTTTGATATTTACTGAAACTAAATATTAAAATCCATACTAAGGATAAGCTTATTTTTTAGTTTAAAGTGAATAATAAAAGTTTATAAAAAGAATTTCCTGCATAACAAAAAAAGTTATAATAAGCCTAAACTGCCTGCAGTAAAACCTACTGCACAAAAGAAAACAAATTCAACTAAATCTCTGCTCCCCGAAGGGATTGAATTTAAAACAACGTTAATTCGTTGAGCCATTTTACCTTGTACTCGCAGGTCAAAGTAGAAGATAATAGAAAATAAACTAAATTGAGAGGCTTTCAGCGGGTTTGAACCGTAGTTTAATATTTTCTTTTTATTTTAAATTAATATGTTTGATTTGGAATAAGCTTTTAGGTTGCAAATAATAAGCAGCTATCCATTTTAAGATAAGTTTTTTGGCTGTGTCGAAATATTTGTTGTGCGATCAAATTTTTCCTCGTTTAACTAATAAAGATGCTACTGAAATAATTTGCCTCGGATCTGATCGATCGAAGGTCCTCTCTTTCTCTCTTCACTTGAGAGTGGGATCCAGTTCCAGTCACAACTCACAGTTAGAAGGTAACCAACAAGTATGTGCCAAATCACTATCAAAAATGGATGATCTAAATGAGGAGTCAAAAGAATTCACACTGTTTTACTGAATCATAACCATTTCTAATGTTTCCCACGAGTTACGTTAACTTGATTTTTTTGATTTTTCTAATCGACTTATTTTACCAACAAAATTTACAAGGTTAGTCTTATCGTCGGTAAAAAAATCTTGGTATTTTCTGAGTTCATATGGTTGATTTATGAGTACTCAAGTGGAGAAATTTATTTAATAAGAAATACTATCCCTTTTGGGCTGGAACCTATCGACAAAATTCCTCCAGATTTTGAGAATTGTTTGATCGAACAAATTCAAAAAAGATATTAAAAAAATTGAAATTTATTTATTTTTCTTAATTATAATTAAACAATACTTATGATTTAAAAGAACTAATTTTTGTTAGATTTTATTAGATATGAGTATTTTCTTTCTATAGTTTATTTTTTTTTGTTAGCAAGTTTATCTTTGAAAGCTTATATTCATAATTGTTAATAGATAATGGAAGACATATTAAGGAAAAAATAGTCAAAATAACTATCAAAATAAGTATTTGTTTTCTAAAAACAACTAGTAAAAGTGCGATTGTTCAGTATATTCTTGTGGTTATTCATAATTAACATATCAATTTATATATATTCATTACTCTATAGTAGTTGCTTCCTCACTTTAGCTTGATTTTTCATAAACGACTTCATCTGGTTTCGTTTCGGATTCAATTAGCATCCTTATTAGGTGATCTTATATTCTATTCTCTGTTAATATCTTATTCAAGTCTTTTCAAAATTTAGGAAATCTTTAAGTTATGGTTAAAAATATATCACTATCTGCTGAAGATGCTTTTGAAAGAGCCATTAAATGTTTTAAAGAAGGGAAGCTAAATGAAAGTTTTACTATATTTCAATCAATCCGTAAACTTGAGCCGCAAAATTTCATTGCTAATTATCATATAGGCCTGATTTTAAGTAGAATTGGTAGATATAATGATTCAATAGATTATTTTGAAAAATGTATAAAAAGTGATCCCAGTAATATAGAAGTTTTGCAAATTCTTGTACAAGCTTGTATGAGATCAGGCAAAATTCAAGAGGCTCGAAAAATTTTTCATACATATAAGGGCAATCATCAGAATTCTGAGGATCAATTAATGGCTTTACAGTATCAGATTTATCCTAAGGAAAAATTGGATTTTTTTTATAATTATTTAAAGGACTTAGGAGTGTTTGAATGCAAGGAGGATCAAATTATTCAAATAAATTCAAAACCAAAGCCCCTTCTTACTAATAGTTTTCTTAATTGGTTCGAGACCCAATCTTGGTCAAATTATAAACTCTTAGAATTAGGTAGTGGTAGTTCCACATTGTATTTTTCTACCTTTTTTAAATCAGTAACTTCCTATGAGACTAATGAGTATTGGTACAATAAAATTGTAAAAAATATAGATAAATCTGTAAGTTTAAATAAGTGCAATTCCATCTTGGATTCTCTTGATCATGAGAATATTAATGAATATGATGTAGTTTTAATAGATGCAAATGAAAATAGAGCAAAGCTATCAAGAACCATAATTAGCAAGAAGTTTGATGGTATTATCTTTCATGATAATGCCGAATGGTATAGGAAGAGTATTAGTATTTTTTTAGATGAAGGATATATTGAAATTCCTTTCTTTGGTATAAAACCAATAGACGATCATGTCGCTTCTACAAGCGTTTTAGTTAAGGAATCTAATGTTTCAAAAATATTTAGTTCTAATTGGAAAGCGATACCTAAATTTTGTGAATTTAAAACCAATCATTCTTGGGATAATGAGTTTCAGTAATTTTTTCTATAACTTTGATATTTAAATTATATTTTATTGACTTAATAATATTTTCATTGTATTATTATATATGTTTTAAAAGATTTAGAATAGTCTCTCTCAATTATTCACCATTTAAATAATTTTGGAACTTTTAATATGTCTTGAGAATTAAAATTTGTTAATATGTTTTTTAAGATTTCTTGAATCTTTTGAGATATTAAGTAATAAAATGCCTTCTAAGTATTAATAAAAATTAATGGCGACGCGCAGGTTTATAGCGCTTGTACTTTAGGATTGTAACTGAGAAAGGTAAATGTCCTATAGTGCTATCTTTTCAATAACTAACCAAGCAGAGCGAGTTGATCCTAAAAACCCCAGAGAAAATATCTAATCATTATTGAATCAAACTTTAAAAAATTTATATTCTCTTAGAAGCTATCAAGAGCTACAATCTTAGTTGGCGGGGCGTGGCGCAGCTTGGTAGCGCGGGTGCTTTGGGAGCACTAGGTCGCAGGTTCGAATCCTGTCGCCCCGATTGGAGTCTCACAGATCAAAATTCTTCCATGCGTGGAAAATGCGTGGTTTTGTTTCATGCGTTCAAGTTATAGCAGTCGTTTTCCACGGATCATGAGTGTTCTTGATTGCGCATCACTCTTCATTTAACTAACTTGTTACTAAGCACAAGAGGGTGAGACGCCCTCCACCTCGCCTTCTTAGCTCCTCAATCTCGAACTACCT
>CETG01016565.1_pt1 | contig 13444 bp, 8 predicted proteins | sample 361471 | NCBI WGS metagenome assembly CETG01 (sample SAMEA2622696, study PRJEB7988) | marine metagenome | isolation source: saline water (ENVO:00002010), including | reverse complement strand
CGCAACATCCGACAACCGCTAAATGAGTGAATGGGCCTATTTGCTATTCGGGTGAATTGTGATTTCGCTAAGAGGACGATGGCAAAACATGTTTCCGCAAAAACTCGTTAAAGGTTCCGCCGCTATCAATGATGTCATTCCACTGATGTAGAAACTGACTTTGACGATTCCAAAGTGACCTAACCGCAAATGAAAATTCGACCGGAAGCGGCCGGTTCCAGCCTTGTTCGCTATCAGGGTCTCCATATCGGGGATAGCGTTGGTAGATGTATTCGAGTGATTCTTCGGTGGTCCGCCCGGTGGCACACAGTGCGTCAAAGTAAACAACACAATCGATGTGGTCGAGTTCCAAACCGAAAAACCGTGTGGCCGGAGTCATATTCCACCAGGCTTCGAGCTCCACGGGCTCGACTCCCTCTTTTATCCGACTTTCGACATACTCGTCGATAACGGGGCAGGATTCACGATATTGAAACATTAACGCTCCAAATTGATCCGGTTCGCTATCGTATTTCAGAGAAATGATGTTTCCATAAACTCGGCCAATGAGTTTCTGCAGATGCACCTGACCATCGGGGTCCCCAACGCGAGAGTAGTGGGGGTTGGAGTCAACCAATTTGACTTCATCCCTGAGCGCCGCCATGATTTCCTGATGAGTTTTTGGCTCTGCAAATCGCTTGTATATCTCACTATGTGAAAACGGATTGGTGGCGTATTTTAAAGAAACGTCTGTCATCATGACCTCAGTAGTCCATCATGTTGAAAAACCACATCCTTTTAAGGGGATCCATCAGGTGCATTATGTTTCTCCCGAGATCGCAGGCGACACCGACAGGAATTGCCCGGTTTATAGACATATATCTTCGTTTTTTCATAATCGCGAACGTCTTTGGAGACAGGTTCCCCCCCACTGTTACATCAATGTTCACTGATGGATCGGGGACGCATCAAAGCAGTCAATGGATTCAACTGCGCTTCGAGGAACGCCTCCGGCGTTTCAGGCAACTGTCGATACGCTAGAATGAACCGTTGCCCACTCAATCAATGGAAGAGAACTCATGAAGATGTTTCAACCGGGGCTGGTAACACTCTGCCTCCTGTTCAATGCGATTATTTTCAGCAATTCTTTGTGTAACGCTCAGACAGCCGACGATCCCCAACGTCCAAATATTCTCTTTATTGCGATGGATGACCTGAACGACTGGATTGGTTGTATGGGAGGGCATCCTCAGGCATTAACACCAAATCTAGACCGGCTGGCAAAATCGAGTATGTTCTTCACGAACGCTCATTGTGCAGCGCCGGCATGCAATCCATCCCGAGCAGCCGTCTTCACAGGCATCTCTCCCCACAAATCCGGTCTGTATTCCAACAATCAATCGATGCGCGAAGTCATGCCAGACAGAGAGATCATTCCCAAAACACTGTCACGACATGGCTACTCAACCAATGGCAGTGGCAAGATGCTGCATTACTTCATTGATGCGGCTTCCTGGGATGCTTACTTTCCAAAAGCGGAATCCGAAAACCCATTTCCACGGACACTTTATCCTGACCCGCGACCATTGAGCCTCCCGCGAGGCGGGTCCTGGCAGTACGTGGAAACAGATTGGGGGCCTTTGGACGCCACTGATGAAGAGTACGGTGGTGACTACCTCGTTACCAATTACGTCTCTAAAGCATTGCAGGTCAAAGCCGACAAACCGTTTTTCCTGGCCTGTGGGATTTACCGTCCCCACGAACCCTGGTTTGTTCCCGCAAAATACTTCAAACCATTTCCACTTGAATCCATTCAACTTCCGCCAGGTTATAAACAAGACGATCTCGACGACCTTCCGCCCGGAGGGAAACGACGAGGCCCAAACCGATATTTTGCTCATATCCGCAAGCACGGACAGTGGAAGCAGGCTGTACAGGGCTACCTCGCCTCGATCCATTATGCTGATGCGATGTTGGGCCGAGTTCTCGATGCTCTGGAAACGAGCCCCAATAAAGACAATACGATTGTTGTGCTGTGGTCAGATCATGGCTGGCATCTGGGAGAGAAGCAACATTGGCAGAAATTCACGGCCTGGCGTGCCTGTACTCGCGTGCCATTAATGATCCAAACCCCCAACACCAACTCCGGAGTGTGCGATAAGCCGGTAAGCCTCACCAGTCTGTTTCCAACATTGCTTGATCTGGCGAATCTGCCGCCGGAAGAACACCATGACCACCCAAGTCTGAAGCCGCTACTCAACAACCCCGACACCGAATGGCCTCATGTTGCGATCACTCACCTGGCTGAACCAGAGAGCTACAGCATTAGTGATAACCGGTGGCGATACATCCATTACCGCGGAGGGGACGAAGAACTCTATGACATTGAAAAGGACGGGTATGAATGGGATAACCTGGCCACATCAGACCAGCATCAGGCCACTCTGAAAAAATATCGTGCTATGCAACCGGCGGAGTTTGTTCCATACCACACCGTGAATCTGGACACATTAAAGACTCTACCACTATGGTCGACTGGTGTTGCCATGAAAAACTCGGCGCCTGTTGGACCGAAACTGACTGTCACGTTCGTCAATGAATCTAAAAACCCAATCAACATTTATTGGATTGATCGCAAAGGGACTCCTGTACTTTTCTTTGCCTTGGAGCCGGGGAAATCCAAACCGCAACTGACTCGCAAAGATGCCACCTGGCTTATTACTTATACCAATGACGAAGTCGCCGGGCACGTGCGCGTCGAAGACAAGAACGCCAAGGTCGTCATCACTCGCTAAAGCACACACCCTTATTTTTTACGTAAGGTATTTGGGTTATCAAACTTTATGCCGGGTAGGGTCTGTTGCCAGTGCTTCAAACGGGACTGCAGGTCGTTAAGCACTGCCGGCTGCCGGCTGCTCAAGTCAGTAAGTTCGCTGGGATCACTTGTCAGGTTATAAAGCTCATAAGTATCCGCTCCGAACCAATGCAGCATTTTCCAATTCCCGTGCCTAATGGCCCCCACAGGCACACATCCCGCTCCGTGATAATGAGGATAGTGCCAATAAAGTGTTTTTCGAGCGACTGTTGACGTCCCGTACAGAACCGAACTGAAGTTCACTCCATCAACATGCTGGTCTGTCAGTGGTTCGAGTTTTGCAAGTGACAACAGCGTGGGGTAAAAATCCATGCTGGTTACAGGCACACTCGTTTCCGCCCCTGCTTGCAATTCGTTCGGCCATTTAACAATCAAAGGGACGCGAATCCCACCTTCATACGCCCAGCCTTTGCCGGCGCGTAATGGCAAATTGGATGTACATGGCTTCGTACTCAGTCCACCGTTGTCGCTTGTAAAGATCACAATGGTATTCCGATCCATTGACCGGCGTTTTAACACATCCAGAATTGCCGCCACCGAATTATCGATTCCTTCCATCATCGCAGCGTACTCGGGTAAATCCTGAACCTGTTTATTATCGCGATCACCTTCCTTTTCCAGGCCGGCCGGGCCTACGCTTTTCGGCGGCTCGCGTTTCAGCTTATCCGAATACTTCTGAACCAATTCCGGATTCTCTCGCAGTGGCAGGTGAACGGCGTGATAATTAACGTATGCAAAGAAGGGTTTCTTACGATCGATCTGCTGCAGGTATTCGATCGTGTTCCGGGTGATTTGCCGAGTCGATTTAGGATCGTCCTGCGTGCCTGCGCGAGTGGAAATTTCCAGATCAATATCAAACCCGGCCAGCGTGGGAGTCATATTTCCAATATGCCATTTGCCTGTGAAGAATGTTTGATACCCACCAGCGCGTAACGCTTTGGCCAGACCAATGTGTGTTGTTGCGATTTCACCTCCATAATTGGTACAGCCGTGTCGTGCAGGTGTTTGCCCCGTAATAATACTGGCGCGGGTAGGTGAACAGACAGTGGAAGAAGTGTACGCCTGTGTAAACCGAACGCCCTGCGACGCTAAATTATCGAGATGCGGAGTCTCATAGAAAGTCGAGCCATAACATTCGAGGTCTCGCCATCCCAGATCATCTGCCAGGAAGAAAAGGATGTTTGGCTGTTTTGCAGTCGCAGTTGAACTAAAAGTCAACATGCCGAACACAATAGCCACTAAGCAGAAGTTTATTTTGCAACGGTTGCAAGTCATTAGTAATAAAGCCTTTTTTGCACATGCCAATAAGCGGCACCTTTTTTATCAACGTAGCATCAAAGGATTCGGGCCGGGGAGTCCTTACCAAATATTCATAGAATCTTCGAATAACCGAGTCAATTCGGCCTCACCAGCTTCAATCGGTGACAGTTTGGTAACACGATGCTGGGGAAGCGTCCCCTGAACCAAAGCTGGAATATCTGCATTGGAATAACCAACTGCGTTTAGGCCATTTGGCATATCCGTCAACTTCATAAAATGAATTACTCTTTCTGCTAACACCTCTCCGGCTGCTTCCGGCGGCACATCTGAGATATCAGCTCCGAGTGCTCGGGCCGCAATCAGGTGCCGTCCGGGGTCAGACGGTGCGGTGAATCGCACGACAGCCGGAGTATTTAGAATGACGGACATTCCGTGGGGAACAATGGGGTGATCGACTTCGTACCCGGCGGGTTCAAACTGCTTAACCATGCCGGCTACAGGGTAGGACATACCATGCGGCAGATGGACTCCGGCGTTTCCAAAACCAATCCCTGCGATCGTGGAAGCCATTAACATGCTCATCCGAGCTTCTTCATCTGAAGTGTCGGCGTATGCTCGCGGGAGATATTCTGCCATGAGCTCTAACGCTTTGATTGCCCAGATATCACTGATCGGATTTGTGCCTTGATACGCAGGGCGTTCCAGAGGGCTATTGGGTTTAGGGCGTTGGTCAAAGGGCATCGCCGTATAGGATTCCAACGCATGGCTTAACACGTCTAATCCACTTGAGGCAGCCACCGCAGCCGGCATCGTCGCTGTATTATCGGGATCAATGATTCCAAGTGTCGGTTTTAAATAACGATGTGCAATCCCTGTCTTGGCATGCTTCTCAACATAATCGAAGATTGCAACGCCAGTCGTCTCGCTTCCGGTCCCTGCTGTCGTCGGAATAGCAATCAATGGTTTCGTTGGGCCTGGGACAGGTTTACCTTCACCAATGGGTGCATTGACATAGGTGAAGAAATCAGCCGGATAGGTTGCATACAGATTTGCGGCTTTACAGGTATCGATGGTGCTACCACCACCGACTGCCACGAAGCTATCGTAATCACCTTCACAGGCAACTTCCGCTGCTCGTTGAAAGCTGGCATCGGTCGGTTCGACTGAGACTTCAGAGAAGATATCAAATCCGATATTGTTATCCTGCAAGGCTTTTCTAACGACTTCTCCTGTTGGTAAATCAACGAGAGCCGGGTCCATGACTACCAGTGTTCGCCTGACCCCCATATCGCGGAGGTCCATTCCAATTTCACCTGTCACGCCCTTACCAAATCGAACATTGGAGGCGGCCATTTGAAATGCCGTGTCTGTTGCCATTTTCTAGATCCTGAATCACAATCGCGAAGAGAGAATTTGTTCCTGCTGATTTTACTACGTCTGCTGTCACAGCGGTTAAAATAAGGCTCAAATAATAATCTCCTGCCATCCCACCTTTTATCTGTATATAGAAGCATGAAATACGCTCCTTTAGCCAACTACATCAACGGAAACGCCGTTCCAACCTCCGGCACTACAAAAGACGTTATTTCACCTGTCAATGGTGAAGTCTTGTCGACTGTGCCATTGTCCACAGAAGCGGAACTGGAAGCCGCTGTTACTGCAGCAAAAGCTGCATTTGCAAGCTGGTCCACTCAAACTCTGCGTCAACGATGCGATGTGTTTTACAGATATCGCAACCTCCTGCAGGACAATCTGGATGAGCTCTCCCGAATATGCCATGAAGAAAACGGAAAGACGATTGGGGAATCAAAGGCGGAGGTACTGAAAGCGATTGAGTTAACCGAATTAGCGTGTTCGCTGCCGAATCTGGTTGCTGGCGAAACGTTGGAAGTGAGTCCAGGTTTTGACTGCTCGATTCAGCAGGCACCTTTGGGAGTCGTTTCCTGTATCACTCCGTTCAATTTTCCGATCATGGTGCCTCACTGGACGATACCGATGGCACTTGCTCTGGGAAACACGATGATCTTCAAGCCGAGTGAACAGGTACCACTCAGTGGAGCCCGGGTCGCCGAATTGCTCACACAGGCAGGACTTCCAGACGGCGTTTTCAATGTGGTTCATGGCGACAAGCAGGTCGTTCAGTCAATTTGCAATCACGCTGACGTTGAAGCGCTCACCTTCGTCGGCTCAACGCCAGTCGCTAAAACAGTCTACGCTCAGGCAACCGCAACCTACAAGCGGGCTTTGGCGATGGGTGGCGCAAAAAACCATCTGATAGTCATGCCGGATGCTGATGTAGAACATACTGCAGCCAACGTGGCCGCGAGCGCCTGTGGATGTGCCGGTCAACGTTGTATGGCGGCAGCTACGATGGTAGCCGTTGGTGAAGTGGACCATATTGTCGAGCAGGTTGTTAATCAATCCAGGGCACTTGTTCCCGGCGAAAACCTCGGAGCAGTGATCTCGGCCGACGCAAAGGCTCGTATCGAGAACTTTATCAATGAAGCGGAAGAGCAGGGTGCCTCGGTGTTACTGGACGGTCGTAACACGACCGTTGAAGGCTGCGAGAACGGAACATATGTAGGCCCGACCGTGCTGGACAACGTCACACCTGAAATGAACATCGCCAGTGCCGAAGTATTTGGCCCCGTGTTATCGATCATACGCACCGGAAATTTAGATGAAGCCATCGAATTGGAAAATGCCTCGCCTTATGGCAATGCCGCTGTCGTCTACACTCAGGACGGTCAGGTAGCACGCGAATTCACCGATCGGGCGAGTGCCGGTATGATTGGCGTCAACGTAGGTGTTCCCGTTCCACGCGAGCCATTTGGTTTTGGCGGCTGGAATGATTCACGTTTTGGAGTCGGAGACATCACCGGGCGGGGATCCATTCAATTCTGGACTCAATCGAAAAAGATTACATCGCACTGGGTTGAATAGTTGCTTACTTCGAGCCGTCGACATCAATTTCGTCTGTTGTCCAGATCGACGCACAATTAAGATACAACTATGAATTTCCGTCCACGCATGCTCGTCTTCTTCGTACTGCAAATATCTCTTTGCAGTTCAGCAGTTCAGGCAATGGACACGGTTGCCTTGCTGCAGCAACATTGCGTCGACTGTCATCAGGGCGAGAAACCTCCGGGCGGATTCGATTTTTCAAGCTACAAATCATCCGCTGAATTGCTCAGCCAACCCGCCTTATTGCTCGATGTCGTTAATGCCATCGATACTTCACTGATGCCACCGCTCGAGACTTCTGAACTGAGCGAACAAGATCGACATGCTGCAACACAACAAGCCCGAAAACTGTTACACCAGGCCATCCTCGCTGCCCCCCCAACGCAACCTACTCCCATACGCAGGATGACGCGATTTCAATACAGCAATGCGGTCAAAGATCTGTTGCAACTACGAATCGCAGTATTCAGTCTGCCGGAGCAATTGGCACGGGAATATGGAAACTATTACAAGCCTGCCAGTAAAACCATGCCGTCAAGTCTGAAGGTCGGAAATCGAGCGTTAGGGAAATCTCAACTCATTGAACCGCGTTTGGTGGGCGTAACTCCATATCCTCAGGATCTTCGTGCCGAACACGGGTTTGACAATCAAGCGGACCAGTTAAGTCTCTCGCCATTACTGCTGGAACAATTCATGGAATTGAGCCAATCGGTCGTGAACGCTGCAAATTTCGATGCAAAAACAGTTGGTGTTTGGCCCGAACTGTTTGCTCTGCCGGCAGACGACGCTCCAGCAGATTTGCGTCCTTTGATTGCAGAGCGTCTACGCAAATTTCTGACTCGAGCTTACAGGCAACCGAGTAACACGTCGACGGTCAACCGGTTCACCAATTATGCCTTGGGGTTGATCGGGGAGGGTGCGGACTATACGTCTGCCATGAAAGCAACCGTTGCCGGGATCCTGGCATCACCCAGATTTTTTTATATTCATCAACAGGCTGATGCACAGTTTACTTTAGCATCCCGCTTATCGTTCTTTCTTTGGGGAAGCATTCCTGACCAGCTACTGCTCGACAGTGCCGCCAGGGGTGAGTTGCTGGACCGGTCGATTCTCGCGGCACACGTCGATCGGATGTTGCTGGACGTCAAAAGCAAGAGGTTTTGCGACAGCTTTCCTGCTCAGTGGCTGCAACTCGAACACATCATTTCATCGCAACCGGACCCCGGCAAATTCCCTCAATTCTATTTCGCGCGATATAACGCAAGCATGCACATGGTTCTTGAACCGTTACTGCTTTTCGAGACGGTCCTGATTGAGGACAAGTCAATACTTCATTTTATCCACTCTGATTTCTCCTACCGTTCTATCACGCTTAAGACCTGGTACGACGATGCTGACACAGTGAAGCATACCGGCCCCGGAGCGATTACCTTTGACCGAGTTCCGATTACAGACATGCGTCAGGGTGGTGTTATCACTAATGCCGCTATCATGACCATGACATCCGCTCCGGATCACACCAAACCAATTACCCGAGGCGCCTGGTTCGCTCACGCTATCCTACACGCTCCTCCCAAGCCTCCTCCAGCGGACGTGCCACCGATCGACCGGAACGACAAAGGTCAACTGGAGAGCTTTACCATTCGCGAGCAATTAGCGATGCATCGAGACAAGGCAAGCTGTGCCGGATGTCATAAGAAACTTGATCCTCTTGGTTTTGCGTTGGAGAATTTCGATCCGGTAGGGAAATGGCGAGAAACCTATGAGAACGGGAAAACGATCGATGCAAGCGGAACGTTGTATAGCAAATATGACTTTCATAACATTGTCGAATTGAAGCAAGCCTTATTGCAGGAGCAGGATCGATTTGCCTATGCTTTTACACAACACCTTTTAAGTTTTGCACTGGGTCGTAAAACCACCTACCAGGACACGATCAACATTGAAAACATTGTCGCAAAGGCGGCTGATGATGATTACAAATTGAAGACGATTATCACTCAGTTAGTACTAAGCGAGGCATTTTCACCAGCTGAAGGGCTATCTGCCGACAAGCAGGCTTCTATAAAAGAAAAACGAGAATGACAAATGATGGATAAATCAAACAGACGACAATTTCTCCGTGGTGCTGCCGGTACGACGATGGCCCTGCCGTTTTTGGAAAGTGTCTCATTTGCGGGTGGGCGATTGCCAAAGCCTCAACAACGGATGGCGATTTATTACATTCCAATGGGTGTGGTTCGCCGGGGCTTTTTTCCGGGTGAAGAGTCGTCCACGATCCCCAAGTTTACTGGTTCGAATACCAAAGCATTTAGCCTGGAACGACCGACGGGCGTTAAGAAGTTTGAGACGCTTACAGCATCACAACAGCCGCTGGAATCCCTAAAGCATAAAGTCAGTTTCATTTCCGGACTGGACCGCAGGTATAAGCAAGGAACAGACGTTCACGCTCAATGTGGCTCCTGCTTTTTAAGTAGTGCGACAATGGAGTCGGTAAACGAATCGGCCTATCCGCTAGATCGCACGTTTGACCACATCGTCGCAGATTCAATCGGCAAACAAACTCCTTTCAGCACTCTGACGCTCAGCTGCAATAGCCATAAAGACAACAAAGAGTCCATCTATTTTGACAACATTTCCTGGTACGGAACCAACCATGTCACACCGTCCATTCGTGACGTAAGGCAAGCCTATAGCCGACTGTTTGGCACTCGGAAACAGGGACAATTGCGGGACATCACCGATCTCGTACTGGAAGATGCCAGTGAATTACAGCGTTCCCTGAACAAACAGGATAAAGACAAATTCGAAGAATATTTTGACGGCATCCGTAGTTTGGAGCGACAAATTGAACGACTCGAGTCCATGCGGGAGGAAATATCCAAAGCAAAACCCGAGCTGCCTGTTGACTCATTACTGCCACGTGGTGAGTACATCCGAGCTATGGGCGACATCATGGTCGCGGCGTTACAAACCGGGCTCACCAATATTGCAACCCTGATGATTGGTCCGGAACGTTGGAATACTCCTTACACATTCGAAACGTTGTTCGATCAACCGAAAAGTCATCACTTAATGACTCACAACCCGGTGAAGTTCATCAACGAATTGCTGGAAATCGACAAATTCTACATGCAGCAATACGCTTACATTATGAATCGAATGGATTCGATTATAGAAGCGGACGGTTCAACATTACTCGACAACACACTCTTCACCTATGGATCGGGACTTGGGGACGGCACAACACACCAGTACAACGATTTACCAATTTTAGTCGCTGGTGGAAGTCGACTGGGCGTAAAACAAGGCCAACACATCCATGTCCCTGACAAAACGCCCCTTGCTAATCTTTTTCTTACACAAGCTCAAACCCTGGGCATGGAAGTGGATTCCTTTGCTGACAGCACTGGTACCATTTCCGACTTGACTGCTTAGCTCACAGAAGTATCTCAACATGACACAACACATCCGCTTTGTTTTCACGGCATTGCTGCTCTTCTCAACTGCCTCTTCAGCCAACGGCATTGATGGTAAATATTACAGCGTCAATTATGAACCAACAGGCCGCGAGGGCGGTTTACAGATTGGAGTAACACACACGCTTTGGGTCCCCGACTCGGCCAAATCCATTCGAGGGATCATCATACATCAACATGGCTGTGGCGTCGGAGCCTGCAAGTCGGGAGAAACGGCCGCGTATGATTTACACTGGCAGGCCCTCGCAGCCAAGTGGGATTGCGCGTTGCTTGGTCCCTCTTACCGTCAAGCTGCTGAACAAAGCTGCCGGCTTTGGTGCGATCCCCGCAATGGGTCTGCCGATGTGCTGATCAACTCTTTAAAAAAGCTTGCTCAGGATTCCAGTCACCCCGAGATCGCAACGGTTCCGTGGTGCCTGTGGGGACATTCCGGCGGCGGTTTTTGGGCCAGCTTAATGCAAATGCAATATCCCAGGCGGATTGTGTCGATTTGGTTTCAATCCGGAACGGCATACGGTTATTGGAAAAAAGGAGAAACGCCTGCTCCCACCATCCCTAAAGCTGCAATGCAAATACCGATGATGGCCAACCCCGGTGTGAAGGAACGAGATCACGAGCGATTTCATGTCGCCTGGGACTATAGTCTGGAGATGTTTCAGGATTATCGCAATCAGGGAGCTCCGATTGCGTTTACTCCCGATCCTGCGACCGGACACGACACCGGTGATTCAAGGTATTTAGCGATACCGTTCTTTGATGTCACGCTTGAGATGCGGCTGCCAGACAAAGCCAGTCAGGAATTAAAACTAATTGACCAATCCAAGTCCTACCTGGCCAAACTAGAGTCATCCACGATTAGCTCGGCAGCCAGTTTCCAGGGTGATCCCATGAAAGCCAATTGGCTTCCAAATGCCGAATACGCGAAAAAGTGGTCTGAGTTTGTCGAAACCGGAGCTGTGTCGGATCTGACCAGACCACCTTCACCAACGGAAGTGAATGCCAGGGTAACCGATGCGGGAACTCTTATTACCTGGAATGCCGACGCTGATTTTGAAAGCGGCATTCAACAATTTGTTGTTTTGAGAAATGGTAAAGAGATCGGCCGGGTACCATCCACGTTGCCGAAAAAGGCGTATCGCAATTTATTTCAGGGCAAGACGTACGGCGACACTCCGACTGCGGGATTCCCGGAGTTGCAGTTCACTGACAAAGCTCCGGTTGCAGATGCTAAATACCGTGTCGTCACCATTAACAGTGTTGGTTTGGAATCAAAGTAAGCTGCATGTCGATTGTCACTCTGGAAAATGTCAGTATTGGTTATCGCGGACCTTCACTCCTCAATCAGGCCAACTGCAGAATTGATGAAAACCAGCACATTGGTCTGTTAGGGCGTAATGGAGCAGGTAAGACGACTCTGATGCGGCTCATCATGGGTGTTGAGGAGCCTGACGATGGCGCGGTTGTCGTTCATCCGGAAAAGCGAATTGGCTGGTTACCTCAGGATGTTCCTCTGGACATGTCCGGCACGGTTCGGGAAGTGATTCTCGAGGGGCTGTCTGGTAGTGTCTGGCAGAATTGGGAGAAAGAGCACAAGGCTGAGCAATTAGCGTCGCGGATGGAGTTGGATTTAGATGCGTGCTGTGATCAATTATCCTCCGGCTGGAAACGCCGAGTGCTACTGGCTCGGGCCATCATATCCGAACCGGATTTGCTTTGTCTTGACGAGCCAACCAACCATCTGGACATTGAGTCGATTCAGTGGCTGGAGCGTTTTCTCGGCAACTGGAAAGGGTCGTTGCTGTTCGTAACCCACGACCGGGCATTCTTACGTAAAATTGCAAAGCGCATTCTGGAAATCGACCGGGGACGGATCTTTGACTGGACGTGTAACTATGACACTTTTCTGGTTCGCAAAGAGGAGGCACTTGCGGCTGAAGAGAAACAGAATGCGTTATTCGACAAGAAGCTTGCCGAAGAAGAGGCCTGGATTCGCCAGGGCATCAAAGCCCGACGCACTCGCAACGAAGGACGAGTGCGTGCGCTCGAGCAATTGCGATTGGAACGTAGTCAACGGCGGGAACATACAGGGAAGGCTAACATACAAATCCAGGAGGCTCAGAAGAGCGGACAACTGGTGGTAGAAGCAAAGAATCTTTCATTCAGTTATGACGACCTTTCAATCGTCAAAGATTTCTCCACCATGATTATGCGTGGCGATCGTGTTGGAGTGTTAGGGCCTAACGGTGTCGGTAAAACCACCCTGATCAAACTCCTGCTTGGGCAGCTTTCCGCTCAGTCCGGCAGCATACGTCTGGGTACAAATATCGAACTGGCATACTTCGATCAACTCCGCGAGCAACTCGATCCCGAGCAGACCGTTCAGGAAAACGTTGGAGAAGGTGCGACCAAAATCAACATTAACGGGAATGCCAAGCATGTGCTTGGTTACCTGCAGGATTTTCTGTTTACGCCGGAACGAGCCAGAATGCAGGTGAAGTTTCTATCCGGAGGTGAAAGACATCGAATCCTACTGGCCAAGCTATTCGCCAAGCCCGCCAACGTCATCGTGCTTGATGAGCCGACGAATGACCTGGATACCGAGACGCTTGAATTGCTCGAGGAAAGATTGCTGGCCTTTGAGGGAACGGTGATCGTTGTTAGTCATGATCGAGCATTCCTGAACAATGTTGTCACCAGTACGCTTGCCTTTGAAAATGGTAATTGCAAAGAGTATGACGGAGGCTATGACGATTGGCTGCGGCAATCCAAAAACAGCACTGCTGCCGATTCACCAACAACTGGTAAGCCGACCGCTGCCAGGGCCAAACCGGCACCTAAAGCAGACCAACCTCGCAAGCTTTCCTATAAGGAACAGCAGGAGCTGAAT
>CETG01071556.1_pt1 | contig 13445 bp, 8 predicted proteins | sample 361471 | NCBI WGS metagenome assembly CETG01 (sample SAMEA2622696, study PRJEB7988) | marine metagenome | isolation source: saline water (ENVO:00002010), including | reverse complement strand
GAAACTTGAAATTCATAACCTTCTCTTCTCATTGTTTCTATCAAAATTCCAAGATGTAACTCTCCTCTTCCACTGACAGCAAAGCGATCAGGTGAATCTGTATCTTCAACTCTTAAGGCTACATTTGTAAGCAATTCCTTATACAACCGATCTCGTAACTGCCTGCTTGTGACGAACTTACCTTCTTGTCCCGCAAAGGGAGAGTCATTGACTACAAAAGTCATTTGTAAGGTAGGTTCATCGACTTTTATGAGAGGTAAAGCTTTAGGCTCATCTTGACATGCAATTGTTTCGCCAATATTTACTTGATCAAAACCAGCCACTGCTACTAAATCTCCGGCAATTGCTTGGTCGATTTCTATCCTCTGTAATCCCTCAAAACCCAATAATTTACTTATTCTTCCTTTTTTAACATTTCCATCTTCTTTAATTAAGCAAGCACTTTGTCCATTCCTAATAATCCCATTATGGACTCTGCCAATAATAATTCTTCCTAAAAAATCTGAATAATCTAATGTTGTAACTTGAAGTTGAAGTGGTTTCGTTTGATCTCCAACAGGAGGAGGAACATGACGGAGAATAGCTTCAAATAATGGTTGCATATTATTACTTTCTTGATCCATATCTGATTTAGCAAAACCACCTAAGCCACTTCCAAAAAGATAAGGAAAATCGCATTGATCATCGTCTGCGCCTAATTCAAGAAAAAGATCTAAAACCTTATCAAGTGCCGTTTCTGGTTGTACTCTTGCCCTATCAATCTTATTAACAAAAACTATAGGTCTTAAACCTTGTTCAAGTGCTTTCTTTAAGACAAATCTAGTCTGAGGCATTGGACCTTCATTTGCATCAACAATTAGTAAGCAACCATCAACCATTCCCAATACCCTTTCAACTTCTCCTCCAAAATCTGCGTGCCCAGGTGTGTCAACAATATTTACTCGAATGTCTTTATAAGTTACAGCTGTATTTTTAGACAAAATAGTTATGCCTCTCTCTCTCTCTAAATCGTTGGAATCCAGTACGCAAGTAGGTATAGACTCATTATCACGAAATATTCCTGATTGAGATAAAAGTGCATCTACAAGAGTTGTTTTTCCATGATCTACATGAGCAATAATTGCAATATTTCTGATTGATTGAGTCTGAACACTCATTTGACTGTTAATTGGTGCGAAAGATAAACGTCACATGACGTGATTGTGAACCTTATCTCAATACAAGTGCATTTACTTTAATTGTCAGTAAGAAAAGTCATGCCAAAAATAAAAGATTCTGGAATCAATAAGATTATTTTTAAGAAAAAGAATTTTATTGAGTTGCTTTTCGTCTTTTATTGGATAAGTCAAATTGTTTTAAAGCATTGACTGTACCTTCAAATCTCCAATGCCAAGGCTCAAAACTAACTCCTTGAAAATTACCTTTTGGAAAAGAAAGAACAAAATGATATTTAGCAGCATTTTTTTCTAACCATCTAAAGGCGGGGGTAGATTCAAATGTAACCTCAAAGTCTGTCTCTCGGTGATTTCTATCGCCTATATCTATTGCATAACCAGTACTATGCTCAGAATAACCAGGTGGGGCAGATACTTTAGCTCGCTCAATAGCAATCTGATTTCTTAAAGATTTATTTTCATAGAAGATTTGTTCCTGTAAATTTATTGAACGGAAACCACTTAAGAACACTAATTCAATACCTTCAGAAGATGCTGCATTTTTCATTTTGAGGAGAGCACTATGCATATCTTTATGTACTTTTAAACCAGGATATAAATCAACCAAATCGTTCTTAGCGGCTTCTGGGTAAGGTAAATGTCCCAACAAAGAAACTTTTTCAGTAGATCCTAAAATCCGATTTTTAGATCTAACTGCAAAAATATTTTGAAAACCTGGCGAAACAAAAAGAGCATATATGGAAAAACTAATAATTAATATCGAAAAAAATAATAAAGGATATTTTTCAAAAGAAAACCTTTTTATGGGTTTAATCCTTTGAGCAAAAGGCATTTCATCAATTTTATTGCTCAAAGGGTTCTTTCCCAAAATCACAAAAACAATCCAATTTGATATTGATCGTAACGACCTTGGCTATTAATGACGAACTTATACTTATCCCGATGTAAGTTTTTATATATCTGTATCAATAAAACCTTAAAAATGTTGCGTGTTGCAGTAATCGGTGGCGGACCTAGTGGATCCTGTGCAGCTGAAATTCTTGCCAAAGCAGGAATTCAGACATGGTTGTTTGAAAGGAAATTAGACAATGCAAAACCTTGTGGGGGAGCAATTCCTTTGTGTATGGTTTCAGAATTTGAGCTTCCTGAATCAATAATCGATAGAAAAGTCCGGAATATGAGAATGATCTCCCCTTCAAATCGTGAGGTTGATATTCGATTAGATCGGATTTATGGGGACAGCGATAAAGAATACATAGGTATGTGTAGAAGAGAAGTAATGGATGCATTTATGCGTAATCGTGCGTCTGATCTTGGAGCGAACTTGATAAATGGTCTAGTGAGTCAAATTGATACAGGTAATAACAAGCAAGGGCCTTATAAACTCACATATTCTGATTACACAACTGAGAAATCAAATGGAGAGACAAAAACATTAGAAGTAGATCTAATTATTGGAGCCGATGGAGCTACAAGTCGTGTAGCTAAAGTAATGGATGCAGGTGACTACAACTATGCCGTTGCAATACAAGAACGTATAAAACTTCCACCTGAAGAAATGAAATACTACGAAGACAGAGCAGAAATGTATGTAGGGACAGATGTTTCCCCTGATTTCTATGGCTGGGTATTTCCTAAATATGACCATGTAGCAGCTGGAACTGGAACAATGAAAGATAATGGTGGACTTATAAAAAGTCTTCAAGCTGGAGTAAAAGAAAGAGCCAAGAAAAGACTTGTAAATGGAGAGGTTATCAAGATTGAGGCTCATCCGATCCCCGAACATCCAAGACCTAGAAGAGTTGTTGGGAGAATGGCTTTAGTTGGAGATGCGGCAGGATATGTCACAAAAAGTTCAGGAGAAGGAATATATTTTGCTGCTAAGAGTGGTCGTATGTGTGCTGAACAAATAGTCGAAGCTAGTAAAAGCGGAAAAGTAATACCTACAGAGAAAGATCTAAAAAAATATCTTGCTAAATGGGATAAGAAATACGGTACAACATATAAGGTGCTAGATATACTTCAAAGGATCTTCTATACAAGCGACTCTGCAAGGGAAGCATTTGTAGAAATGTGTGATGACATTGATGTACAAAGAATGACATTTGATAGCTATCTATATAAAACAGTCGTAGCAATGAAACCTTTACAGCAGATTAAACTAACCTTTTTAACAATAGGTTCTGTTCTAAGAGGCCGGGCACTTGCTCCCAAAACATATAAGCCCGTTCCTAGTGCTGTTAGGAATGAAAAAGAAGTAAATGAAATGCTTTCATCTAGTAGTCTTAAGGGTGGAATTAAACTAAAGAAAGAAAAAGTCTCAGCAAAAGTCTAAGCAAAATATATATCTGATTATCTAGCGAGAGATTTGGTTAAAGTCAGCTAGAAGACTTGATTGATTTTTTAATATTTTTAAAAGATTTAATCTATTTTTTCTAACTGATAAATTATCAGTCATTACCATTACGCTATCAGCTCCATCAAAGAATTTAGACAAAACAACAGATCCTTTAGCAAGTTCATTAGCTAAAAGAATATATCGATCTTTTGACTTACTTTTTACAATAGGTTCTAAACAATTTATAAGTTTTAAAACCTCAATCTCACTATTTTTCTCAAACAATGATGGCTCAACAACACCAGAAGTTTCAAAAACATCATTAGATAGAGAACTATTTTCTGCTAATCGGGATGCTCGAGTTACCACTGACCTAAGAGGAGATAATTTCCCTGAAGTTCTAAGAGATGCAAGCAAGTTTACACGTAGAGAAGCATCTACAGGATCAGAAAGCAGCCTAGAGATAGGAATAGATTCACCTGCAATTGCCTGAACAAGGTCAATATCTAATTTGCTCTCTTCTAAATGGCTAATAATACGCTGTCTGAAGAAATCAGATAAATCATCTAAAAGTGCTTGTTGATTAATCTGAAAATTGGTAAAAATAAGATCCCAATGTTTTATTGATTGAATAAGAAATTGATTAATATTAAAACTCCAATTTTTAGAAAATAAAATCTGTAAAATTCCATTACCAGCTCTTCTAAGAGCGTATGGATCAGAAGAGCCTGTTGGACGATCACCCTTTGAGAAAATACTAAGTAATAATTCGAATCTTTCTGCTAAGGCAAGAATAGATCCAGAATCTGACTGCGGTAGTGAATCACCAGTACCCCTTGGTAAATAATGTTCTAAGACAGCTAAAGCAACATCCCTTGGTTCTTTTTCATGAAGTAGATACTTACCACCAATAATCCCTTCCAATTCTGGAAATTCTCCAACCATTTGACTAACTAAATCATGTTTACATAGCGAGGCTGCTCTAATAGTATGATTTGAATTTATTTTTGGTCCTTCTATTTGATTAATTAATAGTTCAACTATCCATTCTATTCTTTTTACTCGATCATATAATGAACCAAGTCCCTTAAAAAAGGAAACTTGTTTTAATTGCTCTAATCTATTAGTTGATGATATAGATAAATCTGTTTTTATAAAAAATTTAGCATCTGACAATCTAGCTTTTAATACACGCTCATTACCTTTTTTAATTCTATCGTTAGCTTCAGTCATACCGTTACTTATACATAAGAAAAGAGGAAGTAGAATATCATTAGAGTTTAAGAAAAGGGGATCAAGTTCTTTCTTTTCAATTAAATAGAGTGGCACATAGCGTTGATGAACTTTCATAACTGTCGAAAGTACTTCTGGAGGCAAGCTTAAAAATGAAGAATCAAATTCACCTGATATTAAAGAAGGATTTTCGACTAAATCGGTAAGCTCATCAAGAAGTTTTAATGGAATATCTGGAATAGCATTATAAAACTTAGCTTTATGAGAAATTAGATCATTTATTAAGGACTTTCTTGATATACGGTTTACACAAACACCAGCTTCGCTAAGGATATCAAAATAATCATTTGCAGAAGTGATTATGGGATTTAGTTCTTTAAATCTTAAACCCCTACTAATTTTATCTGAATGAACTTCCGGATCACATTCAGACAAATGAATAGGAATTAATTCTTTGTCCAATAAAGAAACAATCCATCTGATAGGACGTGAAAACCTTCTTTCACTATCTCCCCAACGCATAAAACGTTTCCCTTGAAGATTTTCAATCCAATCTGGAATCAGTTCAGAAAGTAATTCAAAACTTGGTTTGCCCTTTTTTATCTTCTTAGCAAACACAAATTGACCTTTAGATGTGTCTTTAATCTCTAAATCTTCTGGATCTAACTGGCATCTTTTAGCAAAACCAATAGCTGCTTTAGTCGGATAACCATCTTTAAAAGCTTGATTTAAAGGAGGGCCTTTGCACTCATCAATAAGGTCAGCTGCACTATCGGCAATTTCTTCAATCAATAAAACAGCGCGTCTAGGAGTTGAAGTGCTATAAACTTGGCCATGTTGCAAACAAAATTTATCTAGATCGCTTATAGCGATTTCAGACAATTGAGTAATAACCTGCTTAGCAAAATCAGCGGGCATCTCTTCAGTTCCAATTTCAAGAAGAAAGGTCGTCACAGATAAACAGAATTACCAATTTCTGACTTTATTATTAACCAAGGTAATTAATTGGTGTAAATTTAGCTACGGTAGGTTATGAAAAATAAGACACCGTGACTGAAGGCGGTAAAGAATTTAATACTGAAGAAAATAAACGAAGCTCTCCATGCATTGCAAACAATGCTCCAAGAGTCAAGTTTGAACAATTTAAGGCTGACAGTAAATATTTAAAAGAACCACTAGCTACTGAACTCAGAAATACATCTGATCATTTCACAAATGATTCTGTTCAATTACTAAAGTTTCATGGAAGTTATCAACAAGACGACAGAGAAGTCAAAGGTAAAGACTGGCAAATGATGTTACGGCTAAGAAGTCCTGGAGGGAAAATACATCCTTCCTTATTTTTAGCTTTGGATGATCTTTCCAACCGCTTAGGTAATGGGACACTTCGTGCAACAACCAGACAAGCATTTCAAATGCATGGCATACGTAAAAATAAGCTTCATGAAGTTATCAAAACCATTGTGAATTCAATGGGTTCTACCCTGGCCGCCTGTGGAGATATTAATCGAAATGTAATGGCACCGGCAGCACCTTACATAACAGGCTCATACCCTGCAGCAAGGCAACTAGCAAATGACATCGCAGATGTTCTAAGTCCTTATGACGCAGAAAGGACATATCTTGAACTCTGGGCCGATGGAGATCTCAGATATAAAATCAAACCATCGAAGCAAGTAAAAGAAGCAAGGAAACGTCAACTAGTAGGCGCTGTCTTTAGTGGTGATAAGAAAGAACCACTATATGGAAGCACATATATGCCAAGAAAATTCAAATGTGCTGTAACAGTACCAGGAGACAATTCTGTAGACCTCTTGACACATGATATCGGATTAGTTGCATTTACAAATCAAAATGGTGAATTAGATGGATGCAATGTCTATGTAGGAGGGGGCATGGGAAGAACTCATAATCTTGAAGAAACATTCGCTCGGACAGCCGACCCTCTTGGATATGTCTCAAGTAAACATATTTTTGACCTTGTCCAAGCAATTTTGTCACTTCAAAGAGATTACGGAGATAGAAAGACAAGGCGTCTAGCTAGAATGAAATATGTTCTCAACGATATGGGGATAAATTGGTTTAAAAAAGAATTAAAATCTAACTATTTCACAGAAACTATTCATCAACTTCGTGCAGAACCTGAAGCAAAGCTCGAAGATTATCTAGGTTGGCATAGGCAAGATAAAGGTCTATGGTTTGTAGGAATTCCGCTTTTATCAGGAAGACTATCTGGTCAGATGAAGGCTGGCCTACGAGATCTCGTTAACACATATCAACTCGAAATTCGATTAACCCCTAACCAAGATATTTTATTATGTAATATTGGCGATTATCAGAAGTCATCTGTTAAAAACAAGCTCAAGAAATATGGATATGTAAACCCTGAAAAAACCCGACCAATAGAAAAACATGCTTTAGCATGTCCAGCTCTTCCGTTGTGTGGACTAGCAATGACTGAGGCAGAAAGAACAATGCCTCAGATTTTAAACAGGATTAATAATCAATTGGAAGATCTTAAAATAAAAAAAACTATCCTTATTCGAGTAACAGGATGTCCGAATGGCTGTGCTCGTCCATATATGGCAGAACTAGCACTTGTAGGAAGCGGAAAAAACCTATATCAATTATGGTTAGGTGGAAGTAATAATCTGCAGAGACTTGCTAAGCCATATATTCAACGTATGTGTATAGACGATCTAGAGAAAACCCTTGAACCATTGTTTATTAACTGGAAAAGAACTAGTGAAGAAAAAAGTTTTGGTGATTACATTAAGGGATTAAGTGATGAATCAATATTAAGTTTCATTTCTCCAGAACAAGATCCATAAATAGCCCTAGAGGAATTACTGAGCCAAGCCCATAGTTGATCTCCGAAACTAAAATGCCACCATTCATTTGGATGTTGAACAAAACCAGCTTTTTCCATAGCAGTTCTTAAATTTGAACGTCGATAATGGAAGAGTTTGCACGACTCAGCCGTACAGCCAGCAACAGAATTAGCATAATAATCTGGAAATGAGATTGGGCCTATCTCATCAATCTCTCCACCCATATCAAGAGTAGTTTTACTTCCATCTATGAGAGTTAAATCAACTGCAGCACCTGTGCTATGTGGAGGAGGCGTAGAAGGGTTTAGACTTGCAGGAGCCCAGAATTTATTAACTTCATCAACAATTTGTTTAAAAGGTAAGTTATTACTCCTATGAGAAGAATCAACTCCATTAAGCAGACATTGTTGTTCAATAACATAATCAACCATAAATCTCTGTACAGAGATAGGTCGCCAAGCATCAAAAACCGCCAATCTTAGTTGGCTTGTTTCAGTATACAAATACTCTTGGGCAATAAGAAGACGTTTAACCACATCAACTCTCAGCCTCCATGGATCAACACCTGTTCCATAAGGAGCTCCTAAGCTTAAATAAGGATGAGGTTCCAGACGATGTATAGATAATGGTATTGATATAAGAGATTCCCTACAGTCTTCTATTATCAGTTGATTCCAAGGTCTCATAAAAACATAATGTTGGTTGTAGTTGCTAATTAAGTTGTGGGGTTGAGTTTATACAATCCCCACGCTGGTCAACCCATAATTTAAGTTCAACATGATTTTTCAACTCTGGATCCATTTTTAAAATATCAATAGCTTGTTCACGTGCTAATTCAAGCACTTCTGCATCATCTATCAAGCTAGCAAGTGCAAAATCAGGAAGTCCTGATTGCCTAGTTCCTAGGACTTGTCCTGGTCCACGTAACTTGAGATCGATCTCTGAAATCTCAAAGCCATCGTTAGTTGCCACAAGAAATTCGAGTCTTTGCTTTGAGCTTTGTTGATTACCATCATAAAGTAAAATACAATGTGATTTCAAAGAACCTCTACCAACACGTCCTCTCAATTGATGAAGTTGTGATAGTCCAAATCTATCTGCATTTTCTATAACCATTACGGTTGCATTAGGAATATCCACTCCAACTTCAACTACGGTTGTAGAAACAAGAATATTAAAGTGGTTATCTACAAAATTCCTTATAACATTCTGTTTTTCTTTACTCGACATTTTTCCATGTAATAAACCCAATTGAAGATCTGGAAAAACAGCTGAAGATAATTCTTTATGAGCTTGAATAGCTGAACGTAATTCCAATTTTTCAGAGTCATCTATCAAAGGTAAAACAATGTAAGCCTGTTGACCTTTCGATATTTCATCACGAATAAGTTGATAAACCTTATTTACTTGTGATCGAGAGAATAATCTTGTAATAACAGGTGTTCGACCTGGGGGTAATTCGTCTAATTGACTAACATCAAGATCACCATGTAAGGAAAGAGCTAATGTTCTTGGTATAGGCGTCGCAGTCATTGTTAACAGATTTGGTTGTAATCCTTTATCTAAAAGTAAATTTCTCTGTCTAACACCAAATCTATGTTGCTCATCGACAACTACTAAGCCAAGATTCAAAAAGGAAACAGGATCTTCTATTAAGGCATGAGTTCCAACTAATATTTTTAGAGAACCATTAGACAAATTATTTATAATGTCACGACGACGTGTTGTATTAGTTGAACCCGTAAGCAGTTCAACTGTTACATGTAATTGAAGTAAACATTGGCATAGAGTTTTATAATGTTGTTCCGCTAAAACCTCTGTCGGAGCCATAAAGGCTCCTTGCCAACCTGATTCAACAGCCTTAAGCAAAGAGATTATTGCTACGACTGTTTTCCCACTTCCTACATCTCCTTGAAGTAATCTGCACATAGGTATATTTTTCATCAAATCGGAATCGATTTCTTCCAAAACTCTCTTTTGAGCGTTAGTTAGAGGAAATGGCAAGGAGGCAATATATTTCTCTGACAGACTGCTCGTTTTAGAGTTAATTTCAAATCCAGGAGATAATAGTTTTCTATGGATATTTCTTCTAAGCAATAAGCGCAATTGAAAAGCAAAGAATTCTTCAAAGACCAAACGTCGCCTAGACAACTTTAATGTCTCGTGATTCGATGGGGAATGAAGATTAATTAGAGCCCTTCCTTTTGAGGGCATAGAAAGATTGCGAAGAAGTTTCTCCGGTATAGGGTCAAACCATGAAGTAGCTAAAGGTAAGACTATCGAAATAAAGTTTCGAAAACGTTCAGAAGTTATTCCCTCAGTTAAAGAATAAACTGGAACCAATTGACCTATAGAAGTTGATTTAAGTTGAGCGTTATCATTATCTAAAACTTCAATAATTGGATTATGTATAGATTTTCCATGAGGAGAAACTTTAACTAATCCACTAACTGCAACTTTTGCTCCCAAAGGGTAAAGACGTTCTTGTTGTTTTAAATAAGACCTATTACTAAACCGTCGACCTACAAAAAACCTTGTTGCTTTAATACGACCAGTAAAGTCTTGAAGTTGTAAATCTAATATTGATAAATTTGAATTACGAGGACTTGTAAAAGAACTACATCGACGAACATTTGCTACAACAGTGACTGTATCTCCCTCATTTAAATCAGTAATCCTACGAAGACATGAATAATCTATATAATCCCTTGGGTAATGAAGAAAAAAATCACGGACATAAATAATCCCCAAAGATGAAAGTTTCTCTGCTAACTTTTGTCCAAGACCAGGAACCTCTTCTATAGGACTTAGCAAAGAAAGAGAGGCTTTAAGCTTTTGCCTCTGAATATTTCCATATGAATCATTATTTAAATTCAATTGAGGTTTATTAAATTCAGTTTGATAGTTATATTTTGCAGACAATGCTTGCAAAAGTTGCCTTAAATCTATTACATGTCTACGTCTTATAGATTCGGAAGACGACGGGTATACGTCGAATGCGTCTAAAAATAAAGCAATCCTTTTTAGCGTAGTGGCATCGATAAATTCTGGGGTGAGATTTAATTGACTTACAATAAAGTTATTAAATAACTGACGACGTCCCTCTAAGTTTTCAAATCCATTCTCAGCTTCTAAGGTTAAAGCTTGCTGCAAAGGCCTTTTCCATGAATTAAAAACAGTAATCTGCTTCTCAGTCAATCCTTGACTTTGTTTGCTTTTTGGATTTCTTGAGGACTCTGCAACCATTGTTGACTTACATCATCTGCTAATAAACGATTTTGCCAATGGCGATGTTGTTTTATCATCTTGACTAATATATTACGGTTTTCCTTTAATAAGGATCTATATTGTCTTAATTTTGGAAAATCGAACTCAAATTCAGAAGGTCTTAATAAAATACAGTTAATATCTAAAGCTTCTTCAACTAGAGAACTATTAATTGGAATACTTAATCTTAATAAGTTAGAAGGACTGTCTTGAGTGAGTATTTGTCCATCGACAACTGCATCTAATAAGGAAACAGGTATTACACTATTTAGAATTCCTGCTTCTATAAGCTCAATATTAATTGAGTTTGATAGATCTCTTAAAACCCTTTTCAAAGCTATATCTAATGAATTCTCCCAATGAAGCAGTTCTGAAGGATTTTCAGGGAGAAATGGAATCTTCTTAGAGTTATCAAGTTCAACAATATTTTGATTTTTATTATTAATTGAATTGTTAGTATTTTTAAAATAATTATCAGACATGTTAAATATCTTTTTAAGCATATCAATTCCAGAAATTTTATTAGGAGTAAGTTTCTCTTTCTGATCTTTATTGCTCAAATTATCATGAGATTTATCAACTTGTTTAGAAGGTTGATATTTAGATTTTAGCGATGAGTGATTAAACTTGATATCTTTTTCAAAATTAAGATCTTCTAGATTAGCTTTGGTATTCAAAATATTTGGATTATCTAGCTGAGGAACTGAATTTAGTGTAATAGAATCATTAGATTTTCCTTCCGATAAATTACTTACTTCATCAGTCTTCAATTGAATATTAAGTGATTCTTGCTTTTTCTTTAATTTTTGACTCTCTTCTTCTTCAAGATTATGAGCAAGATGCATTAAATGTTCTATTGTCAAAAAAGAAATGGTTTTAGATACCAATAAATCTATCTTTTGAAAATAAGATAGTTTTAAATCTATAGAAAATGTATTTAAAGTGTAATCATTTTGATCTGTTACTAAAAAATATACTGCTTGACGAACAGAAGCAGTTAATATTGAGCGAAGATATTGTAAATATAAGGCTTTTAATTCGTATATTTTAGGAGATAACTTTTTACATTGCAATTTTAAAAGCTCAATTTGCTCTTCAGGTTTATATTTTGAGGAGTTTTTTGGAGAAAAAGTCAAATTTTATTGTCTCTCATAGAAGCAACTTCGGAAGCGAAGTCATCTTCTCTGACTTCAATACCTTCTCCCAGAGTATATCTGGTAAATCTGCGGACTTGAATATTTTCTCCAATCTGGCCTGCTATTTCTTTAACAAGTTGACCAACTGTAGTTGAACTATCACGAATAAATGGCTGCTCCAATAAAGCAAGTTCTTTTAATCTTTTCCCAATTCTTCCTTCGACAATTTTAGCTTTAATTTGTTCTGGCTTACCCGATAAATCATCTCTTCCCATTTCAATGGATTTTTCTCTATCACTTACCTCATTTGGTATTTGATCAACTGTTACGTATTCAACATTAGGACAAGCTGCTATTTGCATTGCAATATCCTTCAATAAACCTTGAAACTTTTCACCTCTTGCCACGAAATCTGTTTCACAGTTAACTTCTAATAAAACTCCAACTCTTGAGCCGGTATGGATATAACTACCAATTGCTCCTTCTGCCGCAACTCTTCCAGATTTTTTTTCTGCACTAGCTATACCCTTTTGACGTAGCCATTGCACGGCTTTATCAAGATCACCTGAAGAATGAGAAAGAGCTTTTTTGCAATCCATCATTCCTGCGCCGGTTTTGTCGCGCAGTTCTTTGACTAGCTTCGCTGTTATTTCCGCCATTGTATTTAAGAGAAATGGAATTGATGAAGAATACCAGGTGAACTATAAATAATGACTTGCTATATAAAAATTTCTTCTATTAAATTCTATTTTCTGTAATCGCCTCCTCTACCCTCATGAGAACCATGACGACCTTCGTTAATAGCATCTGCCAACCTACCTAGTATTAGTTGAACAGACCTAACAGCATCATCGTTACAAGGAATAGGCACTTCACAAAGATCAGGATCACAGTTTGTATCGAGCATTGAAATTAAAGGGATATCTAATTTCCTAGCTTCTAATACTGCATTGGTTTCTCTACGTTGATCTACGAGTACAACAACATCAGGTAAACGTTTCATATTCTTTAGTCCACCTAAATATTTTTGAAGTCTTTCTAATTCTCGTCTAAGAACAGCACCTTCTTTTTTTGGTCTCATTGCAATTGCCCCACTAGATTCCATTCTCTCAAGATCTTTTAAACGATCGATTCGAGCTTTCATAGTTGTCCAATTAGTCAACATACCCCCAAGCCATCTCTGATTCACATAAGATGCTCCACATCTAATAGCTTCTTGAGCAATTACCTCAGATGCTTGTTTTTTTGTTCCTACAAAAAGGAATCTTTTTCCTCCTTTTGCAGCTGATCTAGTCCATTTGTAAGCACTGTTCATACAAACAGCAGTTTTAACTAAATCAATAATGTGAACACCATTTCTTGCGCAGTATATATACCGCGACATTTTGGGGTTCCATCTTCTAGTCTGGTGTCCAAAGTGAGCACCAGCCTCCATCATCTCTGAAAGAGTTACAACAGCCATAAT
>CETG01107937.1_pt1 | contig 13449 bp, 7 predicted proteins | sample 361471 | NCBI WGS metagenome assembly CETG01 (sample SAMEA2622696, study PRJEB7988) | marine metagenome | isolation source: saline water (ENVO:00002010), including | reverse complement strand
TTCGGGGGTGGTTTCTTAATCATATTGGCAGCATCGTTCCGGGCTGGGGGAGGGTTCCCGCCGTTACCAGCACCGGTTCGGGGAGGGGAGAGGTCTGTATAGGACTCTTTCCATTCCCAGCCAATCGGTGTTGAAAGTTCTTTCTTAGCCAGATAAGCCCAGGGAGTTCCTTCGTGATCCTTGATCACTCCTTCCAGCAACGCTTTGGCCTTCTCTGCATTCTTTTTGTACTGACTTCCCACAGTGACGCTATCTGCCGGAATAAGTGTAAACGTGTTGGACTTCGGATCGTCCAGTTTCAATCCCCGCTTCGCAACCGCCAGCATTGCGTTATACGTTTCCGTTCGCACCTTCGTGGCCAACACTCGGCCTAACGCTAAATCGTAACCAGCTTGCCATCGCTGAGATTTCTCAGATTCTCGATCTACTTCTCCAAGCAATAACAATTGAACCAGTTGTTCCAGTTGAGGCTCGAGTTGCGCCGCCTGTTTTTGAGATTCTGAAAGATCGTTGCTGAAACCGGCTTCATCCCGCTTAACAAAACGAGTTCGCGGATCCTTCATCGGTGTACTCCAGGACATCTGCGCTGCCTGAACCAATGCCGTACGCATTTTCGATGCCTGCAGCCGACGCTGGTATTCACGATAGGTTACATAATCCGGGCGGTAATCACGCATGATCGTCGGATCAAAGAACTCCTGAAGATGTGATGAGTATGCTGTGACTTCTTTAGCTGAAACTGAATTATTCACATTGCGATTTGGATGAACGGCAAAATAGATTCCACCTGTCTCATAGCAAAGCCTAGTCAGTGCCCAAGGGCCAAATCCTGAATCAATCGGAGTATCTTCATCCCGACTACCGATAAATCGCAGTTTAACTCGTTCAGCCATGACCGACTCAGGACCCTGATTCACTCGCCCCCACTGAGGCGTTTGATCGTACATAGGATCCGGATCGACCCATTTCACTAACGTTTCCTGACGCCCGAACGGAGCAGGGACGCCAATCACATAAACGGGCACTGCCAGACGCTGGCAGGTTTTCACAGCCAAATCAACATTCGCCTGATCTTCCCCGGCTTCGTCGGAAACCACGATCACCATCACATTACGCTTCGGATCTCCTTCGGCATCCGGACGTCGGTATTCTGCATGCCCGTTGACTGCCCGAACCACTGCCTCAAATGTCAATTCGACTCCCGTATCATCCTGCGGGATCGCTTTGACAGCCTCTTTGATCTCTTCCAGATTTGAAGTCGGCGCCTTCATCATTTTGGAAATCGACTTTCCAAACGCCATGACCTGTGTCAACAACGGCTCTTTGCCCTGAAATGCTTCGTTCTCAGCGGCTTCCAGGATCCCCAGCTCTTCATAAATCTTGTCAAAGCGGTCATGGATTTTCTCACGCTGACGAGACAGACTTCCGGATTGATCGAATAGCCAGACGACCAGCGTACGGCGTTCTTCCAGTGACAACAGAATTTCATGAGTAATCCGATCCACGGCACCACTGGCACCGGTCGTTCCCGTACCGACAGCTCCGCGTACTGCCAGGTTTTCGTTGAAATGCAGCCCCGTCGCCTGAACAACCTGATTGTTCAGCAAAACCTCAGCGACTTCACGGTCCGAAGGATCTTCCGGATTTGGAATCTCAGAGATATCCGAGATAACAGGAGCTTCGGACAGGGCCATCTGAGTACCGAGGTCACTGTTGGCACCCACCTCAGCCATCTCTTGCTCACTAAAGTGAATCTCTTCCGGAGGTGTAGGCTCTGTTATCTCTTCGACGTCCACTTTCGTCGTCGTTAGCATCAACACTTCATCGCTGTCGTCGGTCAGCATGGGCAATAGCCCCAGAGCAACGAGAATCGCAACATGAACCACCACTGACAGTATGAAGGCCGAAGAATCCGAATCAAACGGCGTCTCCTCTTCCCCTGTCCGGGCTTGCCACCACTGGACCAATTTCGATCGTTTTGCCACTTTCTTACTCCGTTTTTACATCAGTGATTGTGCTCTGGCTTGCGCCAAAACCATTCACTCAAAGCCTACTTGAAACATCGACAGGCAAGCGGGTGTTTGCTACTACTATTTTTTACGTGAGAAGGCTAAAAATCAAGGGAAATGAGGCATACTTACCTGCGATTCCCTTCAAGAGCTACCAACTAATGAACGCCTGACAAGATGCCTTAGTACTCATTTAACTTTAACAGGCTCCCATCCTGATAAGTTTTTCCCCAATCAGGCAATATTGATTTGACCGAAACAGAGTGCAATTCTAGTATTGATTTAGATTGGAATTTGGGACGGTGGCCTGCGGCCTCCTCTTGCAAAAGGCCCGTAGTTTCAGGTACCTTTCGTAGATTAAGAGTATAGTATTTACATCTTTGTTACCCAAATTCGCTGAGGAGTCCGTTAGTCATGTATCCTTCACGACGGCCAATCACCTCGTTTCTCTTCACCTTGATCGCTTTGCTAGTTAGCCTGGGAAGCACTGCTTCTGCGCAAGATGACGAAAAACCAGAAACAGAGATCCCGCCAGTGGAATCCCATGTATTGGAGACCAAAGATGGCGTATTCCTGCACGTCAAATATTACCCCGGAACCAAAGGAAAAGACTCCATCCCGATAATCATGCTTCACAGCATGCTAAACGTTTCGGCCAGCAATGCGGTCTATACCAAACTGGCTTCGGATATTCAGAAGCATATGGGACATGCTGTCATCATTCCCGACCTTCGAGGCCATGGAAAATCCCTTGAACAACGTGACCGCATGGATGTGAACGATCGAGTAAAAATTGACCGTGAGAAATTCACTAAAACTCAATTCGCCAGCGTCGTTCAGGACATCGAGGTCTGTAAGTCCTTTCTGCGTGACAAAAACGATCAGGGGCAGTTAAACCTCGAGAAACTTACCGTCGTCGGTTCGGATATCACGGCCATCATTGCCATGAACTGGGCAGCTATAGATTGGAACAAACCGGGGGGAGGATTCATTCGCAACGGCCAGGATGTCAAAGCGTTGATCCTCTTCACCCCACTACAATCCCACAAAGGTTTAACTCCACAATTGGCACTGTCGCACCAAACGGTTAAACAAAACCTCAATATTATGATTATTGCCGGAAGCCAAAACACACAGTACTATTCCCAGAGCAAACGTATCCACAATCAACTCACCAGGTTTCACAAAGAACAGGAAAATGATGATGGAACGATTAACTGGAGTGGTACAAAACTGTTCCTCTTCGGATTAAACACCGGAGCCCAGGGTTCAGGCATTCTCAACGTGGCAAAGCTTCAACCTCACCCAAATGCCTTGTTCTATAACTTCCTGGTCAACCGTTTGGAAAAAGACGAAACACTGGCCTGGAGCAAGCGTGATCGCACGAATGAATAGGCCCAGAGCCCTTACAATCAGCACCACCCTTGCAGGTGGAACTGCGTAACGTGCCGCTAAGAAAATTTTCGCAATTGAGTTAAGTACTCAAGGGATTGGCTGTCGAAAGAGAAAGTGTTGGATACCCTCTCGAGGGTAAGGATCTATTCCAACAGTTTTAGATTAAGACAAAAAGGTACAGAAATGCTTATCCACAAACATTGGGTTGTGGGTACGGGCATTCTGGTTGCTGGTAGTTTAGGGGCTATCCCCTTCCAGCGACACGCCACGGACGGTAATCAAGATAATCAGAATCTGTCCGTGCCTATTGACCAGTCCATTGTTCAAACTTTACCGTTCGACCCGATCGAAGCTGCCCAGCCGATCCCGGATGGCAAAGTCGATTCACCAGCGACGGCTCTCTATCTCACCGAACAACAGCGAAAGCGGTTCGAGACGCGCGTACCTCTTGCGCCACCTACGATTTCACTGATGCCGGCCAAAGCGCCTGAAATTAGCGACAGTTATCCTCAGCAGGGTAGCAACAGCACTTCAGTGCAGGTAGCACGGCTGAATCTCTCCGATTCAAAAACCGAGATTCTATCGACCTACACGATTCAGGACGGTGACACGTTAACAAGTATCGCCGAGCATTTTCTCGGACAAGCGAATCTGGCCGACTGGATCTATCATCAAAACAGAGAGCGAATCTCGCAACCGGAACTCTTACCGATCGGAGTTGAGATTGATATACCGGCACCGCCGACTCCAGAGATGTTCTCTGAAATATCAACCGGCAACCAACGTAACGGGCCGCAGAAGAACAGCGCAGTAGGGAAGCTCGTTATTCGACAGCCCGTCCCACCAGCACCGGCAGTTCCTTCCGATGATTAGAGTTTAATTCAGTGCTCAACGACAGCGTTGAATTACTTACTACGATTATTGAGCCACAACAGTGTTGGCGAGGCAACAAAGATCGAGCTATAAGTTCCGACTACCACGCCGATCACTAATGCAAAGGCAAAACTGTGAATCCCGGATCCACCACCAATATAAAGCGTCGTGACTACAAACAGCGTTGTTAGCGAGGTCAGCAACGTTCGACTGAGTGTCGAGTTCACGCTCTTATTAAGCATCTCAGCAGTGATCTCTCGATTCTTTCCACGCACTTCACGTACTCGGTCAAATACCACGATCGTGTCATTGAGCGAATATCCGATGATCGTTAGGAAAGCTGCAATCACTGGCAGGCTAATCTTAAAGTCTTCCAACAGCAGAAAACCTGAGAAGTATTTACTAAGTGCAATGGCTGCCAACGTAACCAGGACATCGTGGACGAGTGCCACAACCGCAGCAATTCCAAAGCTAACGTGCTGGAACCGCAGCCAGATATAGGTGATGATACCCACAAAGCTAAAGACGATGGCCATGGTTCCCAGACTTGTCATATCACCTGCAATCTGAGCTCCAAATTTCTGAGTCTCTTCGAAGTAAGGCGTTCCGTCAGATTTAGCCAGCTCATCGGTCAATTTCCTGAGTTCTTCGTCGTCGATATCATAGACAGTCACGCGTCCTCCCTCTTCACCGACAGTGGTTTTTCGCTCGACCCCAGCCGTTGTGACAGCTGCGTCAATCATCCCTTCCACTTCGCTTGGCTTGAGATTAACTTCCGTACCACCGACTACCAGCTCGAGTTTCAAGGTCACTGAATTCACCTCGACCGCATTCTCTTGATTATCCTGCGTATTGAATTCATCATTTGAATTTCCTGTCGTCGAGTCGTTTTGCTCGGGCGCCTTCGGACCGGTCACGGTTGCTTCTTCCGTTTCAGCTGTGGCTGGTTTTTCTGTTTCTGTGGAAGCCTCTTCAACCGTTTCAGGCTTTTCGGCTGCTGCTTCCTCGTCTGTCGCAGGTTCTTTCGTTTCTGTAGTCTCTTCTGTAGCAGGTTCTTCTTCCTGATAGGCAACAAATTGCGGCATGATTCGTTCCACAGCTGAGGAGTCCTCTACTGCAGCATCTGCAGAGTTGACTACGACGGTAACCGATAGACTTTGAGTCGGCAGCTTGTCGCCAAATACATCTTTAAGAAGGCTTGCCAATTCATTCTGATCTTCAATGTTTGTATTGACTCTCCAGGCATCATCACTGTCGTCTCCCAAATCAACACTTGTAATGTTGAGTTGTAGTTCCTGACCGCCTTCGAGTTCGAAGCCATTTGCTTTAATTTCCTGTTCGATACCTGCTGCGGTTTGATCATCCATCGTGAAAATGGCAGATGTTCCCCCCGACAGGTCGATGGCGAGCATCTCACTTTTGCGATTAACGGTCAAAACGAGTCCACTCGTAATAATGATCAATGAGATAAATGCTGCGATTCTAAGCTTCGTCTTACTCATAAAATGAACATTAATACGATTGAGCCACCCCTGCTTTAAGCACCAGGAATTCTCACTGATCATTTTCATTCCAGCAGCAATAGCAAACAGGCCACGCGAAGCGTAGATCGCTGTAAACATACTCATGATGATTCCGAGTATCAGCGTGATAGCAAAACCACGAATCTGGTCGGTACCAATGGCATAGAGCAGAATCGCGGTGATCAATGTCGTTAGGTTGGCGTCGATAATCGTAATCGTCGCTCGGGAAAAACCGTTGCGAATTGCAGCTTTAATGCGAGCTCCATCAGCCAGTTCCTCACGGATACGTTCGAAAATCAGAACGTTGGCGTCGACGGCCATCCCCACGGTCAACACGAGACCGGCCATCCCGGACAACGTAAACGAGGCTCCGATCATTACCATCACTGAAAGAATCAGGATCAGGTTCAGGATCAGTGCAAAGGCAGCTACGATCCCAGGAACTCCGAAGTACCAGCCAATCATAAAGACGAGTACCACGGCCAATGAAATGGAGATCGCCAGCTGTCCTTTAGCGATTGTAGCCGTCCCCAAAGACGCTCCCATTTTATTTTCACTTTCAGGTAGTGGATTAAGTGTGCTAGGCAAAGCTCCGGCTCGCAGGACACCCACGATGGAGTCAACTTCAGCCTGAGTGAAATCCCCCGTTATCGTTCCGTGCTCGGAAATTCGACTATTAATATTTGCTGAGGACAGCAAGTTTCCATCCAGCACAATCGATAGTTGTTTCTCTACATTCTGAGCGGTAAATCTTCCAAACTTCGAAGAACTCCCCGCTTTCATTGTGAAGTCAACACTGGGGTTTAGATTTTCATCAAACGACGTACGAACCGTTTTCAGGTCTTCCCCCGAGACGGTTTCCTGTTCGCTCGGTTGTTGCATCAGAACTTCAATTCGCGAGACATTGGCTAGTTTCACGCGATCACTAAACTCTTTGTCCGTGGCGTTCCCAGCAATATCATTGAAGGCCTGCTCGATAGCGGCATGAGCAGGATTGTCTGCTGAGAGGTGGTTATGCAGTGCATTCCAAATCAAGACCGGAGTTTTTACTTCAATCTCTTCGTCACCATCTTCGTGGTAGAAGACTCGCTTAATCGACCCACCACTCGATGCGTTGTATTCAAAATCTCCGTTCTGATCTTTACCAACTCGTACCCAGCGGCCAATCGTCTGCCCCTGATCATCCTTTACAAGCTCTGAATTGACCGTAGCCGCAAACGTTGCGTCCATGCGTGAACGTACGCTTTCGTGATCTGGGTCATTCGCCCCAATCTGAATCAGGAATTCCAATGCCCCGGTATTGGTAATAATTTCCTTGAGCTGACGAATTTCCTCGTCGGTTGCATTAGGAACGACAATTTCCACGTGCGTGTTGTTTCCATAAGGACGGAGAATCAGGTCCAGAGCACCACTCGGATTCAAGCGGCGTCCCAACGCGCTGAGCAAACCCTGCATATCCTGTTCGTTCATTTGAACGGCTTCACCGCCGTCCTCATCCTGTTCCATCTCGATTGCATAGACCAGGTTGACTCCACCTGCCAAATCGACTCCAAGCTTGAACTTTTCTGTGACGTATTGGTCATCGCCATGCTTTGCACCGATGTAGAGGGCTCCGATAATGGTGGCCGAAGCAACCACAGCCAATCGCCATGCCTGGTCTGGTTCGCGGACCTTCGAAGATTCGCAAAAAGCTCGAAACACCAAATAAAGCCCGCAGAAAATGGCCGTCAGCAAACCGGCCATGCGGAATCCACCCACAGCGTTTTCGGAAATAGCATCCGTTGAGATTGCGTTGAATACATTGGGCAAAACGCCTAGCAGCAAGGCGAAGATGAACATACCGAACATAACGCCCCAGTTTGGATCCGTCACACGAACGGCTTTCTTGACGACAGCACTGACAGCTTTGTCTTTACCAATGTTCATTGCCACAGCGACAATTACGGCAAGCAAAAAGAGTATCACTCCGGCTGTGCCACCTTCTTCGGCCTGAGCAAATAGGGGTAAGTTCGCTGTTAAAGAATTTGCCAATAAATTCATTTCTGAATATTCCAATCAGATTTATTTTTGTTGTCTGGCCTGAACCAGAATGTTGTTTCAATTACCTAACCGCCAGGGCGGTCATTACAAACTCCAGGGAATGCTTAGGATTCCTCGGAATCGTCCGCCTCGAGCACTCGGCCGATGGCCTCTGCCACGACTCGGATGCGCGAGCCTGAACCGGAGTCCACTTCGATTAAGAAGTGAGTCGGGTAGGGTTCTTCGCCATCCACCGATGTTTCTTCAACTTCGATCACAGTTCCACACAGTCCACCAATGGTGATGACTTCAGAGTACTTACCGATCGAGTTCAGCATTTTGTTTTTTTCGTTTCTGCGTTTCTTAGCACCACGCCCACTGAACATGAACATGAACACCATAAAACCGAGCAATAGAATCAAGAAACCCTGTCCCGGCCCTTGAGCATCCGCAGCAGCTTCTTCCTGTGCCAGCAAAACATACTGTAATTGGCCTGCCAGCAATTGAATTTCGTGAAACATGATCACCTTGGTTATAAAGTCAGTTTTCGGTCTAAAAACTAATTCCAAACAGCCTCTCATAGAGAGCCCGATTCAGAGCCTAGCACGTCCTTGCCTGTATTACACGCGGCAAAGCCATTCGTGCTAATCTGTTATCTTAAAATGCGTTGAAACAAGCGACAAGCCACAACACGGGAAAACGACTAATCGACCCGAAAAAAACGTAAAATCAACGACTCCGGGGGCATTTTGGACATCCCAGCGAAGGTTCTAATTCCATCCAGCGGTTTTCGCCTCAAAATACTGCTCAAAACGGCCTTCTTCGATCGCCAGACGACTCTCTTGCATCAACATTTGATAATATGTCAGGTTGTGATGGCTAAGCAGGATGGGCCCCAGCATTTCACCAGCTGCAAACAAATGCCGGATATATCCGCGACTATGTTTACACGCCAAACAAGGGCAGTTTTCCTGTAGCGGCCGTTTATCCGTGCGATGAACGGCATTTCGAAGCCGTAACGGGCCCTGGTCGGTAAACGCCAAAGCGTTGCGCCCATTGCGGGTTGGCATCACACAATCGAACATATCGACGCCTCGGCGGATTCCCTCGAGCAAATCAATCGGCTTTCCAACCCCCATTAGATAACGAGGTCTATCAGCGGGTAAAACCGGACAAGTCACATCCAGAATTCGATACATCTCAGCCTGCGGCTCTCCAACACTCAATCCACCCACCGCATACCCCGGAAAATCAAGTTTCGCCAACTCTTCCGCACACCAAACCCGGAGTGATTCATCCAGGCCACCCTGAACAATGGCAAATTGAATCTGAGACTCCAGACTGGCAGCCTTCTGACAACGCCCGGCCCAACGTATGGACCGCTCACAAGCCTCTCGAATCACTTGATATTCATTCGGTAGAGCCACAACATGATCAAACACCATCGCAATATCAGACCCTAAAGCCTCCTGAATGGCGATGGATCGTTCCGGAGTCAATTCGAGTCGACTTCCGTCAATGTGCGACTTAAAGACAGCTCCTTCTTCTGTGACTTTGGTCATTTGAGCTAACGAGAATACCTGAAAGCCGCCGCTGTCTGTCAGAATAGGTTTGTCCCACCCCATCATTTCGTGCAAGCCACCGAGCTCACTCACAATTTGTTCACCAGGCCGCAATGCAAGATGGTAGGTGTTACCCAGTAGTATTTCAGCACCTGTCGCATGGACCTGATCGATCGTCAATCCCTTGACCGTCCCCAAGGTTCCAACAGGCATGAACGTCGGCAACTCGATGGCACCACGTGGGGTGGTCAGACGGGAACGCCGTGCAGACGTACCGGTATCATGAGCTAGCAATTCGAAGCTAAAGTTAGCTGACTGCGTCATGGGCGACCCTTGCAGTCGTACTCGTAAAAACCCGAGCAGACTACTTCAGAGGCTGTGGAGGAGATCAGTCGCCACGCAGCTTAAGACCGAGTGTCGTCAGTTTTTCACGAACTTCGTTGAGGCTGGTCACACCAAAGTTCTTGCTTTCAAGCAATTCATCCGGAGTCTTACGCAGCAACTCGCCAATGGTATTCATGCGTAGACGCACCATACATTTGCGAGCTCGAACCGAAAGGTTCAAATCTGAAATCGGGCGATCGTAAACGGCTGCTTCTTCCGGACTTAGTGAAGAACGGTCCACTTCCCGTTCAGGGCGATTTTCGTGAGCCAACTGCCCCAAGGCGAGGCCTTTGGAGGTCAGCATATCGCGAATTTCGATCAACGATGTCTCACCAAAGTTCTTACTACCCAACAGTTCCTGTTCCGTGGAGCGAGCCAGGTCTCCCAGTGTGTCCACTCCCATTCGAGCGAGACAATTTCGTGAACGAACAGAAAGTTCAAAATCAGAAACCGGAATGTTAAGTACCTGGGACATGCGATCCTGAGCTTTTTCTGCTTCCAGATCGAATAGCTCATCATCTGAAGCACAGGCATCTTTCATGTATAAAGCTGCCTTCTTGTGATTCGGATAGACCTCCAAAATTCGACGGTAACACTGCTGTGCCCGGTCATATTGCCCGTGGTCTTCGTAGAGTAGCCCCAGGTTTAACAAGGCTCCAACATGAGACGGGAAGTGCTTGGCACTGCGACGGTAAAGATCCATCGCTTTATCATCGTTTCCGCGCCGATCGTTTTCCTTCGCCATCCCGAACAGAGCACCGGCGTGTGTATCATCCGCTCGCATTGCACGTTCAAACCATTCGACAACGATGGACGACGGACCTTTGTCTGCCAATTGCGTTTCACCGCACTGATAGGCATATTCGGCCTCATGCATGATCGCTCCATCGAGCGTATCAAGTGCTTCCAGAGCCGCAGGCAAATCGCCCTTGTGACGAAAGGCTTCGACTCGAGCCAGCGTACAGCGGCCTTTGTTGTAACCGGTCGTCGCTGCGATATCGTAGTTTTCCACCGCTTGATCGTAATCCCCTAAGGCAAAATGACTACGGCCAATGTAGAAATAGGAAACGGCTCCACGATCGGAATTAGATAACGTCTCAATCGCTCGCTGGAACCGGCCCAGCAGATAGTAACAGACGCCCAGGCGTGTGGCACTGGCAGGAGTTAAAGACTCTGAAATCTCCAATTCATTGACGGCATCTCGCAAGACGCCGAACTGGGAAAAATCATCATTTATGGCATTGGATATCTGTTGAATCTCGTCCGGTCCAAAACTGCCGTTATCACAGACCAGTGTTTTTAGATCAAAATCCGAAATCATTGCCATCGAGTATCTCCTGATGGATGGAAGGAAGCCTTTTTGTTTTTTTGCAAAAGCCAGCGACGGGAGTTGAACCCGTAACCCCCGCATTACGAGTGCGGTGCTCTGCCGATTGAAGCTACGCTGGCAACATCAGCCCCAAATAACGAGGGGGAAACTACCACTGTAGATTACCAACCAACATGCGTCAACAGCTAGAATTTACCGGATTTATTAGGTATTCGGTAGGATTTAGACACAAACTAAAAAAGGCGAGGCTTGGACGCCGACCAATAACCCATTGGCCTTCTAACTAAGTCAGGGGCAACAAAACTCAAGTTAGCAAAAATGCGTCCAAACCTCGCCGAGATTCGGACGATTGACAACTGATTCACAAGCTCTCAATCGTATTCACCATGTCGTGAACAATTACAACTAATGCACGTGCCATGCCAAAACCCGTCAGAGCCAACTTTTCCCATGAAAAAACAACCCGAAAAATCTATACTGACGTAATACAAAGGTTCTTGCCGAGTTGATTCCGGGTTAATTTGAAAATTGGTTCCATCAACTGGAAACTCAAGAGAACGACAACTTGTTCAATTAATCCACAGCTGTATAAATACGCCTGAACCATTTTGATACAGATTACATTAATGCACTGAACTGGCAATAAAAATAAATCATGCGCCCGACTCCAGCGATTACATCCACTGAATCTATAGATAATGCGGCAAAACGCGTCATCATTTCGCTCAATCCGAAAGCTGGAAGCGGTCCAAGTGGTCAACTGGCACAACAACTACAGGAAATCCTCACTCAGCAAGGCTACGACGCCTTACTGGAGACTGACCTGAAGACGGTGGTGGCCCTGGCACAAAATGCTGTCGCATCCAACTCGTTACGCTGTGTCGTCGGAGTAGGAGGAGACGGCACACAGACATTGCTGCTCAATGAACTTCCCGCAGAGGCCAATCTTTGTGTCTTCCCACAGGGTACTGAAAATGTTCTGGCCAAGTACTTCAGGCTACCGGCGACTCCCGAGCAAGTCGCTAATCTGGTTATCAATGGGCGAGTGGCCCGCATCGATGCCGGCAGGATCACAGAAGCTACCGGTGACTCCAAATTATTTTGCCTGATGGTAGGCTGCGGAGTCGATGCAGCCATCGTACACCAGCTCGCCGCCAATCGGACCGGACATATTACCAAGATGTCTTACTTACATCCGATTTGGAAAGTCATCCGCAAGTATGAATATCCACGCCTCCTGGTCTCTTCCCCGGAATGGGGAGACGAGATTCTGGATGCCCGAGTGCTCTTCATTATGAACATCGATCGCTATGCACTGGGAATCTCTATGACGCCTAAGATCAAGCCTCAAGATGGAAAGCTGGGCATCTGTGCTTTTAAGAAACGTGGATTATTCCACATGTTGAAGTACTTCCTACTGCTGTTAACCAATCGTCACCACAAGCGAAAAGACTGTGTCATCCGCTATGTAAATGAAGTCCACGTTCGTTCAGAAGACATGCCCGATGCGCCCACCCAAATTGACGGCGACCCTTGCGGGACATTACCAGTGACGATTGAAACCGTGCCGGCACGACTACGTCTGGTCATACCTCCAACGACAGATTAGCGCTGCCCAATCTACAAGCTATTGTTGCTCTATCACTTTGATCAGCTTAGCGTTTCCGCGTCCGGACGACACCTTGAGAGACTCGGTCAACAATTCGGCTGCTCGCTCAGGTTCTCCAACGGCAATATAGCAACGCGCCAAATTGTATCGTGCGGATGCATCATAAGCCGACTGCTCCAGCCGATTGATCTCCGGAGTCGCATTCTCGGTGATCACTCCGGGCAATAGAGGCAGAGCAGGGCGTTGCGTAGTATCTGCAGGATTGGGGGCCAGTGCTACTGGCGGCTGCTGCGTTTCTGTATCCGTGTCCACGCCGATCTGCAGCGTCCGCTTTTCGAGCCAATCGATCGCATCCGGGTAATTCCCCTGTTCCATATGAATCATGCCGATCAAATAACTCGCCATATCTTTTGAACGCACAAAGGTCAGTTTCGTACGCCTGAGGTTTTCCTGCCAATCAGAAATCGACATCTCATCGGGTCGGATATACCCGAGTTCTTCCTGCACCTGCCGGTCGGTAGTCATAGTTTCAATCTTGTCCTGAGCTAACCGGGAAGCCATCAACAACGTTTTGGAACCACGCTGGGTTTCCTGTCCCACTTCAAGTTCATAATCATCGAATTGACCTCGGAACGACTTATAACGCCCCTCTTTGAGTTGAAACATATCTTCCAGCATTTGGTAATCATGCTTCTCACGGATGAATTGAATGGCCGCTGAATCTCCGGCGGACAGACGTTGATTT